>Ga0209476_10000054_pt1 | contig 73927 bp, 69 predicted proteins | sample KloWWTrecipitate_FD_187179 | JGI IMG/M metagenome (GOLD analysis project Ga0209476, IMG submission 187179) | Active sludge microbial communities from Klosterneuburg, Austria, studying microevolution and ecology of nitrifiers - Klosterneuburg... | ecosystem: Engineered > WWTP > Aerobic digester... | reverse complement strand
TGACTGAAAACATCATCTACAATATTATAACCCATTCCAAGATTCAAAAAATATTTTGGCTTTGTACGACCTGCTACAAAATCAAAATTATGCGAAGAAGAAGCTTCTAATTTATCATTTCCAAACCTCACATTATATGGATCTGAATAATCAATTGCAGGATTCAATTGTGTAATGCCCGGTCGATTGATAGTACGTCGATAAGAAAATGTTAGACTCAGCTTTTCTTTCCAGGTTTTATTGATATTGGCAAATGGCAACCATGTGAAATAATCATTCTTTACATCCTTGCTTTCTTTTAATAATTCGAACCAAATATCAGTTCTTTCAACAGAAGTTCCTGCTGTAAAACTAAAAGCAGTACCCAGCAATTGTTTTATAGAACCACGAAAATTAGTAATAGTCTGATGAAACCAAAAATCATTACTCAGTAATTCAAGCCGTTCCATTGTTCCTTCGGGCTTCTTTTTATAGCTGGCATCTACAATTACATGGTTGTTAGAACGATTATAATAACTACCAACAGAAAGAAATGTTTTTGTTTTTGCCAGCAACCTATCGTAGTTCACTCTTATATTATAACTATTTATTTCGGTTGAGTTTACTTGTCGTTGTGTAGAATCTATCCCATTTGGTGAATAATCAGGATTAAAATATTCCTGAAAGAATAACCGGTCGCTATTATTCAATGAAAAGTTATAACTAGTGATAACTTTCAATGTTTCTCCAGGCTTACCTTTCCAGGTATAGCTAAAATTTAAGTTCGGGCTATAGTTATCGCCTTCGCTTGTTACTTGGCGCTGGCTTAGCCTCCATAATTCATCAAAACGATTAATATTCTGATATTCTGTGTTATTCGTATTATCAAAAGTGTTTTGATTATAATTAAAAACAAGGTTCAGACTGTTGTTCTTATTTAAATCGTAATTCACATTCATCCGGAAGTTGGGTCGAATGTTTTTATTAGTGTAATTGTTAATCGTATTAAAAAAGTTAGAAGAGTCAGTATATATATTATTTCGAATAGAATAACCGTTGCCTTCATAACGGTTGAAACCACCACCAGCATTTATGTTGATTGAAAAGTTTTGCTTTCTGTAAGTAAAACTTCCATTCATCGAAGCTTCTCCCCTTGTACCTGCTGTAAGCGAAACTCTTCCGCTTTTACCAACTTTACCTTTCTTGGTTATAATGTTTATAACGCCGCCTTCTTCATTTGCATATTGAGGTGGCGGGTTCGTCATTACTTCTATCTTATCAATAGAGCTTCCGGGCATTGATTCCAATAAATCCTGCAACTGTTGCAAATTGAGTTCAACTGGTTTATCATCAATCAGAATTTTTGGCTCTTTACCTCTAACTGTAATTTTTCCATCGGCATCTTTTGCAACTAACGGAACATTAGTTAATAAATCACTTGCGTTACTACCAGCTGCCAATGCCGATTCGCCAACATTAAAAGTGATATTCCCTTCTTTCGATTCTATCAATGGTTTTTCAGCATAAATAATTACCTCGCCAAGATTTTGTGTGCTTTTAGGCTTTAGTGTAAGATCTGAAAGATTAAAATCGAAACGCTCCGTTCTAAAATGAATGCTATCAATATTTAGCAACTGCATTCCTACGTAATTGATACGAAGTCTGTAATATCCAAATGAAATATTGCTGATGGCAAACTCACCATCCTTATCTGTCAATATTGTCTGTCTTTGTAAACTATCTTCCAGCTTGATTAATTCAACAGTTGCACTTAGTACCGCTTTACCTTTATCATCGAGCACATTACCGGTTATAATACCTAAACTGCTCTCCTGCGAAAAAGAGATAAACCCGATGGCTAAAGTGAATATTAAGAAGTTAATTTTTTTCAACACACAAACTTAGACGCAAATATATTATTTAGCTTGCTAACTACCTGAAAAAGAGAATACTAACAAGTGATAGCTTGAATATATCAGTTTTCTAAAAGCTCTGACATACTGTCGCAATTAGGGCATGAATTTGTATATTTGCTGTTCTAATTTTTATTCCATGCTTGACTATGTGTCAGATAAAGTGCAGGATGAAACGAGACAGGGTGAGGCTTTTGCCCCGTTTTCGGAAGATCCAAATAGCTATAAGAAAAGGTTCTTTATAGAAAGCTATGGCTGTGCTATGAACTTTGCGGATAGTGAAATAGTCGCATCTATATTAAATAGTGAAGGGTTTGGAGCTACTAAAAATTTAGAAGAAGCCGATCTGATATTTATTAATACTTGTTCCATCCGTGAAAAAGCGGAGCTAACCGTTCGCAAACGGTTAACAGAATTTAGATCCTTAAAACAAAAGAAAAAAGGATTGCTTGTTGGCGTACTCGGCTGCATGGCTGAGCGATTGAAATCAAAATTTTTGGAAGAAGAAAAACTGGTTGACTTAGTTGTTGGGCCGGATGCGTACAGAACTCTTCCTTCATTAGTTCTAGAAGCAGAAACCGGACAAAAAGCAGTAAATGTTTTATTAAGCCGTGATGAAACTTATTCCGACATCTCTCCCATTCGTTTAAATAGTAATGGTGTTAATGCCTTTGTAAGCATTATGCGAGGCTGTAATAATATGTGTTCATTTTGTGTGGTTCCATTTACTAGAGGAAGAGAGAGAAGCCGCAGTGCGGATAGTATTGTAGCCGAATGCAAAGATTTGTTTGAACAAGGATTTAGAGAAGTAACATTACTTGGACAAAATGTAGATAGTTATCATTTCTTGGATGAAGAAAAAGATGTTGCGATAACATTTGCAATGCTGTTAGAAAAAGTAGCATTGATTTCTCCATTGCTAAGAATTCGTTTTTCAACATCGCATCCAAAAGATATTACAGACGAAGTATTATTTACTATAAAGAAATATGAGAATGTCTGTGATTACGTTCATCTGCCGGTACAAAGCGGTTCTACAAGAGTGCTTCAATTGATGAACCGCACATATACCAGAGAATGGTATATGGCTAAAGTTGCAAGGATAAAAGAAATAATTCCGCATTGTGGTATTAGTGCAGATATTATTACCGGATTTTGTACGGAAGAGGAAAAAGACCATCAGGACACATTAAGCATTATGGAATATGCACAGTATCATTCTGCTTATATGTATTATTATTCTGAAAGGCCGGGCACACTGGCACAGAAAAGATATATGGATGATGTACCATTAGAAGAAAAGAAAAGAAGGTTGTATGAAGTAGTAGCATTACAAAATAAACTTTCATTAGAAAGTAATCTAAAAGACATTGGTCAATCATTTAAAATATTAATAGAAGGCGATAGTAAGAAAAGTGAAACTGACTGGATGGGAAAAAATTCGCAGGGGAAAGTTTTTGTATTCCCGAAAGAAGAATATCAGTTACAGAAAGGTGAATATGTAATGGTGGAAGCGACGAGTTGTACACAAGGAACATTACTAGGCAAAATTATTAAATAAATTCAGAAAGACTACTGGCATGGAAATTCAAAGTATAAAAAATAGGTTTGGTATAATTGGCAACTCTCCTGCATTGAATTATGCTTTGCAGGTGGCAACGCAGGTTACCAATACAGATCTTACTGTTTTAATTAATGGGGAAAGTGGCGTAGGTAAAGAAGTTTTTTCGCAAATTATTCATACACTTTCTCCAAGAAAGCATAATCCATTTATTGCTGTAAACTGTGGAGCAATTCCTGAAGGCACTATTGATTCCGAATTATTCGGGCATGAAAAGGGTTCTTTTACCGGAGCTGCAGATTCGAGGAAAGGATATTTTGAAACGGTAAATGGCGGAACAATTTTCTTAGATGAAATTGGCGAATTACCATTGGGCACACAGGCAAGATTACTCCGTGTATTGGAAACAGGTGAATTTATTCGGGTAGGTTCATCAAAAGTGCAGAAAACAGATGTTAGAGTTATTGCTGCTACCAATAAAGATTTATTACAGCTGGTGCAAATGGGAAAATTCAGAGAAGACTTGTACTACAGGTTAAGCACTGTCCCCATCAGAGTACCATCCTTACACGACAGACCCGAAGATATTCATATCCTATTCCGGAAATTTGCATCAGATTTTGCTGAAAAATATAAAACTGCTCCTGTTCAATTGAATGAGGAAGCGAAACAACTGTTAATAAATTATCCATGGCCGGGCAATGTTAGAGAATTAAAGAATATTGCAGAACAGATTTCTGTTCTTTCTCAGGATAAATTAATTACCGCAAAAGATCTCAACAAGTTTTTGCAGCCCTACTCTAATAACAGGATGCCAGTATTAGCGTCTGCAAATGGCAACTCACATGAGTTTGCTAATGAACGAGAAATTCTTTACAAACTTTTTTTTGATATGAAGAAAGATGTAACAGAATTAAAAAGAATGTTTTTGGATGTATTACAAAATCCTGAAATGGCGAATCATAACCAATCATTCATGAATGATCTACAGGAATTAAAAAGTGCTGATTCATTACAATCTAAAATGAAGCAGCCAGCATTGCAATCTTCTCAACCTGTGCTTATGAATGATGACATTCATGACCATGTGGAAGTGGAAGAAAGCCTTAACATAGTTGATAAAGAAAGAGAACTAATTATTAAAGCCCTGAAAAAACATAAGAGTAAAAGAAAAGATGCAGCATTAGACCTTGGCATCAGCGAAAGAACATTGTATAGAAAATTAAAAGAATACGATATAGAAGACTAAATGAATAAATTTAAAAAAATATCAATCCTAGCTGTGCTTGCTATGTTGTTCGTATTTGCATTGTTCAGCAATAGCAGTTGTAACATTTATAAATTTAATGAAGCAACTATCCCCGACAGTATCAAAACTGTGAAAATAAATTTTATTGAAAATAAAGCCAGGTATATCAACCCACAGATAAGCCAGCGGTTGACTGATAAGTTGCGTCAAAAAATTATCGGGCAAACAAGACTGACTCAAACAAATAGTGAAAATGTTGATTGGGAAATAAGCGGTTTTATCAGTGAATATAATTTCAGCACTTCTGCTATTTCCGGGCAGCAGGTAGCTAATAACAGGCTTACGGTTTCTGTTCGTATTACTTTAAACAACCGAAAAGGAGAAAAAACTACAGACTATGATGTTTCCAGAAGTTTTGAATTCAAAGGAGACCAGTCTTTCCAGCAAGCAGAAAATACATTAAGTGATGAAATCGTCCGCACAATAACGGATGAAATATTTAATAAGCTTTTTTCTAACTGGTAATCAGTCCTTATCTTGTAAATTATGAATGTTCAGATTGATCAATTAGTAAAATCATTATTGGAAAAAGATTCGCTGGAGAATTGCAGTCTACAGGAAGTAAAAGAATATGCTGACCGTCACCCGTATTTTGGCGCAGCACAATTGTTGCTTACAAAAAAAATGCAGATTGAAAACATTTCTGAATACAACGAACAACTTCAAAAAACAATCCTCTTTTTTCATAATCCATTATGGGTAAAGAAAATTCTGAACGATACTGGTGATGCAACTGTTATTGAAAAGAAGAAAGAAGAATCTGTAGAAACGACTAAAGAGGAAATAACGGAGGTTACCCCAATTGATATAAAAGAAGAAGAAACAATTATTATTGCTGACTCAACTTCACTGCCCGACGAAACGGAAGAAACGGAAAGCACAGAAAATGGCGATTTAGTTGAATTGCCAGCTTTCAAGTTTGAACCGGTGAAAAACTCAAAATCGGACCTTTTATTTGAACCATTTCACACCGTTGACTATTTTGCTTCGCAAGGCATCAATTTTAAAGAAGAGGAAAAACCAACAGACAAATTTGGTCAGCAATTAAGAAGTTTTACTGATTGGCTAAAAACCATGAAAAGGCTTCCTGCTGGGGAAACATCTACTACAGAAGAGCCATTGGCAGAGAAAAAAGTGGAGCAAATGGCAGAACATTCGATAAAAGAAAGGGAAATAATAACAGTAGCGATGGCAGAAGTTTGGGAAAAACAAGGTAATAAAGCCAAGGCTATTGACATTTACAGCAAATTAAGTTTGCTTGAACCCTCTAAAAGTCCTTATTTTGCAGCGAAAATAGAAGAATTAAAGAAAACAAATTAAAGATGATAACCCTTTTCATAATACTTATAGTTATTGCTTCTGTGGCACTTGGTCTTATTGTGTTAGTTCAAAACCCTAAAGGCGGTGGATTGGCCGGAAGTATTGGCGGTTTTAGCAGCCAATTTATGGGTGTAAAACAAACAAATGATGTACTTGAAAAAGGAACCTGGGTTTTTGCGGGTCTTGTAGGAGCTTTATGCTTGCTTTCAGTATTCTTTATTTCTAAATCATCGTCAACGGTGCCGGACAGAACAATTGATGCGACAGGAGCACCTGTTCCATCTACTTCTCAGCCGTTGCCGTCAAATACGGTGCCATTGACCCCAACGCCTGCACCTACTACACCACAAACGCCTTAATTAATATAAACGCTGTATAAATTTTAGGACCCTGCCTCGTTGAGACAGGGTTTTTTATTTATATTGAACTCCACGAGTAATTAACTTATTAGCCCATACTATGAAAAAGAGAATATTTTATGTAATCGTTCTATTAATACTAATCGCCGGAGCTTTCGTTGCCTATAAATTCTTTGGCCCGGCCACCACTACTCCATCCGGAGAGTTCTTCTATATAAAAACAGGTGCAACTTATGCTGATGTAAAAAATGAACTGGTTGAAAAAAAGTATATCAACTCAACAACTTGGTTTGACTATGCAAAAAAAATACTTCGCTTTAATACTATAAAGCCGGGTAGATATAAGATTACAAAAGGAATGAGCCTTTTTAAATTAGTCAGAATGTTGCGCAGTGGAGATCAGAGTAAATTGAATCTTGTAATTACAAAAATTAGAACCAGAGAAGACCTCGCCAAAAAGGTTGGCAATTTATTTGAATTCGATTCCTTGCAAATGATTAATCTTTTGAACAACAACGAAAAATTAAAGGAATACGGGCTGGACACTAATACTGTGATGGCTGTTGTAATGCCCTATACCTACAGCGAAGTATGGAACAGTAAACCTGAATCTATATTTGAACAGTTTCTTACCGCTTATAAAAAATTCTGGAACGATGAAAGAAAAGTAAAAGCCGATAGTTTAAAGCTGACTCCGTTAGAAGTTTCAACCATTGCTTCTATAGTGGAAGAAGAAACCAATAAAAAAGCAGATAAGTATAATGTTGCAAGCACTTATCTGAACAGGGTAAGAATTGGCATGAAATTACAAGCCGACCCGACTGTAAAATTCGCTATGAAAAACTTTCCATTGAAAAGAGTGACTGGTGTTCACCTCAAAACAGATTCCCCTTTCAATACTTATATGTATGCTGGCATTCCTCCGGGACCAATATGTACACCTTCTATCGAATCTATTGATGCAGTATTAGATGCGCCAAAAACTGATTACTTATACTTTGTAGCCAGTCATAAGTTTGATGGGACAAGTATCTTTACAAGTAATTATAACGATCATTTAAAGTATGCAAGAATGTACCAGCAGGAATTAACAAGAAGAATGGACTCAACTAAAAAAGCAAAGGAGAATCAATAATGCCGTTGTTGTCTAAAATAGGAACAAAAATTACGGATACAACGCCGATAAAATTTATTATCGATAAAAGTAAAGCAACTTCATTCCCTGGCTTCAGAGGCATTCCTTTATATGATGTTATTCAATTTTTTATTTCGCAGGTAAAAACTGTAGGAATGACGGAAAGAGCTTCTGCTATTGCCTTCAACTTCGTAATGGCCATTCCGCCAGCATTAATTTTTCTTTTCACATTACTGCCCTTCATTCCGATCACAGCACAGTTCGAGAATCAGTTATATGGATTGATAAGAGACGTTATTCCCGGGGAAAAAGATAATGCAGTATTAATCAGTTTTTTAAAAGACTTTATTAATAAACCTCGTAACGGATTATTATCGCTGAGTTTTATCTTATCAATGTTCTTCTCATCAAATGCTTTGATGGGTATTATGCGATCCTTTGATCAAAACTATATAGGATTTAAAAAAAGAAAAGGTTTGCAGATGAGAGGCATTGCATTAAAAATTACATTAATCTTATTTTTAATAGTTATTGTTTCTGTGTTACTCTTGATAGGAAGAGAAGCAGTTTTAGAGTGGTTGGGAATTGAAAATAAAACAGTCCGGTATATTATTCTAAATGGCAGATGGATTGTAATCGTATTACTATTTTTCGCTTGCATATCATTTATCTATCGCTATGCTCCAGCCGTTCATAAAAAATGGAGGTTCATAAATCCTGGCTCCATATTAGCAACTTTTCTAATGTTATTGATGACGATACTCTTCTCCTGGTGGGTGAGTCGTTTTGGAACATATAATCAATTATATGGATCTATCGGTACAGTACTGATACTCATGGTACTTATATTTATTAATTCACTAGTCTTACTAATCGGATTTGAATTAAATGTAAGTATCAGTTCCTTAAAAAAAATAGCCGATGAACGGAAAGATAAACCTCTAGACGGGAGTGATAAATCCGAATGATTGCACGAAATTTGAATAATAAAATAAAATCTACAAAATGAAAAAAATATTATTCTCGGCATTACCTATTGCCGCTATTGCTGCCATCACATTATTTCCGGTAAGTGATCCATTACCAATTGGCGCAACACTTCCTAATGCTAACCAGAAAATGCTGAACACTTCTGGTGAGCAGATTTCTTTTGCAGATGCAAAAAAGAAAAATGGTTTACTGGTAATGTTTAGCTGTAATACATGCCCGTATGTAGAAAAAAATCAGGGAAGAACAAATGAGATTAGCAAATATGCTTTGGCAAACGATATTGGTGTTGTTATCCTTAATTCAAATGAAGCGTACCGAGGCAATGAAGATTCTTATGAAGCCATGAAAGAATATGCGTTGAAACAAAATTACAAATGGCACTATCTGGTCGATAAGAATTCTGAAATGGCTGATGCCTTTGGTGCCAACAAAACTCCAGAATGTTTCTTATTCGACAACAATAATAAACTCACTTATCATGGTGCTATAGATGATCACCCAGGTGATGCCAATGCAGCTGGCCGCAAGCATCTGAAAATAGCTATCGATGAAATGAAATCGGGTAAAGATGTATCCGTTAAGGAATCAAAATCGATAGGTTGTAGCATAAAGAGAAACAAATAAACGCATTTTTAATACGTTGAAAAATCCTCCGGAAACCCCGGAGGATTTTTTTTAGTAAAATTTTATGGAATGTTTTTATGGATGCATCAAATAAGATAACTGACGCTTTTCTTCACTTCGCACCTGCGGAAATAAAACCACAGCTTATGCTTTCCAAACAAACAATCAACCGGCTAATCATTATCGGCTTTATGGTCTTAGTTGGATTTTGTCTTGCCAAGGCTATCTATCACCAAAGTGTAATGGGAGTAATTCTGGCATTAACCAGCCTTGGGGCTGGTATTTACTTCCTATATATGGTCGCAAAGGCAAATGAAGAAATTAAAAGGGAAGAAATAAGATAATCTCATTTTAGTATAGCCTTGATTTCATCTTTCAATTGGTCATGGGAGATTTGTGCTTCAAAAAAATTCCGGTAGCCGGATTTATTATTAATAAATAAAGTTGCCGGAATTGCTCCCGACCATTTAGCATCTATCTTAGGGCAGAAATAATCTGCATTTGTTTCATTCAACCAAACTATCGGAGCATTGATATTTCGTTTAGCAGCAAATTTTGAAATCCCTTCGGGAAAAGAAAGTGCAAAATCAAAACTAACCAGCAATAGTTGAATGCTATCTGCTGTTCCTTTCGAAGTATTATACTTATTCACTTCTTCGAGAAAATAAGGTAGTTCTTCAACACATGGTTTGCACCACGTAGCCCACATATTAACGATTAAGGGAGTTTTGCTTTCAGCAATAATCTTTTCTATATCAGTAATCTTAACACTCTTTATCTCCTGCCCCTCCACATTGACAAATCCAAGAAATAACAAAAACAATAATAACTTACATCTCCTCATACCATGACTATTGACTATTGACTATTGACTATTGACTATTGACTATTGACTATTGACTATTGACTATTGACTATTGACTATCCTCTTCTCTCCTATTCCTCTCCCACTCTTTAAATAATTCATTATATCTGACGTCGTCCAAACTTGGCTGGTTGTACTGTCCCGCAATTGATTTTTGCCGGAAAGCTTCATATAAAGTAACAGCACATGCCACACTTATATTTAGTGACTGAATAATACCAACCTGTGGAATAATAAAATTCCCATCGGCCATTGCTCTTATTTCTTCACTTACGCCACTTTTCTCATTCCCAAAAACCAATGCAATGGGTTGCGTAAAATCAATACTGTGTAAACTTACGGCATCACTACTGAGATGAGTTGTTAAAATGGTTGAATAACTTTTTCGTAATGCAGCAAAACATTCGGCTGCATTTTCAAACTGATGAACGGTTAACCATTTAACGGCGCTAGAAGAACTTCTGGCACCCCATTTTTTATGCTGCGGAATCTTTGTATTTAAAATATAAATATCTTGAATGCCAACAGCATCTGCGGTTCGCATTACTGCCGAAATATTATGCGGATCAAACACATTCTCCAAAACGATTGTAATATCGCCTTGCCTTTTATTAAGTACTGATGTAAGCCGTTCTGTTCTTTCCGGTGTCATTGAAATTGAAGTTGTTAGGTTGTAAACTTCGCTAAATTAAGTATATTTATCAGTGGTTATTAATTATTGAGCCACGAAGACTGTAAGTCACGAAGGCACAATGGGTTTTTATATGACTCGTTTCTTCTCTGTGCCTTTGTGTCTTTGCGACTTAGTGTTTCAAAACCATTAAAACTTATTTAAAAAGAAACTTACAATATGAAATACTCACCTGTCCAGAATTTTATCAATGGAAAATTTGTTGATGCCGCAACACAAAAATCATTGGAAGTTATTTCCCCTTTAGATGGAAATTTATTATCCAAAGTGCCGATGTCTTCAGCAAAAGATTTAGATGATGCAGTAAAAGCTGCTAAAGCCGCTTTCCCATCCTGGAGTAAAACCCCCATAAAAGAAAGAGTGCAGGTTTTCTTTCGCTATAAAACTTTATTAGAAAGAGATTTAAAAGTCCTGGCTGAGTTATGCAGTGAAGAAAACGGAAAGACCTACGGTGAATCAGTCGCCGAAATTGAAAAAAGTATTGAGCTCACAGAATTTGCAACTTCCCTTCCACAATTGATTACTGGAGAAATTCTGGAAGTAAGTAAAGGAGTTGAATGCAGAACAGAGCATGTTCCATTAGGAGTTGTTGCGTCAATCGTTCCATTTAATTTTCCAAGTATGGTTCCTAACTGGACATTACCAAATGCGATTGCACTTGGTAATTGTATGATCATGAAACCATCGGAAAAAGTACCATTGAGTTGCGGACGGTTAGCTGAACTTTTAAAAGAGGCAGGTTTGCCCGATGGTGTTTTCAATATCGTTCATGGTGATGTGGAAATTGTAGAAGCCATTTGCGATCACCCAGGTATAGAAGCAGTTTCATTTGTTGGCTCAACCAAAGTGGCCAAGATCGTTTATCAAAGAGCTACTTCTAATTATAAAAGGGCATTAGCATTGGGCGGTGCAAAAAATCATTTGATGGTTTTACCTGATGCAATTCCCGGAATGACGGCACAAAATGTTGCTGCAAGTATGAGTGGTTGTGCAGGGCAACGTTGCATGGCTGCATCTGCCATGATTGGTGTGGGAAATGTAGATGCTATTATTGATAAGATTTGTGAGGAAGCCAGAAAAATTATTCCTGGAGAAAATCTCGGTGCTGTTATCAGTAAAGAAAGTAAAGAAAGGATTGAACGCTATATCGGAGAAGCAGAAAGAGATGGTGCAAAGATTTTAGTAGATGGACGAAATACAAAAGTGATAGGAAAAGAGAATGGTACTTATGTTGGTCCCACAGTTATTGATTATGTAACACCTGAGATGTCGGTTGCCAAAGAAGAAATTTTCGGGCCTGTAATTTCTATTATGCGAACAAACACGGTTGATGAGGCTTTAGCTATTGAAAATGCTAATCCTTATGGCAATGCAGCTTCTGTGTTTACACAAAATGGTGGCATGGCCCGATACATCATTGAACGCAGCAGTGCCGGAATGATTGGTGTGAATGTGGGTGTCCCTGTTCCAAGAGAACCATTCTCTTTTGGCGGATGGAATGAAAGTAAATTCGGTGTAGGCGACATTACCGGAAAAAGTTCCATTGAATTCTGGACGAAGTTAAAGAAGAGTACGACGAAGTGGAATGCAGAAGCGGGAGTGAATTGGATGAGTTAATAATTATTATAAATGTTGAATTTTAAATGTTAAATGAAGAAAATGCATTTAAAATTCAACATTCAACATTTAAAATAAATCAAGTGTCAGAGACTAAAACAATTTCCGAATCACAAGAGATTATCCAAAATAATCAAGACTACACCCTATTCTCCTGGAGCAAACAAAAAGGAACCAACCCAATCGCTGTAAAACATGCCGAAGGTGTTTATCTGTACGACTACGATGGCAAAAGTTATATTGATTTCTCATCGGGTTTGATGAATGTAAACATCGGTCATGGTGACCAACGTATTACAAATGCTGTTGTAAAACAAATGCAAGAGGTGAGTTATGTAACGCCAAGTTGTGTAACAAAAGTTCGGGGTGAATTAGGAAAGAAGCTAGCAGAAATTTGTCCCGGTGATCTGAACAAAGCATTTTTTACTTTATGTGGTGCCACCTCGATTGAAAATGCATTAAAGCTGGCAAGGCTTTTTACAGGCCGTCATAAAATTCTCAGCCGTTATCAATCTTATCATGGTGCATCTATTGGTGCTATGTCTGCCAGTGGCGACCCAAGAAGAATTCCAGTGGATGCACAACAAGCTCCCAACTTTGTGCATTTTGATTTACCTTATTTATATCGCTGGGAATATGGAGAAGAAACCTTTTTAAAAGAAACGGTAAGCAATCTTGAAAAAATAATTGCATACGAAGGCCCAGCGACCATCGCTGCTATTTTACTCGAAGGCGAATCCGGTTCATCAGGTTGTTTTAAATATCCAGTTGGTTATTTAAAAGCAGTAAGAGAAATCTGCAACAAGCATGGCATTTTATTAATAATGGATGAAGTAATGAGCGGCTTTGGCAGAACAGGCAAATGGTTCGGTTTTGAAAATCATGGTATCGTTCCCGATATGATTGCAATGGCGAAAGGATTAACCTGTGGTTATCTACCATTTGGTTGCCTGATGGTAAGCGACAAGATTGCTGCAAAGTATGATGATACAGTTCTGGCTCTCGGTCTCACCTATTCTGCTCATCCCGTTAGTTGTGCCGCTGCCTTAGCAACTTTAAAAATTTATGAAGAGGATAACCTAATTGAGAATTGTGTAGCGATGGGAAAATATATAGAGCAGGAAGTAGAAAAGTTAAAACAAAAACATCCAAGCATCGGCGATTTCAGAAATACCGGTTTGCTCGGTTGTATTGAATTGGTGACGAACCGAAAAACAAAAGAGCCGATGGCTCCATTCAATGCAAAGCCTGATGAAATGATTGTGATGAATAAAGTGGCTGCAAAAATTAAAGAACTCGGTATGTACACTTTTGTTCGTTGGGGTTTTATTTTTATTGCACCCCCATTAATAGTTACAAAAGAACAGATTAATGAAGGGTTGGCGATTATTAGTGAAGCGATAAATATTGCGGATGAGAGTACGGCCCCCTAAATCCCCCGCAGGGGGACTTTAGAACCCTATTGTTTAAAATATTTTATAGCAAATGAAAGTGATAGTGTAGAAGTCTTAAAAACTTTAAAGTCTTATTGAACTTTAAAATCTTGAATTCCGAATGAACAAAGAAAATATCAAATTATCGGAGACCAAGAACCCCCTTTCGGGGGGCAGGGGGGCTTCGTCTTCGGAGGGTATGGAGGCTTCACTTTACAACGAAGATCTTGCCCCCGTTCCCCAACACAAACGAACATGGGGCACCTGGAACTATGCAGCCTTATGGATAAGTATGAGTTTGTGTATACCAACTTATATGCTGGCAAGTTCATTGATAGAAGGTGGCATGAATTGGTGGCAATCTATCCTTACAATATTTATTGGCAATACAGTTGTATTAATTCCAATGATACTAAACGGACATGCCGGAGCCAAATACGGAATTCCATTTCCTGTTTTTGCAAGAGCAAGTTTTGGTACAAGAGGCGCAAACATTCCGGCAATGCTAAGAGCTATCGTTGCATGCGGATGGTTTGGTATTCAAACATGGATTGGCGGATTCGCATTGTATCAAATGATGAAACTCTGGATTCCATCACTCGCAACCATGCCGCAAATTTTTCCTGCTTCATTCGGATTAGAAACCGGACCCGCCATTTGTTTTATTATTTTTTGGTTCATCAATATGCTCGTCGTTTATTTTGGAATTGAAAGCATCAAAAAATTATTAATCTTCAAAGCATTCTTTTTACCCTTTGCAGCATTGGCATTATTATTCTGGGCAATCAATGCAGGCAATGGATTAGGACCAATACTTTCTCAACCAGCAAAATTGACCGGCCAAGCATTTTGGGCATATTTCTTTCCTGCATTAACAGGCATGGTTGGTTTTTGGGCAACACTTTCCTTAAACATTCCCGACTTTACCCGTTATGCAAAAAGTCAGAAAGCACAAATCAACGGGCAAATAATTGGCCTGCCACCTTCCATGACGTTGTTTGCATTCATCGGTGTTGTTGTCACTTCAGCAACATTTATAATTTATGGCGAAACCATTTGGGATCCAGTAGTGCTTGCAGGAAAATTTGAAAATAAATTATTAGTAAGCTTTGCCATGATAGCAGTTGCCTTGTCAACATTAGCTACCAATATTGCAGCAAACATTGTAAGTCCAGCAAATGATTTCGCAAACCTTTCTCCAACAAAAATAAATTTCAGAACCGGCGGCTATATCACTGGCATCATTGGTATTTTAATTTTCCCCTGGAAATTAATTGCCGATCCCAACGGATATATTTTCACCTGGCTCATTGCGTATTCAAGTTTACTCGGGCCTGTCGGCGGCATCATGATTGCGGATTATTATTTTATTCGAAAGCAACAATTAAATGTAACCGAACTATACCAGCACAAAGGGCAGTATGGATTTAAAAATGGTTTTAATAGCGCAGCCATCATTGCATTGTTAGCTGGAATCATTCCAAACATTCCCGGATTTTTATTGCAGATAAAAGTGGTTTCGTCCACTGTATTCCCTGTTTGGATTTCCGACCTCTATCATTATGCATGGTTTGTTGGCTTTTTTGTAAGCAGTTTTGTATATTGGGTAGCCTCCCCAACCCCTCCGAAGGAGGGGCTTTAGTGTCCTAAAGCATTAAACACTTTATTACATAGTAAATAAAAAAAATGTCCGAACAAAAAAAAGAAAACATCAATTTATCGGAGTCCAAGAACCCTCCTTCGGAGGGCAGGGAGGCCGTATCTATTCTTATCAAAAACGGAAGAATAATAACGGCCGACTCCGACCAGCTGGCTGATATTTATATTGAAGGCGAAACAATAAAAACAATTGGCAGGAACCTTAATGTAAAAGCAGATAAAGAAATTGATGCTGCGGGTAAATTAGTTTTCCCGGGTGGTATTGATCCGCATGTACATCTCGAAATGCCTTTCATGGGAACATCTAGCAGCGATACCTACGAAACTGGAACAAGAGCAGCTTTGTATGGTGGCACCACCATGGTCATCGATTTTATTTTACAAAAACAAGGTAATTCACTCCGTGCCGCTTTAGAAGAATGGAAAGGAAGAAGCGATAATAATTGTGTTGGCGATTACAGCTTCCACATGGCTGTAACTGATTTTAACGACAACACTAAAAATGAAATACAGGAAATGATTGAGAAAGAAGGCATCACTTCTTTTAAAACTTTCATGGCCTACAAAGGAGCATTGATGATTGATGACCGGCAGATGATCGGGTTAATGGAAGAAGTAAAAAAACGGGGCGGCCTTATAAACGTACATGCCACCAATGGCGATATGATTGATTATTTAATTGCCAAACATAGAAGCGAAGGCAAGCTCTCTCCACTTTATCATTATTTATCACAACCAGAAGTAACAGAAGCCGAAGCATCCGAACGTTTTGCAGACATGGCAAACTATACCGGTTGTCCGGGTTATATCGTTCACCTTACTTGTGAAGGCGCATTGAATGCAGTACGAAATGCAACCAAAAGAAATCAAAACATATTTGTAGAAACCTGTATTCAATATTTAATACTTGATGCTTCCTTATATGAACAAGAAGACGGAGCCAAATGGGTAATGAGTCCGCCATTAAGAGAAAAGAAAGATCAGGCAACATTATGGGCGGGTATCAATCAGGGATTAGTAAATGTTGTTGCAACAGACCACTGCCCTTTTAAATGGGAACAGAAACTGTTAGGAAAAGATGATTTCTCAAAAATCCCCAATGGCCACCCTGCTATAGAAAATAGAATGGAACTTTTATACAGTGAAGGTGTACACAAAGGAAAAATTACGTTGAATAAATATGTGGAAGTTGCTTGTACCAACCCTGCAAAAATTTTCGGCATGTTTCCCCGCAAAGGAACAATTGCCGTTGGCAGCGATGCAGACATCGTAATCTTTGACCCGAATGAAAAACATACACTGTCCGCTAAAACGCATCATATGAATGTTGATTACAGCGGTTATGAAGGATGGGAATTAACAGGTAAAGTAAAAACAGTTTTACTCCGTGGGCAAGTTGCTATTGATAATAATAATTGTGTAATAGAAAAAGGATATGGTAAATTTATAAAGAGAAATAAAGTGTCTCAGATCATTTAATCTTTCACGCAAAGGCGCCAAGGAGCAAAGCCGCAAAGCTTTTCTTAGCGTCTTTTAAACTTTGCGTCTTTGCGAGAAATAAAAAAAAACTATGCCAAGAATCATCAAATCAGGATTAATCCAATTAAGCCTTCCAAAAACCGAAGGCGAAGGAACGATTGCAGAAATTAAAGAAGCAATGGTGCAAAAACACATTCCCTATATAGAAGAAGCGGGGAAAAAAGGTGTGCAGATACTTTGCTTCCAGGAAATTTTCAATACACCGTATTTCTGTCCCGGGCAAGATAAAGCTTGGTACGAAAGTGCAGAAACAGTTCCCGGCCCTACGATAGAACGGATGCAGGAGTATGCAAAAAAGTACAGTATGGTTATCATTGTTCCTGTCTATGAAAAAGAACAGGCTGGAGTATTATACAACACCGCAGCAGTAATTGATGCCGACGGAACTTATCTTGGTAAGTACAGAAAAAATCATATTCCACATACTTCAGGTTTCTGGGAAAAGTTTTTCTTTAAACCCGGCAACTTAGGTTATCCCGTTTTTCAAACCAAGTATGCAAAAGTTGGAGTGTACATCTGTTATGATCGTCACTTTCCCGATGGTGCAAGATGTTTGGGTTTGAATGGTGCCGAGATAGTTTACAATCCTTCGGCAACAGTTGCTGGCCTTTCACAATATTTATGGAAGTTAGAGCAACCGGCACATGCTGCTGCCAATGGATATTTTATGGGATGTATCAACAGAGTTGGCGAAGAAAAACCCTGGAACCTCGGCAAGTTTTATGGCACCAGTTATTTCGTTGACCCGAGAGGACAAATATTAGCGGAGGCATCAGAAGACAATGATGAATTATTAATTGCTGATTTTGATCTGGATGAAATTGAAAAAGTAAGGAATACTTGGCAATTTTTTAGAGACAGAAGACCGGAGACGTACGGCAAATTGACGGAGTTATAGCCCCTGTCCCCTAAAGGGGAACTTAGGTTAATGATTCTTAACAATTTTATAAGTTCTTTAAAGTAGAAAATATACACAAACGAAAACTTCCCCTCCTTGGAGGGGCGAACTAAGTGTGTTTAATGATTTTAGGAAACTGGGGTGGGTAATTATGCACACAACAATATTAACACCGATGAACTTTTTTGCGTCGCACTCTTGTACGTTCGGTTCTTTGGGCATCAATTAAAAATAAATGGCAATCGAAAACAACAGACTAACCGAGCAGCAATACGAAGAAAACTTCGCCGACATTCATCCCCCGTATGAAAATATTACGGCAGCAAAAGTGGATGCAAATCGTTGTTTGTTTTGTTATGATGCACCATGCATGAAAAGTTGTCCGACAAGTATTGACGTCCCCAAGTTTATTAAACAGATTTCAACAGAAAATATAAAAGGTTCGGCCAAAACAATTTTCTCCTCCAATATTATGGGAGCAGGTTGCTCCAAAGTTTGCCCCGTAGAAAAATTATGCGAAGGTGCCTGTGTTTATAATTTACTCGAAGAAGAACCAATCCCTATTGCCAAACTACAACGCTACACTACCGAAATAGCAATGAAAGAAAATTGGCAACTCTTCGAACGTAAACCATCAACAGGTAAGAAGGTAGCAATTGTCGGCGCCGGCCCTGCCGGATTAAGCTGTGCCCATGCCCTTTCAAGAGAAGGAATTGATTGTACTATTTATGAAAAAGAAAACAAAGGCGGCGGTTTAATGACCTATGGAATTGCTGCCTATAAAGTAACCCCACAATTCTGCGAAGACGAAGTCAATTATATTTTATCCATTGGTGGTATCGATGTAAAGTACAATCAGGAATTAGGCAAAGACATTACACTGGCCCAATTAAGAAAAGAATACGATGCAGTATATCTCGGCATCGGTGTTGGTGTTGCAAGACATTTAGATATTCCCGGTGAAAAATTAGAAGGCGTAGTAGATGCCATCAGTTTTATTTATGACATCAGAGCAAAAGGTTTTTCAACTGTCCCTGTAGGTGATAAAGTAGCTGTAATAGGAATGGGAATGACGGCGATTGATGCTGCAACACAAGCAAAACGACTCGGTGCAAAAGAAGTAACAATGCTCTACCGAAGAACTCAGGATGAAATGCCTTGCACAGAAGTAGAACTGGATATTGCGATGCTTGATGGTTGCAAAATCATTTGGTTAACCGCACCAAAAGAAGTAAAAGGTATTAATGGTAAAGTAACAGAACTAGTTTGCAGTAAAATGAAACTAGGCGAACCTGATACAAGTGGTCGCCGTTCCCCTATCGATACTGGAGAAACATTTACATTAGATGTTGACATGGTCATTAAAGCAGCTGGGCAAACTCCTTTTGAAGATTTGATTGAAGATTTAAAAATTCAAAATTTAAAAGGAAAAATTACAATTGATGGTAATTGCTCAACAAACATCCAAGGTGTGTTCGCCGGTGGCGATGCGGTGAATGGTGGTAAAGAAGTGGTGGATGCGGTGCAAGCGGGAAAAGATGGAGCTAAGGCTATTTTAGATTATATATTTTAAATTTTGAATTATTGAAGACGGAGAATAAAATATTGGAGTTGTCTTTCAGTTTTGCATTGCAGATTATAGAATTATATAAGAAACTGCAAGAGAAAAAAGAATTCGTTATTTCAAAACAAGTCTTAAGAAGTGGGACAAGTATAGGCGCCAACATTGAAGAAGCGACAGCAGCACAATCAAGAAAAGATTTTATTTCGAAAATGGCAATTGCTTCGAAAGAAGCAAGAGAAACAAGATACTGGCTCAGATTACTTGAAAAAAGCAAGCTGATTGACATTGATTATTCGCCATGCATTGAATCAATTACTCATATCATAAACATCCTGACCAAAATCGTAAAAACAACTCAGGAAACTACTTAATTCAAAATAACCTTGCCTTTAATTCAAAATTTATCATTCAAAATTCAAAATAAATGGCTTCGTTACATAGCAACTTCCTCGGCATCTCATCCCCCAACCCCTATTGGCTTGCCTCTGCGCCGCCAACGGATAAAAAATACAATGTCCTAAGAGCATTCGAAGCCGGCTGGGGCGGTGTGGTTTGGAAAACACTCGGCAGCCAGGTAAAAAATGTTTCCTCACGGTATTCCGCAGTAGATTTTAATGGCGGCAGAATGATGGGCTTTAATAATATTGAATTAATAAGTGACCGTCCGCTCGACATCAACCTCAAAGAAATTGCCGAGTGCATAAAATTATTCCCCGACCGAGCCATGGTTGTTTCCTTAATGGCCGACAACGATAAAAAAAGCTGGCATGAGTTAATAAAAAAAGTAGAAGACACCGGCGCACATGGCCTCGAATTAAATTTCGGTTGCCCGCATGGAATGACGGAAAGAGGAATGGGTGCCGCCGTGGGGCAAGACCCTGAAATTGCCTGCATGGTAGTAGAATGGGTAATGGAAGCCGCCAACATTCCCGTAATCACAAAACTCACACCCAATGTACATTCCGTAGTGCCAACCGGCCGCTCGGTAGTAAAAGCAGGCACCAATGCTCTCTCATTAATCAATACCATTCAATCCGTAACCGGTGTTGATCTCGATACGCTGGTTCCCAATCCTTATGTGGCGGGTAAGTCTGTCTTTGGTGGTTATTGCGGCCCGGCCGTAAAACCCATTGCATTAAAATTCCTAACCACTATTGCGCAGGATGAGTTAACCAAAACAGTTCCCGTCTCCGGTATCGGTGGCGTAAGCACCTGGAAAGATGCCGTAGAGTTTATGCTCCTCGGTGCCAGCAATGTGCAGGTATGCACTGCCGCTATGAAATATGGATTCCGCATCATAGACGATTTATGCGATGGCCTCAACAACTGGATGGATGAAAAAGGATTCAACACCCTTGATGATTTTATCGGCAAATCTGTCGACAGCATCACTCATTGGGAAGACCTCGACATCAACTATCATCATATTGCCAAAATAAACCAGGACAAATGTATCCACTGCGGTCTTTGCTATATTGCCTGCGAGGATACATCGCATCAGTCCATCAAAATTGAAAAGGGAAATCCATATAACACTTATACCATTATTGATGAAGAATGTGTAGGCTGCAATCTCTGCCAGCTCGTTTGCCCGGTAGATGATTGCATTACCATGGAAGAACACCGTGTAGCACCGGAGTACATCAACTGGATTGAGTGGCAGAAAAGAGGTTTGCCGCTCAACGACCATTAACACAAAACGAACTTCCCCTCCTGAGCGGGGCGAACTAAGGAAAATAAAATGCTTTAGAAAATTGGGGTGGGTTTTGTTACCAGCTTCAGTTTTTTATGGCATCGTCTGTTGTGTCACTCACTTGTACGTCCCCTTTTTCATGGCAACAAAAAAAATAATACAATTCCATATTTGCTTAAAACCCATCACCAACTAGTGCAATAGATTCAATAGGAAATAGTTCTTCTGAAGAATTCTCATCTGGTATAAAATGGTATCTAAAAAACCCATAATTAACAAAATATGTTTCATCATAACTTTTCATAATCTCCTCTTCCCTCATTTCGGATACAAACACATCATGAAGTATAAGGAATGGTCTTATACCTGACGATATTCTTTCACTAATTTTTTGAAAAGCATCAAACTCCTTCCATATTCTAGCAGAAAATATTTTCCTCTCGAAATCAGCCTGATGAAAAAAGAAAGATATTCCTAATTCAAAATATTTCATTTCAAATGCATATCCATTTACGTCATAAAAATCATATGCCATACCATACTTTTTCTGAATATCATGAGCATTATTGTAATTAAAAATAATTTCGTCAACACCTACTCGATACAAAATCTCTCCTTTATTTGGTGTTGCTTTATCGGGCCTCGTGGCATGTTGTAATGGCTGAATAAACTCCTCTTTGAGATTATTCAGCACAATAGGTGAGTATCTTGACATATCTAAAATTATTTCTCCCAACAATATAAGATATTATATTATCATTCCGAGTATAAGTAAGCCTTCTGTTACTTTACACTTTTATTCTTTTTGTAATTCTATTCTTTTCCAAGCCGAGTCTCCTAAAAGGGATTTGACGCATTTTGCCTTACACAGCAACTATCCAAAACGCCTATAATTCATCTTATATTGTTTGTACCTTGTGTCATGGTTAATTGTTATCTGTGCAACGATCCTTTATCAGAACAAAATCATTCATTAGAACATATTATTCAAGAATCAATAGGCGGAAGACTTAAAAGCAGATCATTGATTTGCAAACCATGTAACGATAAAACAGGAAGTCTTTTCGACAAGGAGTTTGCCAAGTTTGGAAATATTTTAGCCAGTAAGTATAATATAAACCGGGAAAGAGGTGCTGTACAACCAATTAAAGCTAAAAATTTATCAACCGGAGAAAAATTAATAGTAGCACCGGGATACAAGTTAGCTTCCGCTGATCCTAAAATTGAAGTAACAAAAGATTTAATAAAAGTCTCTCACCATGATAAAAAAAGAGTTTTTGAGGAGATGAAAAAATTGGCCAAGGATTTAGATGGCATAGAAATAACTAGGAAAGATCTCCAATTTGAAATCACAGAAGATGATAATACAGAAAAGAAATTTTTAATTGATATCGCAATCGAGCCAAATTTATTATTAAGGTCTGTTTCTAAAACAATAGTAAATCTATACATACATAAAACCGAAGACTATCAAAATTGCAGCCCACTTATTAATTTTCTAAAGGAAGATATTGATAATAATTTTTGTTGGTTTCTAGATTATGGCGTTTCGAAATCAAAACATAATAACTCCCCATATCATATTGTCATTATTCGAGGCGATAAAAAAAGTAAAATGTTGTACGCATATTATGAAATATTTGGAGAAGTTGGCTTTTTAACACTAATCAATGGACAATACAAAGGTGAGAATCAAGAAATCAACTATACATTTGACCCAATCAATATCACTGAAGTCAATAGCAATTATCAGTTTAATTTAAAAGCTAGTGATATTATCGAACATCTGATAACAAAACCAGAATCAGAAATGGTCAAATGCTTACACCATTAGAGCTCTATTTATGCCGTGGTTGGTGTTTTCCTCCACCAACCACATAAATTAAAAAAATCTCTTACGCTAACAAAACAAAATCTCCCAGTGCCTCTTTTTCGGCAAAATAAAACGTCACAGCAAAGCAGCACATCGCCTGTCGAAAAAGCAGCACCTGCATGGTCTTACATTAACAAGCAGCGGAGTCTGGCACCTTCCCTTTACCAACCAATAGTAAAAAATAAATCTTTCAGAGTCCCTGTGCGTTGGCCGGACAAAAGGCGGAGCATTCTTTTGTCCTTGAATTTTCTTTGGTTACTTTCTTTGTTTCAAGACAAAGAAAGTGACAAACTAAAAACCAATAAACGACAACCAAAAAATCAAACTCTCTGAGATACCTCCTTCGTCGGTATGACAAATACAAAACCTGTACGTCCGAAGAGATTGCTTCAGCCGTTCAGCATCCCACTCACATAGAAGCATCATCAACGGCCTCGCAATGACGAAGCACAAACGAGGTTCGTCATTGCGAGGCAAGCAAAATCCTTTAATTGCAAAGCATCGCCAATTCGCCGAAGCAATCTCATCAATATAGCAATTTCCGCATCCATCATTTCCCAATTAGAATTCTGTATCTTTCAATACAAACAACTGAATAAAGAAAGTTTATAGTAAAAATATTACCAGCAAATATGAAAGAAAAATGGGACGAAAGGTATAGTGCAAAAGAATTCGCTTATGGCGAGCAACCAAACAATTACCTCAAAGAACAACTATTGAAAATCCCGACTGGAACAATACTGTTTCCGGCAGAAGGAGAAGGACGCAACGCCGTTTATGCTGCAACAATTGGTTGGTCAGTTTCTGCATTTGACATTAGTGTGGAAGGCAGGAAGAAAGCAATCCAATTGGCAGACAAGCACCATATAAACATTAATTATGAGGTTACTGAAATTCAATCTTTGACTTACCAGATTAATCAATTTGATGCTATCGCATTAATTTATGCTCATTTCCCTGCCGACGCCAAATCATCCTATCACAAAATATTGGCAACTTTCCTGCGACCCGGTGGAATATTAATTTTTGAAGCTTTTAGTAAAAAGCATTTCGAATTCATGAACAAAAATATGGGCGGACCCAAAGAAATTGACATGTTATTTTCAATAGATGAACTAAAATCAGATTTTTACAATTTTGAAATAATAGAATTAGTTGAACAGGAAATAGAATTAAATGAAGGACAATTTCATATCGGAAAAGGTTCAGTGATAAGATTTGTTGGAAGAAAATTATAAAGAAAATTTATCCAGTTGCTATTTCATTTAGATTGCTTCGGTCTCTCAGCATCCTAATCATATAGTACCTTTATCAACGGCCTCGCAAGGAAAATTTAGTATCTTCCTACACACAACAACCACAGCATGAAACTCATTCTACTCTTTTTGTTTTTCTTCTCCACAGCCATGCGTCAAGAAAAACCAACTGGCATCAAAAAAACAATCATGGCAGTCTTTGCCCATCCTGATGATGAAGCCGTAACCAATGTAAGTGCTTTACTAGCCCGGTATGCAAGAGAAGGCCACAGCGTTTACCTCGTCATAGCCACCAAAGGCGAACTCGGCACCAATAAACATGCAGCCATTCCTGCCGGAGATTCATTAGCAAAAGTCCGTGCCGGGGAAGCAGCCTGTGCCAGCAAAGCATTAGGAATAGAGTCACCAATTCTGTTGGGATTAGATGATGGCAGTCTTGCCAAAGGATTTACACAGGAGCCTGTACATAAAAAACTCGACAGTGTTTTTAAAAAATATCAACCCGACATCATTATTACCTGGGGACCTGATGGTGGTTACGGACATATGGATCATCGCACCGTACATACAACAGTAACAGATTTATTTCAATCCGGCGATATGCCAGCTAAAACCCAATTATTTTATACAGGTATGCCCACTTCAATGGTAAAACATTGGACAGAAAACAAAACTGGCAAGAACTGGATGTATAATCATTGGAACATGGTAGCTGATAAATATCTTACTACAAAAATAAAATGCAGCAAAGAAGATATGAATAAAGCGGTAACAGCATTGTATTGCCATTGGTCACAATTCAAAAAAGAGGATATGGAAGAAACAAGCCGATGGATGAGAACTACAAATGATACCGTTTATCTCAGACCTTTTCTACCTGTAGCAAAAAATAGTTACGATTTGCTTCCATAGTTGATTGCAATACCGAAAGAAATGAAATTATTGCTTGAGCCCTTTGTGATTTTTATAATAATATTCCGCTACTGAAATTATAGTAACTTGTCTTTGGCTTTATTATTGTCTTTATAGCCTAAAATACATTATAAGCCAGCACATTATGAAAAAATTCTTTAAAATTACAGGTATTACCCTCGTTGTATTAATAGTTTTAGCATTCCTCATCCCCGTTGTATTCAAAAAGCAGATACAACGCCTGGTAAAAAAAGAAATCAATAAAAGCATCAATGCAAAGGTGGATTTCTCCGATGTAAAACTTTCTTTGTTCAAGCATTTCCCAAAAGTGGCAATAGTAATAGAAGACCTTACAATTATTGGCCTAAATGAATTTTCAGAAGACACATTATTGGCTGCAAAAAAAGTAGATGCATCTGCAGGATTATTTAATGTGCTAAAAGGGAAAGACATCAAACTTTATGGTCTCTTTTTCGATTCACCAAGAATTCATGCATTAATGAATGCAGATGGAAATGCAAACTGGGATATAGCAAAAGCTAGCAGCGATACAACGGGAGGTGTTGATACTTCCGCATCGGTATTTCAACTTACATTGAAGAAATACGAAATTAATAATGGTTATCTGTTGTTCGAAGATAAACGAGCAAACACCTATACTGAGTTAACCGAACTTACACATTCCGGCAGCGGCGATCTTACAGCCGATGTTTTTACACTTTCTACAAAAACAAAAGCAGCAACCGCCACATTGATACAGGATAATATTCCTTACCTGGCTGACGCAAAAGCAGACATTGAAACAGAAATTAAAATTGATAACAGAACAAACACTTACACATTCGATACAAAGGACATTATATTAAATGACCTGAAATTATCCGCTGCAGGATTTTTTCAACTGGTAAATGACAGTACTTACAATATGGATATAAAATTTGAGTCACCATCCAACGATTTCAAATCTATTCTTTCCATGATACCGTCGATGTATACGGAGGATTTCTCAACTATAAAGACAAGCGGTAAAGCTGTATTCAACGGATTTGTAAAAGGTACTTACTCTCCTGAGCAAATCCCTGCTTACGATGTAAACCTCGAAGTAAAAGATGGTTCTTTCCAATATCCTGATCTGCCAAAGCCAGTTAAAAATATTCAGCTAACAATGAGAGCAAGTAATGCCGATGGCAAACCTGATAACTCTATAATTGATATTCCAAAAGGACATTTGGAAATGGACAACGAGCCATTTGACTTTCGTTTTATTTATAAAAATCCAGTCACCACTCAGTTAATAGATGCTGCTGCAAAAGGAAAAGTAGATTTATCACAGCTATCAAAATTTATAAAGCTTGAAGACGGAACAAAACTCTCCGGACTTGTTTGGGCCGATGCATTTGTAAAAGGCCCGATGCAGGCATTGCAAAACCAATCTGGAAACTTTACCGCAGGCGGCTTCTTTGATGTTCGAAACTTATTTTATTCCGCAGCTAGTTTTCCTCAACCAATTAAGAATGGAAATTTCAAAGCAACATTGACAAATAGCGGAGGCATCGCCGACAACACAGCTATTAATATTTCATCCGGACATATTGAAATAGGAAACGATCCGCTAGATTTTTCCTTACAACTAAGCAAACCAATGTCTGCCGTTAATTTCGCTGGAAATGCAAAAGGAAGATTCACTTTGGATAATATCAAACAGTTCACAACACTTGAGCCGGGCACAAGTATAAGCGGTGTGCTGAATACTCATATGGGTTTTGCTGGAAATAAAACTGCCATCACCCAAAAACAATATGATAAGATAACCCTCAGCGGAAATGCCTCATTGAATAATTTCAATTATAAATCGGCTGACTATCCATCCGGCATTGCAATCAACGGCACACAGTTATCTTTCAACCCGTCGAATATTACATTAAGTAATATGTCTGGCAAATACTTAAGTACAAGCTTTACCGCCAGCGGCGCATTGAATAATTTTATTGGTTACTTAATGAGTAATCAAACCTTATCAGGAAACCTGAACGTAAATACAGGCACAGTGAACCTTCATGAATGGATGGGAACATCGTCAAATGCAAATGTGGCGGCAACTACGGCTTCAACTAGTTCGGCAAATCCGTTCCTTGTGCCAGCAGGTGTCGACTTCACAGTAAATGCAAATGCAGGCAAGGTGCAATATGATGGCGTTGATTATAACAATGTAGCTGGCACTATGCTGCTGGAAGATGAAAAAATAACATTGAAGAATATTACCACCAATGTGCTGGGTGGCGATGTTATTCTGAATGGCTCCTACTCTACCAAAATTCATAAGAAAGAACCTGACATCGGATTCACTTACGACATAAAGAACATGGATGTTCAGAAAGCATTTCAGTCTTACAATACAATTCAAGTGCTGATGCCTATCGCTAAATTTCTTTCTGGTACGTTAAGTTCACAACTTACACTTACAGGAAATCTTAAAGGCGATATGATGCCAAAACTGAATAGTCTTAGTGGAAATGGCAATCTATTATTATTAAAAGGAGTTTTAGCAAAATTTGCTCCGCTAGAAAAGATTGCTGCAGTATTACAAATAGACCGGTTAAAATCCATCAGTGTAAAAGAAGTAAAAAATTACATTGAGTTTGCAAATGGAAAAGTATTGGTAAAACCGTTTACACTTAACATTGATAATATTGAAATGGAGATTGGCGGCTTTCATAGTTTTGATAACTCTATAGATTATGCAATACAGATGAAGCTGCCAAGAAGTTTGATGGGTTCTCAGGGGAATAATTTGGTAAACAACCTTGCTGCAGCTGCTACTAAAAAAGGTATCCCAATAAAACTAGGTGAAACAATAAGTCTTCACATGAAAATGACCGGCTCTATTTCCAACCCTTCATTAAGTATTAACCTCAAAGAGATAGCAGGTGATGCCATCAAACAATTAGAAGAACAGGCAAAAGATTTTGTTCAGGAAAAGATTGACAGTGCAAAGGCAAAAGTAAAAGACTCATTACAGGCGGTAAAAGATAAAATAACTGATAAAGTAAAAGACAAATTGCTGGAGCAAGTTTTTGGGAAAGACACAACTAATCAGAATACGTCACAGGATAGTGTTCCAAAAAAACCAACCCCATCCATTAAGAAAACAATAAAGGATATTTTTATTAAGCCGAAGAAACCTGTAAAAGACTCCTTATAATTATTAATAAAAAGGGCAGCCACCTATTTAAAATGGCTGCCCTTTTGAAAAGTCGGAACGATTCCGATTTTATCGGAACGACCCATTCAACTTATGTAAGGACTATCCCGATTTCATCTGGAAGATCCTTACAATTGTCGGGACGACAAGATTCGAACTTGCGACCCCCAGACCCCCAGCCTGGTACGCTACCGGACTGCGCTACGTCCCGACATAAATACTCCGAAGAGCATCTAATTAAGTCGCAAAAGTAAGCCATTTTGCTATTTTTCTGTACCAATAACAACCTTTAACTTCGCTCCTTAATGACAATACTCATTAAGCAAGCCACAATAGTTGATCCTTCTTCACCCTTCAACGGGCAATCAGCAGATATTTTTATAGAGAACTGTATCATTCTTAAAATTGATAAGAAGATAACTGACAATGCCGATCAGGTAATTGAAATTCCCGGTCTTCATGTTTCGCCAGGTTGGGTAGATGTGTTTGCCAATTTTGCAGATCCCGGTTATGAATTTAAAGAAACATTGGAAACAGGTGCAGCAGCAGCAGCGGCTGGTGGTTATACAGATGTATTTGTAATTCCTAATACCAATCCCGTTGTTCATAATAAATCAGGCGTAGAATATATTGTTCAAAAAACAAAATCGCTGCCAGTTACTATTCATCCAATCGGTGCAATTACTAAAAATACAAAAGGCGAAGAACTTGCGGAAATGTATGATATGAAAGCAAGTGGTGCTGTTGCTTTTAGTGATGGGATAAACGGTGTACAAACCGCCGGATTATTGGTAAAAGCATTACAATATGTAAAAGCATTTGATGGCATACTGATTCAATTGCCCGATGATAAAAGTATCAATCCGCATGGACTGATGAATGAAGGAATTGTATCAACGCAGTTAGGATTGCCGGGCAAACCAGCCATGGCCGAAGAATTGATTGTTGCAAGAGATATTAAGCTAACAAGATATGCAGAATCAAAAATGCATTTCACTGGAGTATCAACAAAAAAATCATTGGAATATATTCAGAGAGGGAAAGAAGGTGGTACAGCAGTTAGTTGTTCAGTTACACCTTATCATCTTTTCTTTTGTGATGAAGATATGGTTAGCTACGATACCAATCTGAAAGTAAATCTTCCGCTTCGAAATAAAGAAGACAGGAACGCATTACAAAAAGGAATTACAGACGGCACCGTAGATTGTATTGCAACACATCATCTTCCACATGAATATGACAGCAAAGTATTGGAATTTGAATATGCAAAATTTGGAATGATAGGACTTGAAACTGCTTACGGAGTTTTATGCACAGCATTACCCGAAGTAAAACAAGAGAGATGGGTTGAACTGCTTAGTGCAAATCCAAGAAAACTATTCAACCTTGAAGAAGCAAGTATAAAAGTAGGAAGCAAGGCCTGCATCACATTATTTGAACCAGGAAAAAAATGGACAGTAACAGAAAAAGAAATTCATTCTAAATCAAAAAACTCTCCTTTTATCGGAAAAGAACTGACTGGTAAAGTTGTGGGTATCATCAACGCAAATAAAGCTTCCCTTTCCTAAAAAATGAATAACAACTGAATGAAGATTTCACCGGCAATAAAAGGAATAATAACCGCTGCATTAATGACAGGTATTATCCTCCTGATTTATAATATGGGTAAAAATGCAGATACGAGATTGCAATATGCTGTATATGGCATTTATGCATTGGGTATTGTCTGGACATTGGTTGCCTTTCGGCAAACAGCGGCTTACACAGGAACCTTTGGTAACCTTTTCAGTCAAGGCTTTCGTTGCTTTATTGTTGTTACACTGATAATGGCATTATTCTATGGCATTTTCAACTATTCACATCCGGAATTTGCGGAAGAGTCATCAAAAATTTACAAGGAACAATTATTATCAGAAAAAAATGGTTCGAAAACACCTGATGAAATTGAAGAAGCTACCCGTAGTTATAAAAAGGGTTATAATATGGCTGTTGTTTATGGTTCGATTTTCGGATATTTGATAATTGGAGTAGCAGTAACAGCCGCTATCTCTGTCTTTTTAATTAAGAGAAAAGAATAAATGGACTTATCAATCGTCATACCACTTATAGATGAAGCTGAATCATTACCAGAGTTAACAAGCTGGATTGAAAAGGTAATGAATGAAAATAATTACAGCTACGAAGTAATATTTGTAGATGATGGCAGCAGCGATAACTCCTGGGAAATCATTGAACATCTTCGTTCGAAAAACTCTAATATAAAAGGCATAAAGTTTCAACGCAATTATGGAAAGTCTGCCGGACTGAATGTTGCTTTTCAAGCTGCTTCAGGAGATGTGGTGATTACAATGGATGCAGATTTACAAGACAGCCCAGAAGAAATACCTGACTTAAGAAAAATGATTGTGGAAGGTGGTTACGATATGGTAAGCGGTTGGAAAAAGAAACGTTACGATAATACACTGACTAAAAATATTCCTTCTAAATTTTTTAATGCCGTTACACGGAAAGTTTCAGGCATTAAATTACATGACTTCAACTGCGGACTAAAGGCCTATAGCAAAAGAGTAGTAAAAGGCGTAGAAGTGTATGGTGAAATGCACCGCTACATTCCTGTGCTCGCAAAATGGGCAGGATTTAAAAAGATTGGCGAAAAAGTAGTAGAACACCGTGCAAGAAAATATGGTGTATCTAAATTTGGCTGGAGAAGATTTGTAAATGGTTTTTTAGATTTATTGTCTATCACTTTTGTTGGAAAATTTTCTAAACGTCCAATGCACTTTTTCGGAATGTGGGGAACTTTGTTCTTTATGGTTGGTTTAGGAATTTCATTGTATTTGATCATCTCTAAAATTATTGACAGCAGTTTTGCATTGACCAACCGTCCTGGATTTTTTCTTGCACTAACATCATTGATTATTGGAATGCAATTATTTCTAGCTGGTTTTATAGGTGAATTAATTTCCCGCAATTCGCCCAACCGTAATTCTTATTTAATAGAAACGAAAACTGGTTTGTGATGGCAAAGGTCATCATCATAGGGCCCGGGCATCCGCTACGGGGAGGATTGGCTACTTTCAACCAGCGATTGGCAAAAGAATATATTGATGAAGGACATGATTCTTCTATTTATTCGTTCTCATTACAGTATCCCTCTTTTTTATTTCCTGGAAAAACGCAGTACAGCGACGAACCAGCTCCTGAAAACCTGACTATACACTCTGTCATTAATTCAATCAATCCGTTTAACTGGATTAAGATTGGCAACAGATTAAGAAAAGAAAAAGCGGATATTATAATCGTTCGTTTCTGGTTACCTTTTATGGGCCCGGCATTGGGGACAATTTTAAGAAGAGTAAGAAAGAATAAACATACAAAGATTATTTGCATAGCCGATAATGTAATTCCGCATGAAAAAAGAATCGGCGACAAACTTTTTACCAAATACTTTTTGAAAAGTTGCGATGCATTTATAACGATGAGTGAAAAAGTGATGGCCGACTTGAGGTTGTTTCAAAAAACCAAACCTGCCATTTTAGTTTCGCATCCTTTGTATGATAATTTTGGAGAAATTATTTCAAAAGAAGAAGCAAGAGAGAGATTAAGTCTTAATCAAGAAGAGAAAATTATATTGTTCTTTGGATTCATTCGCAAATACAAAGGCCTTGATTTGTTATTGGAAGCAATGGCAGAAGAAAGAATAAAGGAATCCGGTATTAAACTATTGGTGGCAGGAGAATATTATGAAGATGCCAAAACTTACAATGAACAGATAGAAAAACTGGGCATAAAAAATCAATTGATATTAAAAACCGACTTTATACCCGACAGTGAAGTAAAATATTATCTATGTGCTGCCGATGCTGTGATTCAACCATACAGAAACGCCACACAAAGCGGCGTAACTCCCCTCGCCTACCATTTTGAAAAACCAATGGTGGTTACCAATGTAGGCGGCTTGCCTTTTCTGGTTCCACATGAGAAAGTAGGATTGGTTGTAGAGCCAAATGCAAAAGATATCGCAGATGGTATTCTTAAATTTTATCAATTAGGCGAACAGTTTTTTATTCCTCATCTTCGCAATGAAAAGCAGAAATACAGCTGGTCGAATCTGGTGAAAGCTATTCAAAGTCTTGCTGAGTATTGATATGCAGTACAAGAGTGCGACGCAACAAAAGTTGATAGTAGTAGAACAGCTGGGTAACTATTCCTTCGCTAAATGCTATGGAGTAAAACTAAAAATCAAAGCAATAAACGGAAGATGATATACAGAAGTAAAGCTCCATTGCGGATTGGATTGGCCGGTGGTGGTACAGATGTGAGTCCTTATAGTGATTTGTTTGGAGGTGCAATATTGAATGCAACAATTTCGCTGTATGCAAATGCCACATTGGAACCAAACGAAGAAAAGAAAATTGTACTGGAAGCGTTGGACAGAAATGAACGACAGGAATTTGACTGGGCAACAGAACTACCAATTGATGGAAAATTGGATTTACTGAAAGGCGTATATAACCGAATTCAAAAGGATTACAAATTAAAAGAGCAAGGTTTTCGTTTATCAACATTTGTTGATGCGCCTGCAGGTTCAGGATTAGGCACTTCCTCTACATTAGTGGTTGCAATCCTTGGTGCTTTTACCGAAATGCTTCGATTGCCATTGGGAGAATACGACATGGCCCATTACGCATATGATATTGAAAGAAATGATTTAAAGTTGGCGGGTGGCAAGCAAGATCAATATGCAGCTACATTTGGTGGTGTAAACTTTATGGAGTTTTATGCAGATGATAAAGTAATTGTGAATCCACTTCGGGTAAAGCAGCAACATTTATTTGAACTGGAAAATAATCTTGTTTTGTATTATACAGCAACAAACAGAGAATCTGCTGAGCTTATAAAAAAACAAAGTAAAAACGTTACTGATAAAAAAGAAAAGTCCATAGAAGCAATGCACCAGTTAAAAGAACAGGCGCAACGGATGAAGGAAGCATTGCTGATGGGAAAGCTTAATGAAGTTGGAGACATTCTGGATTATGGCTTTCAACAAAAAAGGAAAATGGCTGATGGCATCAGCAATCCGCTGATGGAAGAAATTTATGAAACTACGAAAAAAGCTGGTGCAACTGGTGGAAAAATTTCTGGTGCAGGTGGTGGTGGCTTTATGATTTTCTATTGCCCCGGCAATGCAAAGTATACCGTGATGCAAAGACTTGAAAAATTTGGTGGTTATAGTAAGAATTACCAATTTGTGGAGCATGGGTTGAAGACATGGACGATTTAAGCCCCCATCCGACTTCCCCCGAAAGGGGAAGCCACCAACACACAGCCCTGTTAATTGAAATTTGAATCATTATTTGTAAAGGCCTTTGAATAAGTTATGCAAAAGATTAAAAATATAATTCAGTCTTCTATAGATACGAAGCAGAAGATATTAAAGAATGAAGAACTCATATCTACTATTGAAAAAGTAGTTGAAGTAGTCACTGCTGCTTTTAAAAATGGTAATAGAGTTTATTTTTGTGGAAATGGCGGTAGTGCTGCTGATGCACAACACTTGGCAGCAGAGTTTTCTGGTCGTTTTTATACAGATAGAAAAGCATTACCAGCAGAAGCATTGCATTGCAATACATCTTACCTTACAGCGGTTGCTAATGATTATGGATATGATGTTGTCTACTCAAGAATGATTGATGGTATTGGTGAAAAAGGTGATGTGCTGATTGGCCTTTCAACTTCTGGCAATTCTGTCAATATTATTAAAGCATTTGAAGTTGCAAGAGAAAAAGGAATTCATACAGTTAGTTTTACCGGAACGACGGGCGGAGAAATGAAATCTATGAGTGATTACTTAATTAATGTTCCTTCAGCTGATACGCCTCGAATACAAGAAAGCCATATTACGATTGGACATATCATTTGTCAGTTGGTGGAAGAAAAAGTATTCAACGCCCCAAACCCCTAAAGGGGCTTAATAAAAATCTTTATGGTAAAAGAAGTTATTGTTTTAGCTGGCGGATTAGGCACAAGACTTCGGAATGCTGTTCCCGATTTACCAAAGTGCATGGCACCTGTTGCAGGGCGGCCATTTCTTTTTTATGTTATTAATTATCTGAGAAGTCAGGGAATTGAAAAATTTATTTTCTCCCTTGGTTATAGGCATGAAGTAATTGAAGAATATCTGAACGAACAATTCCCAACACTTAATTATGAATGTACTGTAGAAGAAGAACCATTAGGGACTGGTGGCGCCATTCAATTAGCCTGTACTAAAACAACTGAAGAAAATGTGTTAATCACCAACGGAGATACAATTTTTAAAATTCATATTGATGAACTAGCAACAGTGCATTATAAAAATACTGCAGATGCTACTTTGGGTTTAAAGCCAATGACAGATTTTGATCGTTATGGAATTGTGGAAATAAATGAGAAAAATGCCATTACAAGTTTTCAGGAAAAGCAATTTTGTAAACAAGGAAATATTAATGGAGGAGTATACCTATTAAACGTAAAGGCACTTCTTAACACTAAATGGCCGGGAAAATTTGCATTTGAAAAGGATTTTTTAGAAACTCAAAAGTTCAGACTATTCGGCTCAGTTCAAGATAAATATTTTATTGATATCGGCATACCTGAAGATTATTGCAAAGCACAAGCTGAATTTGCAAAACCTGTTCTTAATTTAAAAGCAATTGATAAAAGCTGGACTATATTTATTGACCGGGACGGTGTTATTAATCATGAAAAAAAAGAAGACTACATCAAGAACTGGGATGAGTTTCGATTTTATGAAGGCATTAAAGAAGCGTTCCAAGTATTGAATAAGAAGTTTGGTAAAATTGTCGTCGTCAGTAATCAAAGAGGTGTTGGCAGAGAATTGATGACAGAAACAGATTTGCATAATATTCACCAGTATATGACCAAAGAAATTGTTACTGCCGGCGGTCGTATTGATAAGATCTATTATTGTACCAGCACAGATAACAAACATCCTAATCGAAAACCAAATCCTGGGATGGCCTTTTTAGCAAAAGCTGATTATCCTGGAATTGACCTTAACAAATCAATCATGATTGGTAACAAACTCAGCGATATGCGGTTTGGAAGGAATGCGGGCATTTACACAATATTTGTTGCCACCACAAACCCGGATACCGCCTTTCCTCATATTGATATTGATAACAGGTTCGGCTCTCTACCCGATTTTGTCAAAGCTTTATAAATCGTTATAAAATTTTTGTCAATTTTTTTCGTTTAGCCACCTTAAACACAGCATAAAGGTGCAACCAGCCTATCCTGTTAAGCATCTTTATGAAGTCGTAACTTAGCATATAAAATCAAAATTCATCCGGTGAAAAAATATTCTTTCGTTTTACTTCCTATTGTTCTGTTGCTTTCATTTTCGCAAGCAACATTCGCCCAAAAAATAAATGCGGCCGACATGAAAAAACTACAGGCTAAGGAAGATACCTTAAAGGAATATTCATATTACCTGAATACCGATACATTGCAAGAAGATCGGATGGTATCTGACAGCGTTTTTACGAAAGTGTTGGTACGGGCTTTGTTGGTCAAAAATTCCTTCTACTACCCTTTCGATTCTGTTTTAGGTATTTCTAAAATATATTCACCAGACACTTCTTTCCGCATTATAACCTGGAGTCTTACTTACGACGATTATTATTCAAGGCAGCGGGGTGCCATTCAAATGAGAACAGCAGACGGCTCACTAAGACTCTTTCCGCTTCGAGACGTTTCAGAATTTACTGCTAAGGCAGAAGATTCTGTCCGTACAAGAAGCAATTGGATTGGCGCCATGTACTATAACATGATAAAGACGCAGCACAAGGGTAAAAATTTCTATACCTTATTTGGCTTTGACCCCTTTGGCGTACAGAGCAGTATGAAGTGGATTGAAGTACTCACATTTAACGAAAAAAGAGAACCTGTTTTTGGCGGACCTTTCTTCACTTATGAAAATGATTCAATTCCAAAACCACCAAAGTATAGGATTGGAGTAGAGTTTAAAAAAGGTGCCAGAATCCTGGCAAACTATATTCCTGAAGAAGAAATAATTTTAGTTGATCACCTTATTTCTGAAACTGACCAGCCTGAATTAGCCTGGACCTTTATTCCCGATGGCGATCAAGAAGGTTATAAATGGGAAAATGGCAAATGGGTGCACATAAATAAAGTGTTCACATTTAAATTGCAGGATGGACAAGCACCTAACGAAGACCCAATCTTAGACGCTAAAGGCAAGAAGGACGAAAAGAAACTACAGGAAAAAAGCGATAAGAATAAAAAGAAGGATAACGAAAAGGTGCCAATAAACTACGATAATTAACGGCAGGCAATTTTCACTTTCACCGGGCAATGGCTATCTTTAGGGCCATGTCTAAATTCATCCAGCACATCAAGCCACCTTCGGGCTTTTCATTGGGATTGAAAGAGTTATGGCAGTACCGTGAACTTTTTTATTTCTTTACCTGGCGAGATATTAAGGTTAAATACAAACAAACATACCTAGGCATCATATGGGCTTTATTACAGCCTTTAGGAATGATGGTCATTTTTACTTTTTTATTTTCAAAGACATTGAAAATTGATTCCGGAAATGTGGCTTACCCCTTATTTGTTTTGTCGGGTTTAATTCTTTGGAATCTGTTTAGCTCATCAGTATCTCATGCTGGTGAAAGCATGATTCAAAATTCTAACATCATCAAAAAAATATATTTCCCTCGTTTAATCATTCCCGGCTCAGCAATATTAGTTGCCTTCTTTGATTTTATAATGGGATTATTGATTTTTGTTGTGCTTTGCATAATCTATAAACAATCTATCAGTTGGCAAGCTGTATTATATTTCCCTGCGGGAATAATTATTGTTTTGCTTGCAGCTTTTGGTATTGGAACTTTTTTAGCAGCACTAAATGTAAAATTCCGTGACTTTAGATATACCATTCCCTTCCTTTTACAGGTTCTATTTTTTGCTTCTCAAATAATATATCCGTTATTTTCAATACAACAGCAATGGCTTAAATATCTGCTAGCCATTAATCCGATGAATGCAGCAATTGAATTATTCAGGTCTCCACTCTCTGGCACTTCGCCGGATTTTGCTGTTATTGGTATTGGCGTGCTAAGTACTTTACTATTCTTTGCTATGGGTATTTTTTATTTCCGTAAAACAGAATCTTATTTCGCCGATCTTTCCTGATGAAACCAGCCATTGAAATACGAAACCTTGGTAAAGAGTATACGCTTGCTTCGGCACAGCCATATATCTCATTAAGAGATGTTATAGCAGGTTCAATGAAAAATATCTTTCAACCTTCAAAAAATAAAAAAGAAAAGTTCTGGGCCTTAGAAGATATTAATGCTAACATTATGCCTGGTGAAAGAGTTGGAATAATTGGTAGAAATGGAGCAGGTAAAAGCACTCTATTAAAAATAATCAGTCGCATCACTCCGCCAACAACTGGTGAAGCTATTATTCGTGGAAGAGTTGGAAGTTTGTTAGAAGTTGGAACCGGCTTTCACAATGAACTAACAGGCAGAGAAAATATTTATCTCAATGGTTCAATACTAGGCTTAAAGAGAGCAGAAATTACAAAACAATTAGACCAAATCATTGATTTCAGCGGTATTGAAAAATTTATTGATATGCCGTTAAAACATTACAGCAGTGGCATGCAGTTGCGTTTGGCTTTTGCTGTGGCAGCTCATCTTGAGTCAGAAATATTATTAATTGACGAAGTGCTAGCTGTCGGTGATATTGAATTTCAAAAAAAATGTTTGGGCAAAATGGAAGAAGTGAGTAATAAGGATGGACGAACGATTTTGTTTGTGAGTCATGATTTGGGTGCTGTATCAACGTTAACTGAAAAATCAATCTTACTAAATAAAGGCAATATTGTCAAAATTGATCATACTGAAAATATTATTAGCGATTATGCAGGATTGATTTCAAAAGAAAAAATATATAAAAGTACTTCAATTAAAAGCATACCTGCAATTACCCGAGTTGAATTACTTACTTCAGAAATGGGGAGTTTACAAGGTCATGCAAAACCTATGTCAATCGAATTTGAGATCAGTATGCCAAATAGCGATATCCCAAACATGGCTTTGTCATTCCAAATTTTTAATAATTTAAATCAACCTCTCTTATTTAACTGGATATTTGATATTGAAAATAAAATATGCAGATTGGAAGGGAAGAATACTATAAGATTCACTTATCCTTCTTTTCGATTATATAAAGGAGATTATTATTTAAAAGTGCATCTCGCTGAAACAAAAGGAAGAAATAAATATGAAGAAATCGAATGTTGCCATTTCACTGTGGAAATGATTAATATTAAAGCACCTGAATGGGGATGGCAAAATAATGTTACACAATTTATTGACGAGGGAAAATGGACTAACATGTAATAACTTGGAGACACCAAAAAAATATATTGACAGTTTTTATGACATCCACCAGGAATCAACGATAAATTCAGCAAGAGGGGTAATTCCAGTGATTTGCAAGTATATCACTCCGTCAAATATTTTAGATGTAGGCTGTGGCAATGGCGCCTGGCTAAAAGTCTGGAAAGAATTCGGAATCAATCATGTATTGGGTTTTGATGCAGAGCATATAAACACTGAAGAGCTTTTAATAAATAAAAATGAGTTTAAATGCATCGATTTAAATAAAGGTTTTATTGTTGAAACTAAATTCGATTTAGTGACATGCCTTGAAGTTGCCGAACATCTAACACCAGAGTCATCAGATTTATTTGTCGAATCCCTTTGCAAATCTGGTAATGTTATTTTATTTTCAGCAGCCATTCCCGGTCAGGAAGGTACATTACATTTGAATGAACAGTATCCGGATTATTGGGTTACTTTATTTGCTAACAACGGATTCGAAGTATTTGATTGCATACGATTCCAAATATGGAATGACGATTCTATTTCACCTTGGTATAAACAAAATATTTTCTTTTTTCTAAATAAAAACACAAAAAACAATTACCCTGAAATTTCAAAAGGAAATTCAATGCCACTAAAAGTTATTCATCCACAACTTTTTGAATACAAACTCGCCCAAGTTATTCATTATAAAAAAAATATAAAAAATCCAGTTGCTGTATTCGTATATTTTATTAAAAAGTATTTAAAGGGGTTAATTAATTTTATAAAAAAATGAGGAAATAAATCAGTTAAAATGACTCCTGTTCTCTCAATAATAATACCCTGCTACAATCTTGGTCAGTATTTACAAGAAGCAATAGAGAGTGTTGAATTACATGCTAATAAAAATATATTTGAAATAGTTATAGTAAACGATGGCTCCACAGAAGAATATACAATCACTATTTTGGCCGAACTAGAAAAAAAGGGATATCATATCATTCATCAGAATAATGAAGGGTTGAGTGGAGCAAGAAATAAAGGAATTGAAGCTGCAAAAGGGAAGTATATATTACCACTTGATGCTGACAATAAAATAAATCCTTTATATATAACAAAAGGAATATCGATACTTGAGAATAATATTAAAGTTGGAATAGTTTATGGAGATTCAAAGCATTTTGGTGAAGAAAAAAGAATTTTTAAACCCGGCAAATTCAGTTTGAAAAAACTGTTAATTGAAAATTATATTGATGCTTGCATTGTATTTCGAAAAAAAATTTGGGAACAAGCCCAAGGATATGACACAAAACTTAGCTTGTTTGAAGATTGGGATTTTAATCTTACTGCAGCAAAATTAGGATGGGAGTTTTATTACATCCCTGAAATAATGTTTGAGTATCGCATAAGATTTAACTCAATGCAAAGAATAGGTAAAAGACTTGAAGAAAATAAAAGTTTTGTTATTAATAAACATGGCTCACTTTATAGAAATGAATTTTTAAAGACTATCACAATTTCCAGCAGGTTAAAATCATCCTTGTATGACTTGTGGTGCAAGATAAAAAGGAAACCAAATTATTAAACAGATTACTTTGAAATGAATACTTTTTGTACCATTATCACTTCGGATTATATCCCTTTTGCCAAGGCATTGTTTAATTCATTGCAAAAATATAATAATTCCTGCCTGATTCATGTATTGATTGCGGACAATGACCGGAATTTTGAAGTCACAGAAAATTTTCACACCATTTCTTTGTCTGAAATATCAGAAAATAAACTATTCAAAGAGATTGAAAAAAAATATGCCTATACTAATTCAGATTTCTTCCGATGGTCTCTTAAGCCAATTTTAATGCGTTATCTTTTGGAAAGAGAATTTGAAAAGGTTATTTTTCTAGACCCTGATATATACTTTGTAGGGAACTATAATTTTCTTTTCGATAAACTTGATACCTCATCCATGTTATTAACTCCGCACTGGAGCAATACGGACCCTTATTTCTTAGAAGAAAGCCTTATCTATATCTTGAGAAATGGCTTATTTAATGCCGGATTTGTAGGTGCTTGCAAAAAAGGGATTGATGCATTGAAGTGGTGGGCTGAAGCTTGTCATATGAATATAGCCAAGCGAGAAGAACTTGGTATTTATGTAGATCAAAAGTACTTGGATGTTTTACCAGTAGAATTTCCGGGAGTTGAAATTGTGAGACATCGTGGTTGCAATATTGCATGCTGGAATATGAACTCTAACAAAAGAAGTATGGTTGATGGCAAGCTACTTATTAATAATCAATTCGAACCAGTGTTTATACATTTTACAAAAGATACAATCCGGCATATACTGAACCTGAACGATTATCAGCTACGTCCATACCTGGATGAATATGCAAATGAATTCACTAAACAGGGATTTCAGCTACAGGAACTATTAGCAGGCATTGATATCCAGGAAAAACACACTATCTTAAAAAAAATAAAAAGGAAAGTATTATTAAAAACACGGCTTAAAAGGTGGTTACTGAAAATTTCTAAAAGTATTTAGCAGGTCTGGTCTCCGGATTAATCAATCTTTACAAACAATATGCAAACCTTTTGCACCATAGTAACATCAGAATTTATTCCTTTTGCGAAGGTATTGTACAGTTCACTGGTAAAGTTTAAACCCAGCACAACACTACAAGTGTTGGTTATTGGCGATACAAATATTGAATCAGAAAACAATCTTATAATCCATCCAGTTGCTTCACTAAAAAACTATCCGTTAGTTAAAAAACTGGAAGAAAAATATACCACTATAAATAATGATCAGTTTCGCTGGGCGTTAAAACCTGTTTTTCTTTCGCATCTTCTTGAACAATTTGATAAAGTAATTTACCTAGATGCAGATATTTATTTCGTTAATGACCCTTCTTTTCTTTTTACAGAATTAGATAATACGTCTATACTGTTATCTCCTCATTGGGGTGAAACAAACCCTACACCCGACGAAGAGAAATTTCTCATGAATTTCAGAATTGGTTTATACAATGCTGGTTTTATTGGTGCATCAAAAAAAGCACTACCGGTACTTGAATGGTGGGCAACTGCCTGTTCGTATGAAATAAAACAAGATAATGAAAAAGGATTGTACGATGACCAACGATACCTTGACTTAATTCCCATTATTGATCCAGACGCTAAAATGCTACGACATAAGGGGTGTAACATTGGTAGCTGGAACATCAATACTTGTAAAAGATCAATTAAAAATGAAAATGTTTTTATAAACGAAGAGTTCCCCATAATCTTTATTCATTTTAATTACGAGACCATCCGACACATACTTAACGGAAATGATAATTTATTAACCCCTTATTTTAATCAATACGAAAAAGCTTTTAATCAAATTGACCAACCATTACAAGAATTTGTCCGAAAGCTAACTGAGTGGAAAAAGACAAATTTCTTTCTATCACTCAAAAGAAAAACAAAAATAAGGTCCCGGATAAAAAAATGGCTATATAAACTAGCAACCAAATAGCAAATACATTTTGAACAATAGCAAGAATAAAAAAATAGTAATCCTCTGCTCCCGCCTCGACCTGCCCGGTGGTATTGAAAGAGCTATTGTAAATACTGCAAATCTTTTTATTGAGAATAGTCATTCAGTAAGCATAATTATTCTTGACCATACTGAAGAAACATTTTATCCTATTGATAGTAAGGTAAACATAGTTCAACGACCTCTTTCCTTTGGGATTACAAAAGATGGTAATATAATTACAAGAAAGCTAGGAATGCTTAGCGATGTATTACAATTGCGAAAACTATTAAAGAAGCTAAGCCCCGATATTGTCATAGCTACCGACTACCCTTTTGCCGTAGCTGCTATTCTTACAAGAATAAAAAAGCAAACAAAAGTATTTTCATGGGAGCACCATCACAGGTATGAATTGAATAAAAATCAATTCTGGACAAAGCTTTTTAATTACTCATATCCAGTACTTGATGCAGTAGTTTGCCTGAATGAAGATGAGAAAAAATTATTTCAACCACTCAACAAAAAATCCGTTGTAATACCAAATCTCATAAAAAGAGGTAACGATTTGGCATTGCTGAAAAACAAAACAATACTGACAATTGCCAGGCTTGTACATGTAAAAGGAATCGATCTATTAATTAGCACTGCTAAAAAAATCTTTCAGCAACATCCCGATTGGAGTTGGAAAGTTATAGGCACATGTGATGATGTTGAAAGTATTAAGAAAATAATTTTGCAGGAAGGTTTAGCCGAAAAACTAATCATTCAGATACCTGTTGATCACAATATAATATCAGAATATCTAAATGCCAGTATCTATGTAATGACCTCAAGGAATGAATGTTTTCCGATGGTTTTACTAGAAGCTCAATCTGTAGGATTGCCTTGCATTGCTTTTGATTGTGAAACTGGACCAAGACATATTATTTCAACCAATGTTGATGGCATCTTAGTTGAAAAAGAAAACACAGATAAATTAGCCGAAGCTCTTTCTTCACTTATCACCAACGAAGGAGGAAGAATACAAATGGGCAAAGCGGCTTTTGAAAATGTACAACGGTTTTCTCCTGATGCGATCTATAAACTTTGGGAAGAGAATATTCTACTTTATAAGTAATCGTCCTGTAAAATCAATCCTGTTTAAATAGACAGTACCATTGTCTTTTAAATACTCATCCACTGCTTTTCTTGCACCTTGCCATGCTCCATAATCATCAATGATCAGTACTCCGGATTTTTCCAGTAAAGGAAAAAGATAAGTGAGTTCATGTTTGGTTGATTCGTACCAATCTGTATCTAATCGCAACAAGGCAATCTTTGCTGGCATGGTTCCCGGAATTGTATCTTCTACTTTTCCTTTTAACAATCTTATATTTCCAACAGGATAGCCTGTACTTTTCATATTCGCCTCTACTTCTTCATAAGAAGCGAAACACCAGCTATTATTTCCGTCATCCTTTTTATTCTTTTCCCACTCAATTTTTTCTTCTACACCATCATTCTTACCCGGCTCTGTCATTCCAGCAAAAGTATCATACAGGTATATTTTCCGATCAACTACATTTTCATTTTTCAGTAGTAAGGCAACCAACATTGAAGAACCACCTTTCCAAACACCACATTCTACAAAATCACCAGGGATATTATTCTTCAAAATGTATTTCACAGAAGTATAAAGAGTATAACATCGTTCAATCCCCACCATTGTATAATCTTTTATTTTACCATACAACTCTATAAATTCAGCATCATTTTCAATATCAGAGTTATTCGCCTTCCGGAAACGTTGTCGTAGCTTTTCCAGGCTTGATTGACGAACAATCTTAAGTCCCAGCAACGACAATGGATAATTTATAATATCTGAAAACTTCACTCTTATCTATTTAAAGTCTAAAATACAATAATAAAAAAAGGCATCCGTCTTTGATGCCTGTATAATTCTTGAACCCCTACTGACTATTCACCATTCACTAAATTAATCATCCAACTTCAACACCGCCAAAAATGCCTCCTGAGGTATTTCCACATTTCCTATCTGTCTCATCCGCTTCTTACCTTCTTTCTGCTTCTCCAATAGTTTACGTTTACGACTTATGTCACCACCATAACATTTTGCAGTTACATCTTTACGCATAGCAGAGATAGTTTCTCTTGCTAGTACTTTAGCACCTATCGCTGCCTGAATTGCGATCTGGAATTGCTGACGGGGAACCAGTTCTTTCAATTTCTCACAAAGCTTTCTACCAAATTCCTGCCCCCTTGCCCGGTGTATCAATGCACTTAAGGCATCCACTTTATCACCATTCAACAGAATATCCATTTTTACAATATCCGCATCACGGAAACCGATCGGATGATAATCAAACGAAGCATAACCTCTTGTTTGCGATTTCAGTTTATCATAAAAATCAAAAACAATCTCTGTCAATGGCATTTCAAAAATCAACTCAACTCTTGTTGTAGTCAGGTAGCTTTGGTTCATCAGCATACCTCTTTTACCCAAGCAAAGGGTCATGATGTTCCCAATGTATTCCGGCTTTGTAATTATCTGTGCTTTAATGAAAGGCTCTTCAATCCTTTCTGTCTTTACTGGGTCTGGAAATTCAGTTGGGTTGTTTACAATTATTTTTTCTCCAGCAGTGGTATAAGCTATAAAACTTACGTTGGGTACTGTAGTAATTACTGTCTGGTTAAACTCTCTTTCCAAACGTTCCTGTATAATCTCCATGTGCAGCAACCCAAGGAATCCGCAACGGAAACCAAAACCAAGGGCTTGCGAAGTTTCTAACTCATAAGTCAGCGAAGCATCATTCAACTGAAGTTTGTCCATGCAGTCACGCAACTCTTCAAAATCTTCTGTATTTACAGGAAAGATACCTGCGAATACCATCGGCTTCACTTCCTGAAAACCTTTGATGATTTCCTGTGTCGGATTATCCGCCAATGTAATCGTATCACCCACTTTTACTTCTTTGGCATTTTTAATACCGGTAATCAGGTAGCCAACATCGCCACATTTCACTTCGCTTTTCGCCGTCATTTTCATTTTCAAAATACCTACTTCATCCGCTTCATATTCCTGACCGGTACTTACAAATTCCACCTTGTCACCTTTCTTTATCGAGCCATTTCTTACCCGGAAATAAACGATGATTCCGCGGAAGGAATTGAACATACTATCAAAAATCAATGCCTGTAACGGAGCATCTGGCTTACCAACTGGTGCCGGAATTCTGTTCACAATTGCATCCAAAATTCCTTCTACACCAATGCCAGTACGGCCGCTGGCATGTAGTATTTCTTCCTTCTTACAACCAATCAATTCGATGATCTGGTCTTCTACTTCCTCAATCATTGCCCCGTCCATATCAATCTTATTGATGACAGGAATTATCTCAAGATCATTATCAATTGCAAGATATAAGTTGCTGATAGTCTGGGCTTGAATGCCCTGTGTGGCGTCTACTAAAAGCAGACAACCTTCACAAGCAGCCAGTGCCCTGCTCACCTCATAACTAAAGTCCACATGGCCGGGAGTATCAATCAGATTCAGGGTATATTCTTGCCCGTCGGTATGCTTATAATCAATTTGAATAGCATGACTCTTAATGGTAATTCCCTTCTCCCTTTCCAGGTCCATATCATCCAAAACCTGATCCATCATATCTCTGTCGCTAATGGTACCAGTAGATTGTAACAGACGGTCAGCCAGAGTAGATTTTCCGTGGTCAATATGTGCGATGATGCAAAAATTTCTGATGTTCTTCATGTACTAAATACCTCTTTTTTCAGGTGGGCAAAGGTAGGCGATTTAAGCGAGGATTTAGTAGTATTTAGACTGTTGCCTTGTCATTCCGACGAAGGAGGAATCAGGTATTGTTTACCGAGCTTTAGAGCCTTGATTGAACTTCCGTTGCAATCTCTGATTTGTTCATTTTTTTTCTTTCAGTGAAAGAGAACAAATGAATCTCCGTTCGGGGTTCTGTTCGCTATTCATCAATAGCATATGTATTAAACCATGGGCTATCGAAACTTACTTTTGAAAAAACTTTTATCAGGTTCCAAGTAATGAAAGATTTCTAAATGAAAATTCTATCTTAGTACAAACCTTGCTATGATTTTCATCTACATCTTCATGATTCTTCTTGCCGCCTTTCCAGTATTGCTTACCATCTGGAGAATGCGACGGGCTGCAATGGTTAAAAAGAATGGTATCTATACCGATGCAATTGTTACAAAAGTGAAATCCATTCGTTTACGTCACTCACCGATAGATATTCTTACACTTGAATACAAAGACAGAGCCACCGGACAATCCTTCTATGGTAAAGCCACTGTACATTATATGAGAAATAATATAGGCGATAGAATTACAATCGCCTATTTGCCAGAAAAACCTGCTACATACGCTATATCCGACACAAAAAAAGGTTTTACCGGAATTCTTATTTTCACCATCATTCTATTTCTTTTTATGCTGTTTGCTGTTTATAAGATTGATGAAATGGTACGAACAGGGCAGATGTAATAGCTGACTTTAAATAAGCTATCTTCCCATCTTATGGAAACAACACAGTTTGATACGTTAATAGATAGCTATATCAGCAACAAGGTAGGCATCGATATAAACTTTCTCTCCGACAAACTGGTCAAAGGCCTGCAGCAAAATATCAGTCAATTACATAGTACTAACAAAATGACACAGGCAGGTATTGGCAATGCAGCGGTAAAAGATAGCAATCAAAAAATGCGGAGCGATAAAATAGCCTAGCTTGATAAAACGAATAACAATGCCTTTGAACAAGAGTTTTTAGAACTCGCCGAAAGCTTCATTGCTCACCTCAACAGCAGTTGCTATACCGGCATACACAATTACGAATTTCATTATGCCGTTTACGAAGCAGGTAGTTATTATAAAAAGCATATCGACCAGTTTCAATCAGATGATAAAAGAAAATTTTCTTTTATCAATTACCTTAATGATGACTGGCAGGAAGCCGACGGCGGCCAGCTACACTTGTACCATGGTAGAGAAGTACAAAAGATACAACCCCAATCAAAAACTGCCGTATTCTTTAAAAGCAACGAAATGGAACATGAAGTGGTGTTATGTAACCGCAGTCGAATGAGCATCAGCGGTTGGTTGAAAAGCAGTTAATTTTTGACTATCCTCCAAAACTGTAGTAAAAGCATGGATTAAAAAAAATCTTTAAACAATTATCACCACTTTCCCTTTATGCTTTCCTTCACCAAAATGCTGAATAGCTTTTCGGATTTCGCTAAAAGAATAAGGCCCGTCTATTACAGGTTTTATTTTACCCGCAGCATATAGATTATTGATATATTCCAAATCTCTGTTTGGTTTCAATGCAACAATTATCAATCTCTTATTAGTAAATATCCTTATCCAGAATTTTAAAATCAATAACTGTAGCAATCGACCAACCTTGCCTCCCACCGTTACGTACTTTCCATTTTTATGTAGCGAACGCAGGAATGCCAATGGCGAACGATTAGTTTTTGCATCAATCACCAAATTGTATCGCTGCCCGTTCTTTGTAAAATCTTCTTTGGTGTAATCAATGCACTCATCAAACCCGGTTGTCTTCATCATTGCAAATTTATCTCCAGCATCTACCCCCATTACGGTAACGTCAAACTGTTTGGCGATTTGTAAACCGAAATTGCCCACTCCTCCACCTGCACCGTTTATAAGTACTGTTTGTCCATCCTTAATATTTCCTTTTTCAACAATAGCCTGATAGGCCAGCATAGATGCATGTGGTATAGATGCCGCATCGGTAAAAGACATGTCCGCAGGTTTAAGCATTACTGCTTTTTCATTGATGCAGATATATTCGGCAAAACTTCCAAATCCATAGTTTGAAATATCGCCATACACTTCATCACCCACTTTAAATAATGTTACGCCGCTTCCTACATCTTCCACCACACCAGACAGCTCCATTCCGGGAATTGGGTTCTTCGGTTTTCGCAAACCAAACAGCAATCGATATACAAATGGCTTACCACTTACAAGGCTCCAGTCATAATCATTTACAGCAGTGGCCTTTACTTTTACCAGCAGCTCATTTTTTGTAGGAACAGGTTTATCAATTTCTATCAATTGCAAATCTTCCGTTGAGCCATATTTAGTACAATAGATTGCTTTCATTGTTTCCATGCAAACAAAAGTAAAAAATAATGAATTCAATAGTATTTAAAATGCAAATAGAATAGCTAAGACTATATAAACATTTACGTCATGGATAACATATTTTACAAACATCTGTCAATGTTAAAAAATCAGGCAGGCAATTTGCTATACATTAACAGACTTATCCCAATAATTATGACCAACACAAAAGCATTGAACAAAACGACTGCAAAAAAAGTACTAGTTGTAGAAGATGATGGCGAAATGGGCTTGGTACTAGATATGATTCTTTCAGGAAAAAACATCCACTTAGACTATGTTGACTGCCTATTATCTGCCGAAGAATATCTTAAGGAACAAGAACCGGCTGTAATTTTATTGGACAACCAGCTTCCGGATGGATTGGGGGTAGATTTTATAAGCTACCTTAAGAAAAAATATCCTGCTATCAAGATCATCATGATTTCGGGACTCGGTTCTGCCAGAGATGTTGCTTTGGAAAATGGTGCTGAAATGTTTTTCGAAAAACCTTTTGCATTGGAAGAATTCGACAAGGCATTGAGTAGTTTGTTACAATAGCACAACTATACACTTTTTACGCTTTGGCGGGAATTTCTTAGTCGCCTCACTTTACCTTTTAAAATTTGTTTATTCAAATTCTTTAATTTAAGTGGTTGGTGAGGACAAACATCAACCATGGTGTATTACTTATTTGGAACACCTACCAAGGCGGGTATTTGTTACTGCAAGCATAAGTTTTTAGAAGCAATACACAAAGGCTACTAATTATTAAAATCAGGAATTTCTGGTGTTGGAATTACTAAAATATCGGCATCAACATTACGTTCATTATTTTGAAAAACAACATTGATCATTAAATCCGCAAAATTGAATCCAGCTGGCAGCTTGTTTATATTCATTCCAATTACATTATTATGTACTTTCCCATTCGAGCAATTTCCAGTGGCATTAATTAATTGAAGTCCACACAAATCCGCATATCCAATTTCAAAATGAGAAAGCTTTATGTAGGCGCCTCCATTTACGACGATAGCATTGACACCTCCCCATTCCCGGGAATCTACACAAATTAATTTTTTAGTACGAAGTATAACAACATCAGTACCGGTAAATTTTGCACCATCATGAATATAAAGCCCGCAAAATTCATTGTCCAAAATTTTCACTGCATTCACCTGCATTGTAGCACCATTAAGTACCTCAACAGCAGAAAGTCCGTTATTAAATCTTTTACTTTTACAAATAAAATCTGCTTTAATAACGGGACTTATGACATGACGTTCTACAAGCATATTATTAACTTCCACATTCGTACTGGCTCCATCGGCCACTATTCCCTGCTGATTACTACGAAGAATAATATCGGATAAATCGGCTATAGCATTCTTTAAAAAAATACCTGTACCATAAGACACTAATTCTTTGCTCATTTTCTTTTCGTATCCTGCAATCATTCCAACTGAAGTAAATACAATAGTTCCCTTGTTAATAGTAAGTTTGCCCCCTTGTTGATAAATTCCGTAACGTGTCGCTTTTTCAATAGTTACATTTTTCAGTATAGTTATTGCCTTATCATTTATTACCACTATGGCACCAGGTGCCGGAGCATTGGAAATACGAAGGTTTTCTATTTTTAAAGTAGAGGAAGAATTGTTGTGTACTGAACCAACCAGAATAGTTTCTGGATTCTTTATCATCCTACCTGGTTTAATGATCCCAATAAGTGTAGTATTACCGGTTATAACCAGATTTTCAATATAAGAACCACTAATAATGTTCACTATCACCTGTTGATTATTGTTATTTGCGGTGATGAGAGCAGTTGATATTTTTTGAAAGGGATGTAATAGTGTACCATCCCCACCTGCAGCAGCTACTCTATCAACATAAAAAGTGACCGGCTTCTTAAATGTTATTTGTGCAATTACATCGGAGTTACTAAATATCAATAAAAAGAAACAGAATAAAAGAGATTGATATTTACTTCTGTATAAGAATTGCATATAAAAATACTAAGTTAACGTCTACTAAGTTAACAACTATATAGTGGCTAATATAAAAAAGGAATAGAAATCCAAAAGATTGATTTTAAAACTTATCTCTGCCTATCGGTTGGCAGGTTGTAGTTGAACCAATCGTTGACATAAGAACTTTTAATCAAAGTTATAAGAACTTAAATTGTATTTAATTTTATGTCTTTACAGGTAATTGAATAACACTAATTAACTGGCTGTGGAGTTGAATAAATTGCATCCACTGTGCCACCTCCAGCCAAGTGAATCTTTTTATCTCCACCGTTTATTGCATCACAACTGGCAATCGAAAATTGAAGCCCCCACCCCAAAGTGTGAAAGTAAACCCGTTTACTATCTGCTGTCCAGTAAGGCACACCATTAATTTTATCATCATCCATAATATTCTTTTCATCACTACCGTCAGGTTTTATTCTGATGATATCGGCATTACCAGGCAAGGGTATTAACTCTAGAAATTTTGATCTTGAAAAGGATATGTATTTTCCATCAGGGCTCCAACATGGATCAAAGCAATATTTATCATCATTGGTGAGGCGGATCTCATTTTCAATTTCTTTAGTTGTTGCATTATAATCTGCGGCATATAATTCAAATTGATCTTGATATCCAATTAACATTCCCGGAGGCAATGTAACATACACAATCTTTTTTCCATCAGGTGACCATGCAGGATCAGCAAAAAGACTGTTTCGGGTAGAGATTATTTTAGGATTGTTACCATTAATGTCTGTAATAACTAATCGCCAATGTAAATCATTGCTACCTCTGGCAGGATCAGTACATAAGGCAGCCATCAGTATTTTAGTTCCATCCGGGCTAAATTTTGCAACACCTTGTTCACTCCATCCATATTTCCCTTTTTGAATAATTACTTTAGGATTTGTTCCATCAATATTAAAAACCATCAAGTCTGCATTTGCATAATCATTTGATTTATTATCGAGATAATTATTGTTCACCTTTGGAGAGCGGTAACATAAAAATTTTGTCTTATCGGCTGAAACCCTCACCCACCAATAATTATACGTTAAGTCATTTGTAAGGTTTGTTTCTATTATACCATCATATTTAAAAACCTGTGAAACCACTTGGGTTGAAGAATTTTTATCATAGTATATAACTGTATTCCCGGGTGGTGGTTCTGCAGGTGGCTGATTCTTGGTGCAGGCTGAAATGATTATTAATAATAATCCAGCAAAAAGTTGGTTAACTCTCATAATTTAGTATAATTGTTCTATAAAGATGGCAAGTATTGCGCCAATAGTTGCCAGTTACCTTAAATTATTTAAAAACCTTGACAAGGTTACAAAAGAGCTAAAACTCCCGTTGTTTTACAATAAAAAATACGTATAAATCCCGAGTTATTTATTATTTAAATTGTAAAGGAGTTTTTAAAAGACGGTTCGGTTAGCTATATCATGGGTGCTTCCAATGCGCAGACCTGCTACCTAATTAGAAATTTCTATTACTTCTATAACAGGGGAAAATATCGGTTATAATAAGAACATTGTTTTGCTTTTTATGCTTTATCAATCTTAATATTGAAGACGTCCAGATAACAATGACGAAAAAAGCAGATTGGATATCTATTGGTAAATTGAAAAAAATAGGAAGTACAAAAGCCTCCTTGAAATATAGATTATCGTGTAGTGATACAGTCTATTTCCTTTCTATGAAAAATTTTACTAAGCGAGAAGAAAAAGTAGAATCACACTTCTTCGGAGTAAAATTTTCTGGAATTGATGATACATTTGAAAAATTCTACGAGCTTTTAAAATCATTTTTTCTGGATGAAAATCGTAAAAATAAAAATTATTCACAAACATTTAGGTTGGGTGAAAAAATGGTTAATCTGCAACATTACCCACTGATCAAAGGCAAAGGCATAATGGTGAGTACTAATGAAGGCTATATTGATAAACTTTTTGGTAAAAGATGATCTTGCTCTCATTCACTACTTACTACCTAACTGCCGGCAGGTAGGTTCTCCATTCACCCCTTCCCCTCTCCTCATTACCCCTTACTTTTGCATCTTCGCAATGGCCAACAATAAAAGATTTAAACTGATACTCGTACTGGGCATGATTACGGCCATTGGCCCATTCTCAATAGACATGTACCTGCCTGCTTTTGCTAACATTGCTGAGCATATGAATACTACGGTAGCTCATGTGTCACTGTCGCTTTCGAGTTTTTTCATTGGTATCTCCTTCGGTCAATTTATCTATGGCCCATTACTAGATAGATTTGGTAGAAAGAAACCCTTGTATGTAGGACTATGTATTTACATGCTTACTTCTGCTGCTTGTGTGTTTGCACAAAGTGCCGACATGCTTATAGTGATGCGATTTCTGCAAGCTTTGGGTAGCTGCGCTGGTATGGTGGCAGCGAGGGCAATGATAAGAGATTTGTTTTCTGTAAAGGATAATGCGAAAGTACTTTCTAAACTGATGCTGGTGATTGCTGTGTCGCCCATTATTGCGCCTACATTGGGTGGCTTTGTTACGTCGGCGTTCGGCTGGCAATCGGTGTTTGTTATTCTTACAATCATGGCAGTGATTATTTTACTGGCAGTGCATTACTTTTTGCCGGAAACACAAAAGCCTGACCCTTCGTATTCATTAAAACCAAGAGCTATTATTAAAGGCTATCGAGCAGTGCTAAAGGAGCCGCAGTTTTATACTTATGCTTTTGCGGGTGCAGCGGCAGCTGCCGGTTTGTATGCATACATTGCTGGTTCGCCTACTGTTTTTTTGGAACTATTTAAAGTTTCGGAAAAAGAATACGGTCTCATCTTTGCATTGATAGCCGGTGGCCTCATTACTGCCTCACAGATAAATAGCCTTTTATTGAAGAAATATAACAGTGAGCAAATAATTCCTGTTGCATTGTTTATCCAATGTCTTGCCGGTATTGGTTTCTTTGCATGGTCGCTGCTGGGGGACATCAGTTTGTTTGGCACTATCTCTTTATTATTACTTTATTTGAGTTGTCAAGGTTTTATATTTCCTAATTCTTCTGCGCTATCCATGGCTCCGTTTACAAAAAATGCGGGTAGTGCTTCGGCATTGATGGGTGGTGTGCAAATGGCTATCGGTGCATTTACTTCTGTGCTCGTAAGTTATTTTAGCAATGGCACATCCTTGCCAATGGCAGCAGTAATGGCTAGCTGTGCAATTACAAGTTTTTTAATTCTGCAAGTGGGTACAAAGATCATCCGATATAAAGCTTCTAAAACTTTGGTGGAAGAAGAGTGTGTAGATATGATTGGGAACTCATAAGAAAAAATAATCAGGATCAAGTTCCGTATAACTTTGTTGCATATATCGCATTTTTTTATTTTATCCTAACTTACATATACAAATACTACCACTGCCATGAAAAAAATCATCAGCTTGCGCATTTTCCCTGTTATTCTTCTTACGCTTTTACTGCCTGTATTAGCAACGGCACAGGTAATTCAATTGACTGGAGTAAACAAATCAGTTAATTATAAAAAGCTAGCAGTGATTGATGATGTAGTGAATGAATACATAAATAAGAACTGGCTGACAGGTGCAGTATCAATTGTAATAAAAGATAATCAGATAGTTCAATACAAAGGTTATGGCTATGCAGATGTGGCTACAAAAAAGCCGATGCAAAAAGACAACCTCTTCCGCATCATGTCGCAATCAAAAGCTATTACCAGTGTTGGTATTATGATTTTGTATGAACAAGGGAAATTATTATTGGATGAACCAATCTCCCATTTTATTCCAGAATATAAAAACCAGACGGTGCTTGCTACATTCAATGATGCAGATACAACTTACACCACTGTTCCCGTAAAAAGAGATATTACTTTCCGGGATCTGCTCACTCATACTTCGGGGTTGGATTATACTGATATCGGCAGTTCCAAAGTGCAGGCTATCTATAGCAAAAACAATATTCCATCAGGGCTTGGTTATTTTAAAGCGAGTCTGCTAGAACGTATGAAAGCAATGGGCAAACTGCCGCTGAGTTTTCAACCCGGCGAAAAATGGCAGTATGGATTGAACAGTGACTTGCTCGGTTGTTTAATTGAAGTAATAAGCGGAATGAATCTTGAAAATTTCTTTCGCAAATATATTTTTGATCCACTGGGCATGAAGGATACCTATTTTAATGTGCCGAAAACAAAAGCAAACCGCCTCGCTACTGTGTATACAGAAGATAATTTAAAGAACGTCATACCATGGAGCCATACATTCAGAAATATAGATCCTGACTATCCGTTGATGAACACTAACTATTTTTCTGGTGGTGCAGGTCTTACATCTACTGCATTTGATTATGCTGTATTTATGCAAATGCTGCTAAACAATGGCATGTATAACGGGCATCAGATACTTTCTAAAAGATCGGTGGAAATGATGACTTCAAATCAGATTAATGAAGGACTTTTTGGCGATGACTACATGGGATTTGGATTTAATATTACATCGGAGAAATCTGCCGCCAAAGGTCCAAGGTATGCAGGTGCATTTGCCTGGGGTGGTTATTATGGCACTTCTTATTGGGCCGATCCCAAAGCAGGTCTTGTTTGTCTTTTTTTAACACAGCAAAATCCCAATAGCCATGGAGATGTTCAGGAAAAATTTGAAGCTCTCGTTTATTCAAGTTTGAAGTAACAAAATATGATATAAATTACAAACAGCTTTTATATCAAAAAAACTATTGCATGACCAAAGTTGGAAATATTACATTTATAAAAAGCCTTATACTCTCGTTTTTTCTTTTATTATCGCCTTTTCTATTTTCCCAAAAATTAAAACTGGACAGCCTTAGTAATTTATTGAGTAGTGCAGAAAATGATACTACAAGGGTAGAATTATTATGGAGAATGGCAAGTGCAGCTAGTGTTTATAATCCCGACACTGCTTTTGCATTAGCTTTTGAATCTATTTCTCTATCCAAAGATATAAAGAACGTTGAAGGGCAAGCAAGGGCTACAGGAATAATGGCCAATATCTTTATGCGGATAGGAAATTATCCAAAAGCATTAGAATTAAATATTGAAAAACTAAAATTGGTTGAAAAAGAAAAAGAAAAATTGAACCTCGCCAGTGTATTAATAAATATTGGAATTGTTTACGCTTTGCAAGAAGAATATCAAAAAGCACTTACCTATTATAAAAGGGCAGATTCAATTATTGATTTGCATAAGCTGGAAAGTATAAGCTATAATATTGCGTTGAATACAGGTGACACCTACGATCGTTTAAATCAATCAGCAGATGCATATACATATTTCGACAGATCATTAAAGATTGCCAGAAAGGATGAAGATGGTGACCTTATCGGAACTTCGCTAACCGGAATCGGTCATAGCTATCGCAAATTAGGTAAGTATGCTGAAGCTGGTAAAGCTTATCTTGAAGCCATCCATTATTTAAAAGCTGCTAATGATAATGAAATGCTTTGTGAAACAACATTGGGCATGGCAAAGCTTTACCGATTAACAGACAAAAAAGATTCTGCGAGATACTACGCTAATCTTTCTATGGCGTTTGCCAAAACAGGATTTCCAACAAAAGAAATGGAAGCTGCAATTTTTCTTTCGGATCATTATAAAAAAATACAAAAATACGATAGTGCTTTTGTGTATGTCGATTATGCAAGAGAGTTAAACGATTCTATAAATAGCAAAAACAATATCCGTAAATCGCAAATTATTTCAAGCAATGAACAACTTAGGCAATTGGAATTGGCGGCTATTCGTATAAAGGAAAAAAAGGATAGAAGCACTCAGTTACAATTGTTGTTAATTGCTGTTTTTATACCACTGCTGTTTATGTTAACATTGCTATTAAGCAGAGTAATACTCAGTATTAAATTTATCAGGCTGCTTGGCATTATCTCCTTGTTATTTTTCTTTGAATACCTTACATTGTTAATTCATCCAACTGTTGCAAAACTTACACATCACACTCCTCTTTATGAAATAATTATTTTAGTAGTATTGGCGGCATTCATTATTCCAGTTCATCATAAACTAGAACATTGGATGATACACAAACTATTACATCGCCCTGTAAAAAAGCATAAAAAAAAGAAGCAAGAAGAAAAAGACGAAACTAAAGAAGCATAAAAAAACCGTCTTATTGCTAAGACGGTTTAAAAGTTTCTTTTAAAAAAAAATTACTCAGTTGGCTTTACCGGACGAGTATCTGCAGTATCTTTTTTCTTAGTTGTATCCACTACGGCAGGTGCTGGTTCAGGTGTTGGTAGAGGAGTTACAATCACTGTTGTATCTGCTGGAGGAGTATCTTCTTTCTTTTCGCCATCGTTGTTACAAGCTACGAATACAAAAGAAAGCATAAAAAGACCCATTACTGTTTTCAAAAAATTGTTGCGCATTTGATGTATCATAATTGTTAGTTTTAGGATGCAAGAATACAATATCTGCCTAATATATCCAAGCTTCGCATTTTATCTATTGGACAGTAGCGGTTTATTTTCTTTGTACTGTGCTTTTTGCCTTTTTAACTGCCAGCTTTTTAAATATCAAGTTTTGACGGCAAGGGCCATTAAATTCTTTACAATAAAGTCGGGCTGCATCAGTTAAAGCAGTTGTTTTGGTACTACTTAAAATCTGCGACCATGCTTTTTGTGGATCTATTTTACCTTCACCTCTTACTTTATTATACAAAATTCGGGTGAAGTTAGAAGTAAAGAAACCACCACTCAGCGTATCACCTGCAGCAGGTTCCCCTTTTTTTGCTGCACAAGCTATATAAGCTCCTTCAGCTTCCATTAATAACCGCATATAATTTCTACGGATCAACACTTCCATTCCCATACTTGCTGGTGGCGGAGGTTCAGGTTCTTCCAATTTACGGGTAATACCAGCATCTGTGTTACAACAATCGCCAAGCACAAGAGTAAGCCTGGCTCCTTTTCCCCGCAACGTATTGAAAATAGTTTCCAGATTAATACTGTTCAATCGAAAAAATGCGGCATTCTTATTTCCATGCCATAATGCAAGTTGCGGGTATTGAAAAGCAGGATCTTTGGAATAACTAAAGCCATGTCCTGAGTAGGAAAATATGATGACATCATTCGGTCCTGTCTTTAAATTACGAACAACTGAATTAACTTTATTGAAATTAAAATCCTTTCCCTGAATAGCAATATACCGCACTTTCATGTTTAGTACATCGGCTCCATATCCAAAAAATTGCTGGATTTTATCTCTGTCCATTATTGTTGTCTTACTTATTTTTTCATCAATATCATCCGTAACAGTAATGCAATATAAGGTTGCATCATTTTTATTTCTGATTGTAACTAATTGCTCCTGCGTCATTGGAAATGGATAGGAAAGTTCACCCGGTAAAAAATAATTAGCTAACAGTTCCTTGTTTAAGTCTTTGGTTTGTAATAAACGGAAACGTTGAATTGCCACACTGTCAGAAATAATAAAAGGTTTTTCATTCCAGCGATCCGCAGGACGATCATATTCAATATAGAAATCAGATTTTCCAAAATCAGGAATCTTACCAAGGTATGGTTGTGAGGTATCTTCATTTCCTTGAAACCATAGTATGAAATCATTAGCAGGAAAAGGAGTTTTTCCTTTTATATTTTTATTGGCAATTGCCCTTGTAAAAACTAATGTATCCCTTTTATGCTCTGTAGAACTGCTATCAGTAAGGTTTAAACTTTGCTGATACATCCACAAAATATCAAAATCAGTGATGATTGTTTGATTCGTTGCCGAGTCTTTCCAACTTAGACGAATAAAACCATCACCATATTTACCCCGCACAATAAGGGCTTTGCCTGCTTGCTTTATTTTGCCTGGAAGATTACACTCTATTTCAAACACAGATTGCCCCTGAGCAGTATTTAAAAAAACTGAAACCGAAAAGAGTAAAATAAAAAAACGCATATCGTTCTATTAATCCTTTTAAAAGTACCGAATAGCAATTAGAATTAGCAGAAAATAAGGCAGAAATTTTATAGCAATTGAAATGAGAATAGTATAAGTGGAAAAGGTTGCCTTAATTTCCTCTTATCAATAATTCAAAAATTACATTAACCCAATTAATAAATCAGTTAAATACCTTAAAAAAATCGCCAACACACTTCCGGATTCATACTTGCCAAAGTATCATCCTAGTATCGTTATTGAAAACAAAATAAAGATTATAAGTTTTCTGTAACGTCAGCGGCGAAGGCGGAACTGATGTTTCAAATTTTAAAGACGAATTACAAAAGGACAATATGATATCTAAAAATGAAATATTCCTATTGAATTTGATTGAGTAGAAAGAAAGGCAACTCTTTAAAATTAAAGTTCACGGAATAATATTTACATAAAATATTTTATTGCTTAATCAAAGTTGTAACAATCTTAGTAGGCTTCTCCACCGTCACCTTTGATCCTTTCGCCAGAAAAACAGAATGAGGTTTTTTGCCAGTAATAAACGGAACAAATTCTTTACCATAAAGATTTTCAATATCACAATCAATTAAATAATCTTTTACTGGAAAAGTTTCCCATCTGGGATGATGCACTGCATATTCGATTATTGAAGAAGCTGAAAGCTGATTATACCCAAAATAGTGTTCGAAAATAAATTCTTCTTCGGAGCCAGGTTCAATTTCTACTGATAATGGAGCAGCAGAAACCTTGATGATATTTTTATATTGTTTCCTTCTTTGCCAGCTATACTCCAGTTCAAGCTCATTTTCTGTTTTGGTAATACGATGATTCATACAGGCTGTACTGTAATGCTCATTATAAAGCAGGTTTGCCATTATTGTAACTAATGGCTTGGGAACAATTTCAGAAACAAAACCTACACCCCTTTTCCATTGTTCTCCGTCAAATCGCTTTATATAGTAACGAAGATTAGCTTCTTCAAAATTTACATGACCAGGCCACTTAATACCCATGACTTTTGTATTATTAAATAAAAACCCTACAATACTCACTATTGCCTTCCCGTTGAAAAAGTCAATTTCAGTTCCTGAAGGAATATGTTTCTCTAAAATATTCGGATCAATTTCATAATTAAACATAGCCAGGTATTCCCATTGAGCTGATAAAAAAGTTCGTTTACTCATACTAAAATGTATTTTATTTTTTATTATCCGGTTTTGCATAAGCAAGCCGGGTAATCGGCATTGTTCTATAATAGCTGTCTATGCCATTGCTGCTAATTGTTTCTGCTTTATGGAGATTAATAAAACCATCTGGTAACAAAATATCTTTTTGGAGGTATATAAATTCAATCTTTCCGATTACCAAAAAAGTATTGTTTGCTGTTATAGGAATTACTTCTTGCAGGGCTAATGCATATTTTACAACACTTTCGCCGACGAAAGGAGCCTGAAAATTATTGAGGTATTGGATAGTTAAGCCCACCGCTTCAAATTCTGAAATGTCTTCGGGATATTTTGCACTTGTTTGATGTGCCTGATTCAAAAACAATGGTTGAATATGATTGATGGTATACTTACCAGTCGATTCAATATTCGCCAATGTATGTGGAGCTGCACTGCGGGGCCGGTTGATGTAGCCAACTAAAGCAGGATCCGAACCTATGTGTACAATACTACTAAAAATGCCAAGATTGGTCTGCCCATTCTCATTACTGGTACCAATTAAACTAACTGATTTAAAACCGGTTACACTATTTATAAAATTGCCCCGGTAAAACCGTTCCCATCCGGCGATTTCTTCTTTTGTATAGATATGCATAAAAAAATATTGATATACAATAAACAATTAATAAGAAGAATTGTTAATGAACCAGACAAAAAAATACAGGCCTGTGATATCTGCCTGTTATTATTAACTATTAAAAACATTTTTTATGTTCCATAAATTCAAAGCATCTGAAATCCTGCTGGTTATCCTAGTAGTCGTTTTGATTTTTGTTTCAGAGTATTACTATGTAGTTGTGAAAGATCCGATGCGGGCCATCTTTATTGGTCTTTGGCCACCCACTATTCTTGGATTAATCAATTTCTTTAACCTGAAAAGAAAATAAACTATGGAAAATCTGGATATTATCATACTTACTATTATCGTATCGTTGTTATTCCTTGTGTTCATTATTGCCACCTATCAGGAATTGACATCAGCAAAACTTACAAAGACAAAATTTGGAAAAGAAACAGGCCCCCGTGCGGCAATGATTGAGTTTATTGGGAAAATATTTACAGATGAAAGTATAGAAACAACAGAAAAGGAAAAACTGATTGAATTAATGAAAAAAAGTTTGAAAGATTTAGAAAAGGATACTGAATAATTATTTAAGTATGGAAAAAACAGCAGCAAAAAACTATTTAATACTTGGCGGCTCATCTGGTATTGGTAAAAGGCTAGCGACCATGTTAAGTACAGGCAACCGTGTATTTGCTACTTATAATAAGAATCAACAAACAGATATTGTAGATTCAAATCTCACCTACCATTTTTGTAATGTGCTGAATGAGAATTTGTCTTTTGATTATCTTCCTGATACTATTGATGGTATTGTATATTGCCCGGGTTCTATAAACCTAAAGCCCTTTGCCCGTATTGGAATAAATGATTTTGTTAACGATTATCAACTAAATGTTGCAGGTGCTATAAAAATTATTCAACTTCTGTTACCTAAATTAAAAGCAGCCAAAGAGGCTTCAATCATTTTGTTTTCAACTGTAGCCGTGCAACAAGGATTTAGCTTTCATTCCATCGTTGCTTCTTCAAAAGGTGCCATAGAAGGTTTAACCAAAGCATTGGCGGCGGAATTAGCACCATCAATACGGGTCAACTGTATAGCCCCTTCTATTACCGACACTCCTTTAAGTTCATCATTACTTAATAATGATGCAAAAAAAGAAGCGAATGCAAACAGGCACCCACTAAAAAGAATTGGCACCACAGATGATGTGGCGAACCTCGCTGCTTTTTTGCTTTCCGATAAATCTTCCTGGATTACCGGACAGGTGCTTGCTGTAGACGGTGGCATGTCTTCAATAAAATAATGACACATAATAAATAGGATTTACTTGACTTAGCTTCTTTGCTATCTTCAATTCATGTTCTCCTGCACAGGGTATTCGATTTCAAAACACTTAATAATTCATTATGACTGTTTAATGATTTTCACTTTCAGATGATTATCATTAAACAGAAATACTATTAACAAGTATTTTATAGACAATTCAAACCATTTGTTTTGTTTAATGTTATTGAGATTGTATTAAACAAAATAAAAACTAAAAAATCATTAAAATTATGAAAAAGCAAATTCAATCTGCACTATTCGCTGCAGCAATGTTCCTGACAATATCAGCAACCGCCCAAAAAAATGATATAGTAGATATTGCCATCGGATCTGATGCTCACACTACATTAGTAGCTGCTGTTAAAGCTGCTGACCTAGTATCTACCTTAAAAACTGACGGTCCATTTACAGTATTCGCACCGGTAAATGAAGCCTTTGCTAAACTACCAGCAGGCACAGTAGATTTTTTATTAAAGCCTGAAAACAAAGCTACACTGGCAAAAATTCTTACCTATCATGTAGTAGCTGGTAATCTGGATGCAAATGCAGTTATAGCTGCAATTAAAGAAGGAAAAGGTACTGCTACGTTAACTACAGTAAGCGGTGGTCTTTTAAAAGCTTCTATTGATAATGGAAAAGTGAAATTAACAGATGAAAAAGGTGGTTCTTCATTTGTAACTGTAGCTGATTTGAAAGGCAGTAACGGTGTAATACATGTTATTGACACAGTAGTGTTACCAAAGTAATTACCTATATAAAACTATAAGGTCATCTGAAAGGATGGCTTTATAGTTTATATACTTTTGAAATTTTTTCAGAGTAGTAAATCCACTGATTATTGAGCAAGTAAAATATACTAGTATGGAATTTCCAAAAGCATATGCAGAAATATTGAATAGATTAGATGAAATTAATCCGATTGAATACGGCCATACAAGAAATTATGCAAAAGGAAATATTACCTACCTCTCCCCCTATATTTCAAGGGGTGTCATTTCTACTCGCCAAGTATTAGATGCTATACTTACAAAAGGATATAAAAACGCTGAAATAAAGAAACTAGTACAACAACTTGCCTGGAGAGAATATTTTCAAAGAGCCTGGCAATATTTGCAAGATGATATGTTTGATGATATACTTCATCGCTATAACGGAGTGCAACATAAAAAAATACCCATTGCGATATTGGATGCGAATACTGGTATTGAATCCATCGACAATGCTATCAATGAATTATATCAAACAGGATATATGCACAACCATCTCCGACTATATGTGGCAAGCATTACCTGCAATATTGCCAAATCCGACTGGCAATTACCATCCCAGTGGATGTATTATCATTTACTCGATGGCGATCTGGCCAGTAATAATTGCAGCTGGCAATGGGTAACCGGTAATTTTTCAAGTCGCCAATATTTTTGCAACCAGGAAAACATCAATAAATTCACCAATACAAATCAAACTGGTACCTTCCTAGATAAAACATATGAAGAGTTGCCTCAATTAAAAATTCCAGACGAGCTTAGTCAACTTAAAAATATTCAGCTTACTACTTCATTACCAAAAAAAGAACAGCCGAAGTTAGACACATCACTGCCGCTGGTAATATATACTTCCTATAATCTTGATCCGCTATGGAAACAAGACATTAAAGCAAACAGAGTCTTATTGTTGGAGCCATCACATTTTAAACAGTTTCCAGTAAGCGAAAATGTTATGAACTTTATAACCGGGCTTGCAAAAAAAATAGAGGGGTTACAAATATTTTCCGGAAAACTAAATGAATTAACAGGAGTTAATAACTTTCCTGCCATCTACAGCAAAGAACATCCGTTTACAAAACACTTCCCTGGAATTAAAGAAGAAAGAGATTGGATATTTCCTGAAGTAAAAGGATACTTTAATTCATTTTTTCAATATTGGAAACAATGCGAAAAGATTTTAGACAGAAAAGAACATACTAAGTTTCCTAAGCAGATGCTAAAGGCATCTTAGTTTAAAAATATTATATAAAAATGCTTTCATTAATTCACCATCTTATTGTTTTGCTTGCTTTAAACCCAATAGTACTTTTCGATTTTACTACATCTTCAGATATTTCGAAGTGGCGAATTACAGATGATGTGGTTATGGGTGGAAGGTCTGATGGTAAGTTCCAATTATCAGCAAATGGCAATGGTCTCTTTAGTGGCAAAGTGTCATTAGAAAACAATGGAGGATTCTCATCCGTACGATATTATTTGGATCAAAAAGAAATGAAGGGCTTGAATAAATTCGTTATCCGGATAAAAGGCGATGGTAAAAATTATCAATTTAGAGTGAGAGCAAAAAGAAATGAGTATTACGAATACAATATCACTTTTAAAACAAGTGGCGATTGGGAAACTATAGATTTACCCTTTAATCAAATGACCCCATCTTTCAGAGGAAGAGAATTGAACTTACCTCCATTTCCTGGTTCTAATATTTCAGAAATCGGTTTTCTAATCAGTAATAAAAAAGCAGAGACGTTTATGCTTGAAATTGAATCAATTAAAATTCAATAAATGCAATTCCCTTTTCAAGTAAAAGCATTTTAAATAGCTTCCTTATCTAATTGTTTTAGAAATTTATCTGCAGTTTGCAAATGCAGTTTCTTTTTTTCATCACTCATTTTATCGAATGTTCTGATGAGCATTCCAAGCCTAGGATTGCTTAAGAAGAATTTCCTGTGCACATGCATAAACCGCCAGAAAAGTGCATCCCATATTGTCGTCCATTTTTCATCTTTCTTATAATCACTCATTTTCAATAAATAATTACTTCCGCTTATATAGGGTTTGGTTGTCATTAACCCTCCATCAGCAAATTGGGTCATACCATATACATTCGGTACCATTACCCAATCATAGGCATCGATATACATTTCCATGAACCATTGATAAACTTCATCAGGATCAAATTCGCAGAGGAGCATAAAATTGCCCATAACCATTAATCGTTCTATATGGTGTGAATAGCTTGTTTGCAGTGCCTTTTTTATAACATTATCAACTGGTACAATGCCAGTGGTCCCCTGCCAAAAACTTTGGGGAATTTTGCGGGTAAAGTTCCAATAGTTGGTGGTCCGTTGCCGGTTGCCTTCTCTTTCGTACACGGCTCGTATAAACTCCCTCCACCCCATTATTTGCCGTATAAATCCTTCCAAAGAATTTAGGGGTACATTATCTTTTTGAGCATAATCGATTGCTTTATCAATTATTTCTCCGGGGGTTAATAATCCTGTATTTAATAATGGGGAAAGAATAGAGTGAAAAAGATAATTTTCTCCAGCAACCATCGCATCTTCATATATACCAAACTTTTTGAACCGGTACTTAAAAAAATCGTTTAGCCAAACGCTGGAACTAGTAAAATCAATAGGATAAATAAAACTGTTTACGTCTCCATAATTATCAGCAAAATATGTATTTACATATTGCTTCGCTTCCTTTACAAAGTTATTTTCTTTACTAACAGGAAGTACAGGAACCACTTCATCTTTTGGCATTCGCTTTCTGTTGTCACTATCAAAGGTCCATTTATCCCCGGTGGGCTTTTGATCAGCATCTACTAACACATTTCGCTTTTTCCGTTGTGCGATATAAAAATCAGTTTGAAAATATTTTTTCTTTTTCTCAAAATAATCTTCCAGTTCTTTCTGCGTATTTAAAAAAGAAGGACTATCTGATTTTATCAACTTTATTTTAGTGTTCTGACAGGACTCCGCCATTCTTTTCTGTAACCAGTTATCAACAACATCAATATACTGAATCTCCTTTATGCCTTCAGCCTTCAATTGCTTAATTAACTTTTGAATATCTGCCTGAGGAGAAAAGCTATCAATATAGTTTACAGCAAATCCTTTGGCTTTTAAATAGCTTTCATAACACTTCATGGTAGCCCTATGAAATACTATTTTCTGTTTATGAAACTTATATTGTGTAAAAAATAAAGATTCCTCAACCAGGTAAATAGGTTGCTTCAATTTAAGCACCTCATGCTCTTCAAATAATTGATGCGGGAAAAGTATTGTTACAGATTTCATTATGTTAGGAACAAATACTATTAAATAATGTTTATGCCAGCAAAATCAAAAAATAGAAATCTTAAAGGAGTCAAGGGATAACTGACCAATAAAACAGGTGAAATTAATACTAGTTCTTATCCTCCTTACCTTTTGATAATTTATTGATCATCCCGTTAAAAATAAAATAATGAAAGGGCCAGCTACCGTACCAATATAATCGACCCCATACACCCTTCGGTCTAAATGTGGCTGTTTGTTTTAATTCAAAGTTATCTTCAACAGGGGTAATCTGAAATTCAAGCCAAGCTTCTCCCGGTAATTTCATTTCTGCATATAATAAAAGACGCATTGCATTTTTATCTGCCACCAATACTCGCCAGAAATCCAATGCATCGCCGGCATCAATGGTAGTATTATTTGTACGGCCACGACGTAATCCAACCCCACCCACTAATTTATCCATGAACCCACGAATGCGCCATAAAATATTTCCATAGTACCAGCCGGTTTTACCACCGATACTCCATATCTTATTCATTACCGGTGATGCATCGGTATTGAACATTCGCTTTTTTTCATCCTTAAAACAGCCGAATTCCGGTACTTGTATATATTCCATTAACCGCTGCGGTGTGCGGCTGCTACTAAACGAATCTTTCCAACTCGATAAAACAAGATTCTGCTCTATTTTTTCAAAAGCAAGTTGCACCGCTTGCTTATAACTCAGCAATTCAATATTCAATTCTTCAGCCAGATTATTGGGCCGGCAAATTACATCCACTTTCATGCTGTTTACTAGGTTAATAGCAAGCGGATAAGAAGTAGATGTAACAAAATATAACCAGTAAGAAGATATCCGAGGTGTCATAAACGGTAAGGTGTAGATATATCTTTTCAATCCCCGGATAGCTGCATATTGTAGCAACATCTGTTTATAGGTAAGCACTTCAGATGCGCCAATATCAAAATTTTTATTAAACGTATTTTCTTTTAGCAGTATCCCGGTTAAAAACTGAACTACATTCCGAATGGCGATGGGTTGACATTTAGTGTTCAGCCATTTGGGTGTAACCATTATCGGCAATTTTTCTACCAGGTCACGGATGATTTCAAATGAAGCACTACCCGAACCAACGATAATTGCGGCCCTTAAAACAGTAAGGGGTGCTCCAGCATTTGATAATATATTCTCTACCTGTAACCTGCTGTTTAAATGTTTACTTAATGCATCAGCATTACTGATGCCGCTCATGTAGATGATCTGCTTTGTAGAAGTAGGATTAATTAATGCAATAAAATTCTTTGCACAAGCAGCTTCCGCTTCATCAAAGTCGGATGTATTGTCACTCATAGAATGGATAAGGTAATAAGCAACATCAATAGCAATCGGTAGTTTTACATCAGGTGCAGGCTTTTCAAAATCAATTTCTATTGTAAGCAACCGTTCATCGCTGTGTGAGGCTATAAATCTACTTTTATTACGAACACAACAATACAGGGTATGCCCCTGCTCCAACAGAACAGGAATTAACCGTTCGCCGATATAACCATTGGCACCTGTAAGCAATATATTCATGAACTTAATTAAAAAGATGAATCTGTTCTATTTCATCTTACGATACATTATAAAATACAAAAACAAGCTACTCAATTAATCTTACATTTCAGCAGGACTATAAAACGCTTTATTAATTTTTTATTTATTTTTTCTAAGCCTGTTATACATCTCATGCATAATATTCATATGCGGTGCTGTAAGAACGGCCAGACCAAATAAAATATAAATAACAACTGCCCGGGAACTAAAATCGAGATAACCAGTAAACATGAATAAAGCAATACCGAATAATGCAAGTAGACTATAAAATACAATTTGTCGGGCAATGAGGGGATAAGTCATTTCTCTATTAACAGACAGATAGGAAAATATATTTCTAATGGATAATAGTGAATGCCAGATTACAAAGTAGAAAGTAAATCCAAGTAATAATGGAATATTATATAAAATGATAATTAAGATAGCAAATTGCCATAGAAATTGGTCTTCAATTTTTTCTTTCTCTTTTGCAAGTAGGAAATATAAAAAAACTGAACTGAAAAAAAAGAGCAATGAAAAAGATAATATAGCTACCCTATAATTTATTAATTGTTGGATAAACAAGAAATTACCTTCCTCAAAACCTCCTATGCTAATAATTTGAACTAACTCTTCCGGATCATGTAATAAAATAACTGAGAGAATTACTAGACCATAGCTTACAACCAATAATTTACCCCAAAAATTATTAGTTTTAAAAAAGTGTAAATCAGTTTCACCAAAATGATACGCTGAAAATAATATAAACAGAAGAATTCCCCCCACTGGGAAAAAGTATAATAAGAGACCAAACCCTATCATTCTTCCAAGATATCCAGAAAAAAAATGAATGCGGGAAAATACTGATTTTTGATGCTGTCGGTTTTGAATGGCAACTAATAGATCAGCTGCCCCATGCGGAATACCTAGTAAAATAATGCCTGCAATAAAAAAGGAGAACTGCAAGTTAAATGAAATGAGTTGCCCTGTTTGATTAAGAATCAAAAGTATTATACCAAATAATATCAGAGCTATTCTATACATATGTGATTATAAAAAGATAAATGAGTAATACCTGTTAAAACAACAGGTATTACTCATTTAATTTTAAGCAGTAGCAGTTTGCTTATCTGATTGTGCAAGCATATATATCACAAGACCAAAACCAATTTTATTGATTGCATCTCCGATATTGTATACTACATCGAGAGATACACCTTCTAAAACCTTCATTCCAAATAACCCACCTTCTGTGCCAGCTATATAGCCAAGAGGATAAATAGCCCAACCTACTAATACAAACCATCCTAACGTTTTCACTGCTTTTACTACTGCCGGACCAGCATTACCTGCCAGTTTCGCCACTTCTCCAAACCATATCAAGTAAACGATATAGAAATAACCAATACTGCTAACAAAACCCCATATCCAGCTTTGTGTTTCAGTTGGATAAATAGCTTCGCCGATATAACCCGTTACCAGCATGAAAACCGAAGCAGCGATAAGTTTCCAAAGTAAACCCAGTTTTGCACCTGCTTTTTTTGTAATAAGATAAAATTCAACACACATAAGAGGCACGGTAAGTAACCAGTCTACATAGCGAAAAAATGTCGGGGATTCGTTTGTCGCTAAATTGTAATCCCGCATGTAATAATAATGCACAGCTGCAATGAAAGTAATTAAGCCTGAAACCAGAATAGAAGTTCGCCACTTTTTTTCTACGTTTGACATTTCAAAAAAGAAGAAAACAGATGCAGCAAGCATAGCCATACATCCTACAAAAAAAGTAAAGGCAACGTAATTGTCGTTGGCAATTGGTTTGATCTCCAACAATTGAATTGAAAAATCCATATTAGTTAATTTAATTGAAAAATGTTGTTTAATAAATCTATCGTAACATTAAACACAAAACAGTTTCAAAAAGTTTATGAATTTTCAAAAAATATTGAAAATAATTTTTTCTCTATAGTTTTTTTAATCTTTGAATTCGATTTAATGAAAAAAGTTAAACAAGGGTTTCTGGTGAGAGAATTAAAAACCCATCCATAGAACAACTCAGGAACGGCTTCAAGAAATTAAAAAGACTGTTTAATATTTCTGATTTTAAAACTGAAAAAGTAAAACAGAATTTAATGAGACTCGAATCCTGTCGGCCCAAATAATAAAATCAGCGGAGTAGTTGGATTGAATGGTGGCTTCGTAAAAGGAAATAGCAATAATAGCTATTCAAAGATTACACCAGCAAATCTACTGGCAACAAATGGTGTGATACAGGTAATTGACCGTGTATTGTTACCCTGATATATTTTTAATTAGTGTTGGTGATGATTGGATAACAGGTATTGGGATTCCCCAGTACCTGTTTTTTTTCGGCATAGAGAGCCTGTCAGGTAGGTGCTACTATATTTTAGATTGATATAGAGCAACTATTTATTTTAATTTAATATATTAGATTAATAATATACTATGCCACATTTATTAATCATTGGAGGAAATGGTGAATTAGGAAAATCAGCTTCGCTGTTTTTTAAATCCAAAGGTTTTACTGTAACCGTTTTGGTAAGAGATGAAACGAAGGCCGCAGCATTAAAAACCAAAGGCGTTCTTATAAGAAAAGGTGATCTTACAAAACCTTCTACTATTACAGGAATTTTTGAAGGAGTTGATTTTGTTTTAACTGCTGCTCATGCAATGTTAGGAAGAGGATCAAACAAATCGAAACAAGTAGATGAAGAAGGCCATCTTTTATTAATAGCCGAAGCCAAAAAATCCGGTGTAAAGCAGTTTATCTTTACTTCAGTAAATAATCCCAGTCCCGATCATCCAATTGATTTTTTTCGCACCAAATATGCCATTGAACAAATCCTTTTGCAGAGCGGATTAAATTATACCATACTTCGATTGCCGGCTTTTATGGAATGGCATGTATATAACCTGCTCGGAAAAAATATAGTAAAAAAAGGCAAAGCTGATATTATCGGGAAAGGAAACAATCCTGTTAACTTTATTGCTATCAAAGATGTAGTAGCAGCACTAAATATAATAATTGGTAATTCTAGTTTTTATAATAAGACGATACAACTTGCCGGCCCGCAAAATATTTCACGGAATGAAATAGCCGCCTTATTTGGTAAAGCTTTACAAATAAAACCCAAAATAAATTACCTACCGGTTCCCATTGCAAAAATATTGTCGGTATTATTTAAACCATTTCACCCGGGTATTAGCAGGATAATGAAATTGAGTGTATACTCAGAAAAAGCAAATGAAACGCTGGACAAAAAATTATCTATTGAACAGTTTGGATTAGAACCAACTTATATTGAATCTTACATTGAATCCGTCATTCACAAATAGCCGGATACAAAGAAGCAGCTTATTTGCACCGTAACGAAAATTCTGCCAATCCGAAACTTTATAAGTCAACCTCTGTTCACACAAACTATTGTTGAAAAAGTGTACTTGTCAAAACTGAATCCTTGATACTAACCCATGTATTATTAAGACCAACCGTCTTCACCAATGCATTAAAAATTTTTGCATTATCCGGATGCAGGCGAATGCATCCATGTGATGCCCTGGTTCCTAGTTTTGCAAAATTGCCGGTAGTCGTTCCATGTATAGCATACCCACCTTTTAAAAAAACGGCATAAGGCATATTACCTAAACCCTGGTAATTGCCTCCTGGAAATTTCTTCGAAGTATACTTAGTCAATATCGGACCATTTGGACGAAGGCTCATCGTCGGCGTTTCATATTTCTTTGCTAACCCTGTTGATACTTTAAAAGTATCTTTTACCTCTCCTAGCAGATAGATGTACATCAACTGTTTCGACTTATCAATTTCTGCATACAAAAGACAATCCTTTTCTTTACAAGTTATCTTTCTTGTTGTATCCATTCTGGCTTTAAGAAATGAATCTACCAAATGAATATTTTCTTTAATAACTGCTTTCTCTGCCTCTGTAAAACCAGGTACATTTGTCAGCTTCTTTTTCATCGTATCCAGTTGTATCATCATCAAAACGGAGTCCCTTTCTAATATCGCTTCAATATTCAGCAATAGGGTTTCCAGCGAATCAACTCCGGGGATATAGTCTTGCGAATCAAAAACATTCTCTTCGTCTGGTTTTTCGTCTTTATTAACCTTTATTACAGAATCCTTGAAAGATTCATATACGATCGGCTGCACAGGCACATTTTTTTCTTCTTGCTCACAGGATACAAAAAATACAATACAAACAAAAAAAAAGGCAAGTTTGTTTTTCATATTCATATTAGTTGTTTAATGTTTGGCACAATATATACTATCAGATTTAATTTATAATTCTACCATCTTCCATTTCAATAATCCTATTTGAAATGGCAGCCATACTTTCATCATGTGTAACAATAAGTAAAGTTTGATTGAATTCTTTCGCTAGGCTGCTAAAAATATCAAACACAATTTCTCTGTTCTTTTTATCCAGGTTGCCCGTAGGTTCATCACCCATAATGATAGCTGGATTATTGATCAAAGCCCGGGCAATAGCCACTCGTTGCTTTTCGCCGCCAGAAATACGGTTAGCCTTTTTAGAGGCCAGATGTTCTATACCAAGCATCGCCAGTTTTTCCAGTGCCTGTTTCTCGATTTCCTTTTCGGTAAACTTTCCCAGTTTTAAACCCGGCAACATCACATTCCTTAACACTGTAAATTCATTAAGCAAGTAATGAAACTGAAAAATGAAGCCAATCTTTTCATTTCTTATACGGGCCAGCTCCCAATCTTTTTTTTCATCCATCTTTTCGCCATCAATCACCAGACTACCTTCATGATCTGTATCCATGGTAGAAAGAATATATAATAAGGTAGATTTCCCGCAACCAGATTTACCAATTACAGTAACAAACTCTCTTTCATTAATACTAAAATTAATATCGTTCAGCACCTTTATTTTATTGGGGCTGCTGAAATATTTATTAATATGTTGTGCTTCCAAAATAGTCTTCATAATCATTTATTTCCCTCGAATAATAACTACCGGATCTACTTTACTGGCCTTTTTAGCCGGAAAAAATCCGGCAAAGAAAGTAGTAGCCAATGAAAATCCGGCAGCAATAATATAATAAACAGGGTTATAGTTTACTGGATAGCTTGTAACGGTTGGTAAAGAAGCCGTAACAAAAGGAATCTGATCAATAATGACTGATAAAATAAACCCAAACAACAAACCTAATAAGCCACCTGCTATGCCAATACTGAGTGAGATAAAAAGAAAAATCGTTTTCACATCCCTGCCAGCAAACCCCGTTGCTTTTAAAATAGCGATGCTATCCATTTTTTCATAAATCATCATATTTAAAATATTATAGATACCGAAACCAGCAACGATTAGTAAGGTGATACCGACAGCATAAGAAATTAAAGTCCTGATAAAACTACCCGTTTCAAACTGTGCATTAGCTGTTTGAATATCTTCGGCCTGTGTGCCGAATTTAGCAGCATATTCTTTTGCCACAGCAGGTGCCGCATCCAATTCAAATAGTTTTACTTGCAAATCTGTAAAATAATTATTGGGCTTACCCAGTAATTTCTGGGTTGTAGCCAGTGAAGCAAAGCCCTGGGTCTTATCATAATCCTGCAAGCCTGATTGGTAAAACCCAACCACTTTCAAAGAGAAGCGATCACCTTTTATGGTAACGATTTGTACATTATCGCCAATGGTAATTAGTAATTTTTCGGCGAGTGGCTTTCCTATAATGATACTGTTAGGAATAATTGTAAGGTCATTTATATTTCCATTTACCACATAATCCTGAAAATGATAGAGTCTACTTTCTTCTACCGCATCAATACCATTAACAGCTCCCGTAATGTCCACCGCACCATCATTATAAAAAACAGGAGCTATTATTTTAGGACTCACTCCATCCACCCGTTTATCTTTTTTTATTGCGTCCAGTATCGCACCACTATTATAAATATCCTGACGGCTGGTAACTGATTTAATAGAATGTATAAAATGATAACTATCTTGATAGGCAGAATCCAACATCACCGGTTGCATAGAACTTGGTTTTATTTCGTTAAACAAACGGATATGTGGCGTTCTGTTTAAAACCAATCCATCCAGTAAACCGTTTAGCCCTGTCATAAACCCCAGCAACGCAATAAACATCGTAATGCTGAATGTGACACCAATGGCTGCAATCAGCGTTTGCTTCCACCGTGCCATTAATAATGATCGGGCAATACTAAAAATTAATTTATAATTCATTGACCGGGTTTAAAAATAATATCTGTTTCTTTCAGCCCACTAAGGATTTCCACCTTTTGAAAATCTTTAAGTCCTGTTACTACTTTTTGCTTTTTATCTCCTTTCATTAACACAAGGGAGTCGCTGATAAGATAAGCTCTTGGAATGGTAAGTGCCTTTTCTTTTGTTTGAATAACAATATTTCCTTCCACCGTTATATTGGGATAAACTAGTTCAGGTGCAGCAGTAAAAACAGCTTCAATTGTAAAGGCCCTTGTCCGCTCATTCATATACGGAATAACTCTGGTGACGAAAGCCTCAAAACTTTTGTTTTTATAACTATCCATAGTAATAACAACCTTCTGCCCTGTCTTAATCCTTGCCAGATCGTATTCATCCACCTGCAATTCAATAATAAAATTATCTGCCTGCCCGATTACAGCAACAGGTGATTGTGTGCTTACCATCTCTCCTGGTTTTTTTAAAACACTGT
>Ga0209476_10000053_pt1 | contig 74219 bp, 54 predicted proteins | sample KloWWTrecipitate_FD_187179 | JGI IMG/M metagenome (GOLD analysis project Ga0209476, IMG submission 187179) | Active sludge microbial communities from Klosterneuburg, Austria, studying microevolution and ecology of nitrifiers - Klosterneuburg... | ecosystem: Engineered > WWTP > Aerobic digester... | reverse complement strand
TGCGGGTGATGTCCATGGGGATGGGTGAATAAGGATGTCGCAAAGTAGGGAAGGGGAGGAGGGATACCAAAGCATGCCGGTTGGCTGTGGCACGGAGAAGTCGTCAACCGACCTGGATCAGGATCGCAGGGGGTCAACTTTCGGCCCGACCGGGGAACACCCACATACTATATCCTTCAGGGAAGACCAAGTCCATGGGCTTCCTTGAAAAGACCCCGAACACGCTGGAACCTGAGCCGCTCATGGCCGCATAGCTCGCACCCCTGGCCAATAGCTCCTGTTTGATCGCTTTGATGGCCGGGTATTTCGCGAACACGTATTCCTCCATGTCATTCACCACGGTCCCTTGCCAGGAGGCGATCGGCGCAGCGATCATTCGAGGCAGATCGTCGTGGTGCTCGGCAAGCCGCATATTCCCGTACACCTCCGCCGTAGGCACATGGATGCTTGGATTCACCAGCACTAGCCAATGCCCGGTAAGATCAACGTGTAAGGGGCTAAGGACCTCCCCCCGCCCATCGGCAAGCTGTGCTCCTTGCTGAAGAAAGAACGGACAATCACTGCCCAATGTGGCCGCCATGGCGTGAAGCTCCTTCGGTGCTAAGCCAAGGTCCAACAGTGCGTTCAGCAGAAGCAGTGTGTGGGCGGCGTCGCTGGATCCCCCGCCCAGCCCGGCGCCCATGGGAACCGCTTTGTGAAGGTGGATCCGCAGCCCCGGCAGTTCGCGGAACTTCCGGACCTGTTCCACGGCCTTCATGCATAGGTCGCCGGACGCATCGCCCGGCACCGGGATACCCGTCCGTTCAAATCGCACCTCACCCGGGGCGGCCCCTTCATCCACCACCGCCTCCAGCGCATCGCACAGGGGGATGGGGACCATGACGGTGCGGATGTCGTGAAAGCCATCAGGCCGCTTGCGAAGCACCTGTAGGCCGAGATTGATTTTGGCGAAGGGGAAGACCAGCATGCCGTTTAGAACGGGTAGAACACCGGGATAAGCAGCATCGCCAGGATGAAGAACAAGAAGGTGATAGGCGCTCCCACCCGCGTGAAATCAAGAAATTTGTAACGGCCCGCGCTGTACACCATGGTGTTGGTCTGGTAGCCGACAGGGGTCATGAAGCTGGCCGAGGCCGCGAAGGTGACGGCCATGAGGAAGGGCAACGGGCTCACCCCCAAGGCCGCCGCCGTGGAGATCGCGATGGGTGCCAGCAGCGCGGCGGTCGCCGTATTCGACATGACCTCGGTGAGCATCACCGTGCAGGTGAAGATCCCGGCCAGAACGGCCAACGGTCCCCATGCGCCCAGCAGATGGACCAGCCCATGCGCGACCCTTGCGGCCAGACCGGTCTCGGTCATCGCGAGGCCAAGGCTGAGCGCGCCGGCCATGAGGAAAATGATCTTCCAATCGATCGCGTCATAGATCTCCTCCATGGGGATGCAACGGGTGAGCACGATCAAGCAGACGCCCACCAAGGTGCTCACCACGATGGGCAGCAGGGCGAACGCGGAGCTGAGCACCACCCCGAGCAGAACCAGGCCCGTGATGATCGCACTGCGCTTGTCAAAACCGACCGTGCCTTCCTGCTCGTCCAAAATGGCGAAGGGGCTTTCGGGTGTGCGGTCCAAGGCACGCAGCCGTTCCACGTAGTGGCTGCGCACTTCCGCCAAGATCACGTCGCCGGGCCGCAGCACGATGTCCACCATGCGCTGATTGATCACCTCTTCCCGCTTCCGTACTGCCAATGGTACGGCGCGGTAGATGCGCATGAGATCCGCCTCGCCGATGGTCTTGCCGTCCAACGGCGAATTGCCGGTGATCACCAATTCCACCAACTTGGTCCCGTGCTGTCCCGCCTCGGCATTTTCGCTCCCCATGTCGGAGGCCTTGCTCGTGGCGGGATGGATCCGGATATGCCGGTCGGCGTTCAGTTCCCTGGCATGGGCGGCCTCGCAGCGGACTTTTAGCATGTCACGAGCCTGTAGCACCATGTCGCCGGCCGGGAGCGTGAAGATCTCCTCGCCGCGCCGGATCTCAATAATGTCCGTGTGCAGCTCCTTCACCAAGCGGGAGTCCATGATCCGTTCACCGATCGAGGGAGCCCCTGGCAACAGTTCGATCTCGGTGACATAGTCCTTTACGCCGAACCGCTCCTTGAGCCCGGTGGGGTCGCGCTCCTTCCGCAGCAAGCGCCTGCCGAAAAGCAGCATGTAGGCAATGCCGGCGACGGTCAGCACGATCCCCAACGGGGCCATTTGGAACATGGTGAAAGGGGCCAGACCATGATCCACGGCAATGCCGCTGACAAGGATGTTGGTGGAAGTGCCGATGAGCGTGGTGGTGCCGCCCATGATGGTGGCGAAGGACAGCGGGATGAGCATCCGTGAGGCGCTGAGGCCCGCGGAACGTGCGGCCTGCACCACGATGGGGATGAACACCGCCACGATGGGCGTGTTGTTCAGGAAGGCCGAGAGAAAGGCCGTGGCGACCATCAGGATCAGCATGCCCATAACCTCGTTGCGCCGCATCTGCACCGACAGCCGGGGGGCCAATGTGCGCAATATGCCGGAGCGAAGTATCGCGGCGCTCAGTACGAACATGAAGCCAACGGTAAGCGTGGCCGGATCGCTGAAACCGGCCAGGCCCTGCTGAGGCGTGATCACGCCAGTGAGCACCAGCACCGCCACGATCATCAACGCGATCAAGTCGATGCCGATCCACTCGCTGATGAACAGGATTACGGCCGCCACGATGACGCCGAGAACGATAAACTCGTGGGGGGACATGCCGCGAAAATAGGCGTGACCGGGCCTGCCCGATGGACGAGCGGCGCATTGGGTGGTTCCGGGGCGCGGCCGATGTGTTTTCAATGACCGCTCTACCTTCGCCCGTTCGCTAATCTTTCCCCATGAGCACCTTCCTTGAATTCGAGAGCCCGATCCAGACCATCGTGGAGCAGATCGAGAAGCTGAACGAGGTGGCCTCGGACGGCGAGGTGGACATCAAGGCCACGTTGAAGGACCTCAACAAGAAGCTCGTCGCCGCACGGAAAGAGGTGTACGGCAAGCTCACACCGTGGCAACGCGTGCAGGTCAGCCGCCATCCCGACCGGCCGTATACCATGCGGTACATCAACTACCTCAGCGACGGCAGCTTCATCGAGCTCCATGGGGACCGTACCGTGAAGGATGACAAGGCCATGGTGGGCGGCTTTGGCCTGATGGACGGAAAGACGGTGATGTTCATCGGCCAGCAGAAGGGCGTGAACACCAAGATGCGCCAATTCCGCAACTTCGGCATGCCGAACCCGGAAGGTTACCGGAAGGCGCTGAGGTTGATGAAACTTGCTGAGAAATTCAATAAGCCGGTAGTGACGTTGATCGATACGCCCGGTGCCTTTCCAGGCTTGGAGGCGGAGGAGCGCGGGCAAGGAGAGGCCATTGCGAGGAACCTGCTGGAGATGTGCCAGCTGAAGGTGCCCATCATCTGCGTGATCATCGGCGAAGGGGCATCGGGCGGCGCGCTCGGCATCGGCATCGGCGACAAGGTGCTCATGCTGGAGAACTCCTGGTATTCCGTGATCTCACCGGAAAACTGCTCCACGATCCTGTGGCGCACGTGGGACTATAAGGAGCAGGCCGCCGAAGCGCTGAAGCTTACCGCCACGGACATGTTCAAGAACGGTTTGGTGGACGGCGTGATCCCCGAACCCGTGGGCGGCGCCCATGCCGATCCGGAGGAAGCCTGCCGCATGGTGAAAGCGGAGGTGGCAAAACAGTTGGAAAAGCTGACCAAGCTGGATCCCGAGAAGCGCGTGGAGAAGCGGATCGCCAAGTTCTGTAAGATGGGCGTGGTGAAGAAGGGGTAGCCGATAGTCCCGGGTCCGGGAGTCTAGAGTCGGGAGTCCGAGCGTTGTAACCGATCACCGGTTGAACAGGGGCAAGACCTTCAGCACTTGGCCGCCTACGGGAATGTCGCCGAGAATGGCGCCGTTCGAGGGATCAAGGATGAGCACGTGGCCATCGGCCCCGCCGTAGATCGCGCCGCTCACCTTGTCTTTCACCAAAGTGCTTAACACGGGCGTGGTGCCGATGCTCAGGGATCCCGCATCGGAGTATGTGAAGCGCTGCAGATCGCCGTTCGCTAAGGCCACCAGCCAAGTGCCGCTGCCGATCTGTTCCACCGCCGTGATGGTGCTTGGCCATGTGTACGGCTCCCATCCACCGCCGCCGGGCAGGTTCCGATCCAAGACATGACCTTGACCGCCTTGGTTGCCGAAGATCAGAACAAAGTCCGCGATGCGCTCAAAGATCCGGACAGGTGTTAGGCCCAAGGGTTGGGAGGAAACCAGTGATCCCGAGGCCTTGAAATAGGTGCCCATCCGTTGTTCCTGGGTCACGAAGTGCCGCTCGGTGGTCACGACGAGCTCACCGCTTGTGATGGACTGTTCCACCCGGAACTGCGCCGGAAGCGCCGCGTTCATTGTGCCCGTGCCGTTGCTGGCCGTGAAGCCGCGCAGGGTGCCATCATCTTGCCCGACATAGAAGCGACCATCCGCGCAGAGGTCCACACTGGTGAACCAAGGCGCACCGATCGAGCTGAGGTTGGGGCGCTGCCAGATGATGCCCGGGTTGTCCGGTGAAAAGACGCGGAGGTCCCCGCTGGAGCCACCGGCAACACAGAGCCGTTGGGCCGCGGAACTGATGGCCGTACCGCCGAGGTCCATGGGCCATGAGGTTGCCAGAGCGGTCTGCCCCAAGCTGTCCGTCTTGTACAAGGCCACGGTGCCGGCGCTTGGAGCGGTAACGGTGAACAGCGCACGCAACCGCAAGGGGACGGCAGTGACGTGGAGCGTCCGCACATCCTTGCCGCTGAGCGATCCGTCCGAGGCGGTGGCAAACAGCTTGTAGTCGCCGCTTTCGAGCTGTTCGGAAAGTATGGGCAGCCCGAGCGTCACCGTCGCCGAAGTCCCGGACACCGATGTGCCCACGGCATCCACCACGGGAATGTTGTTCTGGTCCAACAGTGAGACGGAGATCTGCTCCAAGGCGATATCATCGCTGGCCTGCACCGTCACCACCAGCGTGTCCGGCACGGTGAGCGAGAAGCCGTCGGCAGGGGAGGTGATGGTGATGTGCGGTGCTTCGTTCTCCCGGTCCTTCTTGCAACCGTTGAGAACTACCCCGGAAAGGGCGCATAGAAGGAGGACATGTTGATAACGCATCATCACAAAGTAACGATGGGCGCAGGTTATCTCATGTACTAACAACCATTGGAAGGCGGCTTGTTGATACGCTGGGCAAAGAAGGTCGGGGCGCGACCCTGACCACCACCTTGTGCGGGTTACTTTTGACCCACCCGACCGGTGTCCCTTTTTTCCTTGCGCCGATCATCCTTATGAACGACTTCTCCTCTTCTTCCTCCGGCACCCGTACCATGGACCGGAAGCGCCGCCCTGCGGCCTCATTGATCGATACCGCCATGGAGGCGGGCAAGCTTCCACCGCAGGCGCCGGAGCTGGAGCAGGCCGTACTGGGCGCGATGATGCTGGAGAAGAACGCGGTGAACGAGGCCATCGACATCCTCCGCCCCGAGAGCTTCTATGTGGACGCTCACCGCCGGATCTTCGACGCCATCCAGAACCTCTTCCGCACCGACCAGGCCATCGACATCCTCACCGTGACGCAGGAGCTGAAGAAGCGCGCCGAACTGGACATAGTGGGCGGTGCTTTTTACATCAGCCAGCTCACCAATAAGGTCGCCAGCAGTGCCAACGTGCAGTTCCATGCACGCATCATCAGCCAGAAGCACATCCTCCGCGAGCTGATCCGCATCAGCGCAGACACCATGCGCGACGCTTACGATGACAGTACCGACGTCTTCGAGCTGTTGGACAAGAGCGAGCAGGAGATGTTCGCCGTCACCAGCGGCAACCTCAGGCGCAACTACGAACCGATGAGCGACCTGATCCAGGGCGCCATCGCGCAGATCGAGAACACCAAGAACAAAGGGGGCGGCATGAGCGGCGTGCCCACCGGCTTCACCCAGTTGGACAAGCTCACCGCGGGCTGGCAACGCAGCGACATGATCATCGTGGCAGCTAGGCCGGCCATGGGGAAAACGGCGTTCGTGCTGAGCATGGCCCGCAACATCGCCGTAGAGCACAAGAAGCCCGTGGCCGTGTTCAGTCTGGAAATGAGCAGCACCCAGCTCGTCACGCGTTTGATCGCCAGTGAATCCGGCATCAGTTCCGAAAAGCTGCGCAAGGGCGAGCTCACCGATGCGGAGTTCACTGTCCTCCACCAGCACATTGCCCGGCTCACCAATGCGCCGATGTTCATCGACGACACCCCGGCGCTCAACATCTTCGAGCTGCGCGCCAAGTGCCGCCGCCTCAAAAGCCAGCACGACGTGCAACTCATCGTCATCGACTACCTGCAACTGATGACCTCCGGAACCGAAGGGAACCGTGGAGGCAATAGGGAACAGGAGATCAGCAACATCTCGCGCTCCATCAAGAGCATCGCCAAGGAACTCGATGTGCCCATCATTGCGCTGAGCCAGCTAAGCCGCGCCGTGGAGACCCGCGGTGGCGATAAACGCCCCATGCTGAGCGACCTCCGCGAATCCGGCGCCATTGAGCAGGACGCCGACCTGGTCTGCTTCCTCTATCGACCGGAGTACTACAAGATCTACGAGGACGAGCACGGCAGCACGTTGGGCATGGGCGAGCTGATCGTGGCCAAGCACAGGAACGGGGCAATTGACAACGTCCGCCTGCGTTTCATCTCCGAACTGGCCAAATTCGCGGACCTCGAGACGGGTGACATGAACTTTGCGGGCAGCATGGCCCCGGAAAGCATGCAGACCATCACGCGGCCCAGCCGGATGAACGATGACACGGATCTGGATGCCCCCTTCTGACCGTGGCCCCGTGGCGCGGATCTTTCGCACGCTGATCGTCACCTTGTTGGTGCTGGTATGCACGCTTTCCGCCTCGGCGGCGAAGCTTCTGATCCCCATGGACAAAAGCCAGACGGACCATCTGAAGGCATACGGGATCGTGTATTGGGCCCTTCAGCGCGACTTGACCGTGGACTGGTTGTTGAACTACCGCAGCGGCAGCTTCATGCTGGACAGGATACCCGAGGTGGAGCAGGAATGCACCGTCCGCGGAGTATCCTTCAATGTGATCGCCGACGCACAGGCCACCGCCATTCTTACCGAGATCGGTGATGCGGAGGCCAATATGGAGGTGGTGAAGCTGGAAAAGGCCCCCAAGATCGCCGTCTATGCTCCGGACGGATTCCAACCTTGGGATGATGCCGTGGCCTTGGTGATGACCTACGCGGAGATCCCTTACGAGAAGATCTACGACAGGCAAGTGTTGGACGGCGTACTGCCCAAGTATGACTGGTTGCACCTCCACCACGAGGACTTCACCGGGCAATACGGCAAATTCTACCGCATGTTCCGCAATGCCCCCTGGTACCTCGATCAGGTCAAGGAGGCCGAGTCCATGGCCAAGGAAATGGGCTACGCGAAGGTGAGCCGGATGAAAGGCGCCGTGGCTGCCAAGATCCGCGACTACGTGGCAGGTGGCGGATATCTCTTCACCATGTGCAGTGGCACGGACAGCTACGACATCGCATTGGCGGCCGAAGGAGTGGACATCTGTGACACGCCCTTCGATGGCGATCCACCAGACCCGCAGGCCCAGCAGAAGCTCGACTTCTCGAACACTTTTGCCTTCAAGGATTTCCACATCATCACCGACCCCATGGTGTATGAGTTCAGCGACATAGACGCCACGGACATCCACAACTCCATCGGGGAGACACGGGACTTCTTCACACTCTTCGACTTCAGCGCCAAATGGGACGTGGTGCCCACCATGCTCTGCCAGGACCACGAGCAGGTGATACATGGCTTCATGGGCCAGACCACCGCCTTCCGCAAGCAGTTCGTAAAGCCGAATATCACCATCATGGGCGAGAACAAGCCGCAAGGCACGGTGAAATACGTACACGGTGAATTTGGCTTGGGGCAATGGACCTTTTATGGAGGCCACGACCCCGAGGACTATCAACACATGGTAGGCGACCCCCCCACGGACCTGAGCCTGTTCCCGAACTCACCGGGTTATCGCCTCATCTTGAACAACATCCTCTTCCCGGCGGCCCGCAAGCGCAAACAAAAGACTTGAGGTGTCCGTGACCTCCATCGGTCTGTCATCCTCAGCCCGGCAGAACGTTCAGAGGGCAATAAAATGGGGTGTCAGCGCGGAATGGAACAGGAAATGTCCCGGAACAAGGACGATCCAGCCGGGGCATCCCTATGTTTGTGCCTGTAATCCCTGTTCATGGACCTCTCAAAGATCATTTCCATTACCGGCAAATCCGGGTTGTACCGGGTAGTGGCCCAAGGCCGCCAAGCCTTGATCGCGGAATCGCTTACCGATAAAAAGCGGATCCCTGTCCACTCCAGCGTGCGCGTGAGCTCCTTGGACGAGGTGAGCATGTACACCAAGGGAGATGACGTCCTGCTCTCAACCGTGCTGGAGAAGCTGCACGGTATGGAGAAGGGCAAGCTCTCAGTGGACCCTAAGGGGGATCTGGAAGCACTGTATGACAAACTGGGCGAAGCCTTGCCGAACTATGACCGCGACCGGATCTATTCCAGCGACGTGCGGAAATTCTTCATGTGGTACCAGATGATGGTGGCCGCAGGCCTCTTCGAGGTGGACAAGAAGAAGAAGAAGGCCGAAGCCGAGAATGAGGCCAAGGAAGACAAGAAGGCGAAACCCGCCGGTGCGAAGGGCGCGCCCAAGAAAAAGGCATCTGCGGCAAAAAGATCCTCGGCACCCAAAGCTGGCGGAGCCTCCAAAGCAAAGGCCAAGCCGATGCACAAGGGCGCCCAGCGCGGTAGCTGACAGGGCGTGGGGGTGGTTTTTTATCCTGCCACACACCTATCTTGCGGACGTTCCATAAGCGTTCCGACATGAAAAGTAAATACTCGTTGGTCACGAAGTCGTTGGTATTGGCCGCCATCGCCGGGGCCGTGGCACTTTCGGTAGCCTGGTCCCAAGGGCAAGTGCCTGAGGCCCGTGCGGCATACCACACCGCCAGAGAGATCTCATCGTTCCGCAGTGTCAACGGCTTGCCACTGGACTCGAACGCGAACACCTTTTTCGCGGGAAGTGGCCACTGCAATGGCTGCCACGGTCACGACCCGTCGGAGTATGCGATGGTGAGCGCCGACGGTAGGGATGTGAACGTGTCGGACGCTTGGCGCAGCAGCATGATGGCCAATTCCGCCCGGGACCCCTTCTGGCGGGCCAAGGTGAGCCACGAGGTGCTCGTCGACCCCGCCCACCAAGTGGAGTTGGAGGACAAGTGCACCACCTGCCATGCCCCAATGGGGAACTTCGAACATCATTTCACGGGCCAAGGGCCTTACTCCATCGCGTATTTGGAACAGGACGACATCGCGCGCGACGGGGTGAGCTGCGTGCCTTGTCACATGCAGAAGGAAGAAGGCATCGGCAATTTCTTTTCCGGTAACCTTCAGCTCGATACCGCCGGGAGGCCCATCTACGGGCCGTACGCCGATGAGGATATTTTCCCCTTCCCCATGCAGGATTTCGTTCACTATTCCCCGAGATACGGCGCCCAGATCCTCGATGCGGGCCTTTGCGCCGGTTGCCATTCGCTCCTTACGGGGACGGTCGACCTCGATGGGAACCTCACCGGCGATGAGTTCGTGGAACAGGCCACCTACCACGAATGGCTCAACTCCGAGTTCAACAATGAGGAACACCCTGCCACGGGCATCACTTGCCAAGGCTGCCATGTTCCCTTGCTGGATGATACCGTCGGAGTGGTGCTCTCCGCCAACTATGTCTTTCTCCAGCCTAAATCCCCGTTCGGCCAGCATCACTTCTCCGGTGCCAACACCTTCATGCTAACCATGCTGAAGGACAATGGCGACACCCTGCAAGTGACCGCTTCACAGGCCCAGTTCGACACCTCCATCGCACGGGCGGAGCGCATGCTGCAGCAGCACACCCTGATGGTGGAGACCAGCGTGCCATGGCGTGATGCTGATACCGCGTTCATCGATGTCAAGCTCACCAACCTCGCCGGTCACAAATTCCCCAGCGGCTACCCCTCACGGCGTGCGTGGGTGGAGTTGTTGGTGACCAATGCGGGCGGTGATACCCTGTACATCAACGGTGAGCCCTCCGCGGATCACGACATTGTGGGCCATGACCCGATCTGGGAGCCGCACTATAACGTCATTACCTCGGCGGATCAGGTACAGATCTATGAAATGGTGATGGGCGATGTGAACGGTGACATGACCACGGTGCTCGAACGGGCCAAGCAGCCGTTGAAGGACAACCGGCTCGCACCGGCAGGTTTCAGCGTGACCCACACCACGTATGACACCACACAGATCGTAGGCGGGGCCGCCGCGGACCTTGATTTCAACCATGATGAGATCGGCGTGGAGGGAAGCGGTACGGACGTGGTCCATTACCATGTGCCCATGGGCGGCAACACAAGCTTGATCAACATCACCGCCAAGGTCTGGTACCAAACGGCACCGCCGCGCTTCATGCAGGAGATGTTCTTGCATACCAGCCCGGAGATCGACCTTTTTCAAGGCATGTTCCAAGCGGCCGACAACACCCCGGTCATGGTCCGCCGCGCCACGCAAACGGACATGACCGTGGGCATCGACGACCTGCGGGAGCTGGGCGTGCATGTGTTCCCGAATCCGGTGCGGAACGGGATGTTGAACATCACTGGCATCGACGGGCGTGTCACGGCCATCGAGGTCTATGATGCCGGCGGACGCAAGGTCACCGAACGCAAAGGCACGAACGAACGAACATGGGGGACACGCCTGCCGGGCAACGGCACCTACATCGTGGTGATCCGCACAGCGGAGCGCAGTTTCGTGGAGCGGGTGGTGAGCTTGTAGGTCACCAGCTTTCCTTGCGCCCATGTAGCGCGAGCGGGAAACATCAGCTAAAAGGCGGCATCCAACGGATGCCGCCTTTTAGCTTGGAAAAGCGTGCTTTGGTCTGCCTCAGCAGCATGAGCTGCCAGGTCCACAGCAGGCGCCTTGCGCGGTTTTCTCCCCGCGCACGGTGATGCTCTCAATGCCCAATCCTTCGTTCTTCACGTTCTCCACGGCTTCAGCGGACAGGTAGCGCGAGAGGATGTCGCCCGGTATGGTGATGGCCTTGCGCTTCAGCACTTGCACATCGGTGAAACCGGCCTCGGTGATGAGACCGAGGTAGTCCGCTTCTTGCGAAGCGCCCGTTACGCAGCCCGCATAGAGCTCGGCGGCTTGACGCAGCTCGTCAGGAAGCTCGCGTGTCAGCACGATGTCCGAAACACTGAAGTGCCCGCCTACGCGCAACACGCGGTGCATTTCCGCGAAGGCCTTGCGTTTATCGGGCACGAGGTTCAGCACGCAGTTGCTCACCACCACGTCCACCATGTTGCCCGAAAGCGGTAGGTCCTCGATGTCACCTTGGCGGAACTCGACATTGGCGTAGCCGAGTTTCATGGCGTTCTCCTTCGCTTTGGCGATCATTTCCGGGGTGAAGTCCACACCGATCACGCGACCGTCCGCTCCGGTGGCTGCGCGCGCCACGAAGGCGTCGTTGCCTGCGCCGCTGCCGAGGTCCAGCACGGTGTCACCGGTTTTGATACCCGCTGTTTCCGTGGGCAGGCCACAGCCCAGACCGAGGTCAGCGTCCGCCGTGTAGCCCTCCAGCCCGGCGTAATCGTCGCTCATGATGTTGTACACCTCGGTGCTGCAATCCCCGGCGCCGCAGCACGAGGAGGCGTTGGCCTCCTTGCTTTGTGAAGCCACTTGGGCGTAGGTGTTGCGCACGTTCTCCTTCAGTTCCTCAGCGCTTTTCATGGTGCTCATGTTGTTGGTGTTCTCGTTTCGTTCCAGGTGTTGCAGGAGTCCGTGGTGGAGCAGCAGTCCGGGTCCGGTTCGCGGAAGCTCTGCATCAGTTCCCAAAAGGTCTGTTGCGCCAAGGCCCATTCCTTCGGGTCGATGCAATAGCACACGCTGGTGCCGGTGATCGTTCCTTGGATCAGCCCGGCTTGTTTCAGTTCCTTCAAGTGCTGGCTCACCGTGCTTTGTGCCAGTGGCAGCTCGTCCACGATGTCGCCGCAGATGCAATTGCGTTTGCTGGCGAGCAGCCGAAGGATGGCGACGCGCGCCGGGTGCCCCAGCGCTTTGGCATAGCGTGCCAAGCGTTTGTCGCTTGCAGTGAATGTCCCGGTCTTGGAGAGTCCCATGGTCGAATAGATCGCAATATTACGATGAATTGGCCTCTAAAGCGAGGTTGGGCACATTCCCCCGATCATTTACTCGGCGATGTTTGGACGGCCAAGTTGAAAATGGCATCACCTTGATAGACCATCGGCGCCTTGCTGATGTTGATCACATAGCCGGACTTCGGTGCTACCATGGGTTCGCTGCGGGAGCCGTACGGGTCGGAGATCGTGCAGAGCACTTCACCCGCTTCCACGTGCTGGTGCATCACCACTTTTACATGCAGGAAGCCGGAGCGGTCCGCGCGCACCCATTTGGTCTCCTTCACCACAATGCTCTGGTGGCGCTGCATCGGGACACGTATGCCCGGGGCCAGCATGCCGAGGTAGCTCAATACACGGATCACTCCTTCCACAGCCTCACGCGCCATTTCCTTGTCCAAGTTCAGGCTCATTCCGCTTTCGTTCAGCAGCAACGGGATGCCCAGCTTGCCGCAGGTCTCGCGATAAGAGCCGGGGATGTATGGGTCATAGAGGGTGAAGGGCGCATGGAAGATCGCCGCGAGGGCCTTCACATGCTCATCGTCGGGTACCACACGTACCTGTGCAGCATTGAAACGGTCCGCACCGCCCGTGTGGAAATCCATGCAGAGATCAGCGACAGGCAGCACTTCCGTAGTGAAGCGATGGGCCACCCGGCTGGCTAACGATCCGCCCTTGATGCCGGGGAACACACGGTTGAGGTCTCGGCCATCGGGAAAATACCGGGACTTGGCTATGAAGCCGAAGACATTGATCACCGGGATGCAGATGATCGTGCCTTTCGCAGGCTTGTTCACACCGTGAGAGATCACCTGCCGCACCACCTCCACGCCGTTCACCTCGTCGCCATGGATACCGGCGGTGATCAATACCGTGGGGCCGGGAACGGCCGAGCGCTCAATGAGGATCGGCACCTCCACCGGCGTATCGGTGAAGAGGCTGGCAATACCCAGGTCCAAGCGACAGCTGGTTCCCAAGGGAATGTCCTGACCAAGGATCTTCAAGTCGCCATCATGGGCGATATCCACAAGTTCCATGTTCGGGGTTTGGTGCGCCAAAGCTCGGACAACTGCTTGTGCTCGCAACACGCGAGCACAAGCAGTTGCTCCGCAGGATATGCATCCGGGATCTTTCCGCGTGGATCAATGTTCCACAACGATCCGGACCATGCTGCGGGAGTATTCGCGGATGCGAACCCCGTAAACACCGTTGGCCAGCCCGTTGAGGTCGATCCCATTGGAGGCAGTGGAGACCGGCAGGGAGAGCACGCTGCTACCTGTTATGTCCAGCACGTCCAAGGTCGCGGTGCGGTCCACTGCGGAGAGGCCGGCGAGATATACCATTCCGGTCGTGGGGTTCGGATGGGCGCTAAGTGTTGGCAGCGTGTTCTCCGCGATGCCGACGTTCTCGGCCGGATCGATCCGCACCACCTCGTTGTTCGGCGTGTTCACATACCACAACCGGCCGTCGGGCCCCACCTTGATGCCCATGATGCCGGGCGTTCCCGTGGCGATGGTGCCCACCTGCGTGAACGGTGGCGTAGAGTTGAGGTCGTATATCAGGATGTCACCAGTGGCATTGTCGGAGACGAGCAAGCGGTCATCGATCACTTCGATTCCGGCCGGCTGCACAAGGCCCGTGGTGATCACCGGCTCCCAGGTAGCCCCGGTGATGGTCTCGTACTCCGCAAAGGGTTCGTGCGGTCCAAAGGTGGGAGGGGCACCGACGGTGCCGGAGTGGATGTCCAAGCGCAGCACCCTGTGCCCACCGAAGTCCACGACGTACAGCCAGTTGGTGTTGTGGTCGAGCACGCAGTGGCTCACCACATTGTTGTTCGGGTCCTTGGTGATGGTAAAGGCGTTGAAACGATGGATCACCGCGTCGGAATGGTCCGAGCCCCCGGGTTCATGAGGCTGCTCGAAATCATACATGACGATGTCGCCGAGGTTGCCGTCCACCACCCAGAATCGGTTCAGCGTTTCCGAGGCGATCCCTTGGCTGTAAGGGCTTTCGTGCAGCATATCGAGGTGGCTGCCGTTGCCGCCGGAAGGTTCGGCATAGATGCTCATGTCCGAGCTCCAGAGCGACGGGCCAGTGAATGGTGAACCTCCGTCGTGATTGGCGTCATAGACGCCGGGCGAGGTGGCGAAGTTGCCGTTGTCACTCATGGCGATCGCCGTGGGCAAGCTCATGAAGTGCCATGCATTTCCATCCTGCTTGTATTCATGGGTCATGTCCGTTTCACCGGCATCGAAGAAGGTGACAGTGCTTCCGCCGGAGTTCTCCGTGCCCTTGTTGATCACCCAGAGCTCATTGCGAGCGAGGTCCTGATGAAAATCGAGGTCGCGTGGCGAACTCACTTGGTCGCTGCTGCTGCCCACGGTGGTGAAGGTGGGCGTACCATAGAAGTATTGGTCGATGATGTTCGGGATCGGTTCGTTGATCACCTCCTGCATCATGGCATGGTCGTTTCCCGGTACTTGGTCCGCAGCACCGTTCAGGTTGCTGGCCCACACGTCCAGGTCGTAGGTGCCGGTCTGCGTCGGTGTCCAAGGCGTACTGTGCTGGAAAGCGTACATATCACCAGCGGCGATGCTGAGACCCGTGAGTGAAGCGACCACTGGCGTGCCACCATCGATGGTGTAGTTCAGGTCCATCGAGGTGATGGTAGCTGTACCGCGGTTCCGGAGCGTCCCCGAAACAGTGATGGGCTGGTTCGCGAAGGCGTACTTCGGGTTGCTCAGGTCGCTGAGGCCGAGGTCCAGTGCAGCGGGCAGTGCCGCCACGAATGAGAAGGTGTTACCCGTTCCGGTGGCAGCGAACTCCCCGATGAGAAAACCGTTCGCACGCACGTTGTAGTGGATGCCGCCATCGCCCCAATCGTCAACGACGATCAAACTGTACGTGGCACCGTCGGTGAGGTCGTACGGACCTGATGTAATCGACAGGTTGTTCCCATATCCACCGGGGGTCTGGTTCTGCGCGCCGCCACCGTTGCAGCCCACGGCGCTGTTGCCGCCGAATGCGATGGTGTTGCTACCGCAAGCGGATCCGTCAGGGACCAATTGCCAATAACCTTCATAACCGTAGGCATCGGTCAGGATGTCTATGGTGATGGGTACTTGAGCTTGCAGCAGTCCGGGGAACAGCAGCATTCCCAATACGAGGGGTAAAAGCTTCTTCATGCGTCTTTGGGTTTTGGTGTGCTTGGTGGTTTGGTTTCGTGTTTCTATTCCGGTCGAGAGGGATCGTGGATCTTGTTCGTTGGAGCGCTGCTTGTCACATCGCCATTCCCGCCATCGGGTCCGCGCCGTGCTTGAAGATGTATTCGCTGTTGATGAGGTAGGCACCTGTGACCACGACCACCTCGCCGGCATGCAACCCGTCCGTGATGGCGATACGGCCGCCTGCCTCGACACCCGTCATCACCATGCGGTTCATGTAGGTACCCGGCAAGGTAAGCACCCATACGGTCGCGCCCTTCCCGTCGCGGATCACGGCATCGGTGGGCAGGGAGAGGCCGTCAACAGTCTTGCCGAGCAAGTGGACCGTTGCGGGAAGTCCGGGCATTAGATCACCCTTTGGGTTGGGTACACGCAGGCGGATGCGGGTAAGGCGCGAGCCCATGGCCACTTCCGGTCGCACCAGTTCGATCGGCCCTCGGAAAGAGTAGCCCGACCGGTCTGGCAAGGTGACCTCCGCCTCGGAATGTCCATCGCTGTTTACCGGGCCGTTCCACAGCACATCCGCTTCCACCCAGAGGCTACTGAGGTCCACTATCTCCACCACTGCGCCGCCGTCCATCACCTGCCCGCCTTCCAACACATCAAGGGCGGTGATGATCCCGCTTGACGGGGAAAGGATGGTGGTGTTCACCGGGATGGATGCAGCAGTGCCCAACGATGCGATCTGCGCGTTCGACAGGCCCCAGAGCTTCAGCCGTTCCGCCGCTGCGTGCAGCACCAGCGTATCCGTACTGTTGCCAACAGCCGCTTGCGTCGCTGTCCGATATTCCCGCTTGGAGAGGTTCATCTTCTCGCTGTAGATGTCGAACAGCGGCTCCCCTTGCCGCACATGCTCACCGATGCTCTTGTGGTACAGCCGTTCAATGCGGCCTCCGACACGGGCCGCGACAACCGTCACTTTATCCTGATCCAGGCCGAGCGCGCCACTGAACGCCGCACGCTGCACCACGCTGCCCGCGCGAACGGTGTCCGTGATGATATTGCCCAACTTGATCTGTTCTTTGCTGAGCCGGACCTGTCCTTCCATGTCGGCCATGCTCTTCTTAACCGGGGTCAGCTCCATGTGGCAGATAGGGCACAAGCCCGGCTGATGTTCGATCACTTGGGGATCCATCGAACAGGTGTAGTAGGTGTCCGGATCCGTCGCCTTTTCAGGAGTGGAAGAACGGCAACCCGCCAAGAGCAGGGCCGTGAAGAGGAGGAGCTGCAGGTATCGCATCATGGTGTGGTCTGGATGAAGCTTTCGCTGTCCATGAGGAACTGGCCGTTGGCGGCCACGCGTTCGGCCGGTTTGATGCCGCCGAGGACTTGCACGAGGCTGTCTGAACGCACGCCGACCTGGACGCTTCGTGCGGTAAAGCCCGCGTCGGCAGCGACGAAGACGACCTGCTCCGTACCGAGGGAAACTACCGCCGGTCGCGGCAACCAATCCGCATCCTTCACCTTGCGCTTTGCGATGGCATGAACGGGCATGCCCACAGGAAGGCCCAGTGTGGAGTTGTCCAGCGGCACGCGCGCTGTGAGGTTCCATTCCCCTTCGCGGAAGAACGGCTCGATGGACCCGATGCGCGCCCTAACGCTGTGTCCGCTACCTGCGGGCGTAACGATCGTGATGCTGTCGCCGGAAGCGAGCACATCGCTTTGCGCCGGCGGGATCTTGATCAAGGCCCAGATCTTCCGATCATCTGCGATGCTCATCAGCGTTGCACCTTTCGCCACGTAGTCGCCTTCCTTCAATGCCAACGCCGCCGTAGGCTGAAGGCCGGAGGTTGAAGTTGTGGGACCGGGAATTTCCATGCCGGGATCGATCGCGCGGCCCGAGTACGCACTGACGATGGTGACCGTGGGGTCGATGGTGCCCTGGTCCGTGATCCGCTTCAATTGTCCCTCGGTCATTCCGAGCAGAAGCAATTTGCTCCGTGCCGCCGCGATCAGGGAGGAATTGCCCGGGTCCTGCTTCAGGATGAACAAGAGGTTTTCTTGGGCCGTGGCCAGCTCGGGACTGTAGATCTCCGCAATGGCCTGTCCCTTGGTCACCCTTGCGAACATGGACCGGACGTGCAGCTTCTGGATGCGGCCGCTGACGCGTGCGGTGATGGAGCCCACGGCCCGGGTGTCCCACGCCAAGAGCCCTTCGAGGTTCAGCGAAATGGTTTCCGTGCCATGCCGCAGTTCCACGGTGGGCAGCTGGCTCAATGCGTATTCGTCCGTGGAGCGGAGCAGCGGCGCGAGCACGCTGTCCGGCGGGACCGGAGCATGGCGCTGCCCGCCAGTGTTCCGCTCCTCGCAGGCGGCGAACAGCAGAGCGGAAAGCATCAACAGAGGCAGGATCCGGACGCTCATGGGGTTGCTGAATTGATCTGCAGCACGCGTTCCAAGCGAGCCTGTGCGTTCAGGATCTCGAGCAGGCGGTCCAGCCGGGCCAACTCCGCAGAGTAGACGGTTTCCCACGCATCGTAGTAGGTGAAGAGGTCATCGGTCTGTTGCGCATAGCCCAAGCGCACGGCGTCGAGATTGCGCTGCGCCCCGGGGATGATCACGTTCGCATAAAGGTCCATCTGCTCGCGACCGGCCTTCAATTCGGCTAAGAGCTGATGCGCGGCGCCCATCAGTTCATTCCGTTTCATCACCTTCTGCTCGCGGAGGGCCTGGCCACGCAGCTCGAAGCCGGTGGCGCGGGCCTTTGCGGAACGCGTGGACCACGGCAGCGGCACGCTCACCATCGCCATCAGGTTGAACATATCGTAGGATCCACCGAAGCCGATCATGTGGTCATAGCGCAAGCCGAAGTCCGGTTTGAGGTCCGTACGCGCCAAGTCCGCTTGGGCGGCAGCGATGCCGATGCGCCGGTCGATCGCGCGCAGGTCGCTGCGGTCGGCATTGAACGCCGCGGTGTCCAACGGCTGGGTGGCATAGTCCCGGATGACGTATGTGGTGTCGATGGTGAACACAAGCAGCGGGTCGCGCGCCATCAGGGTGTTCAAGGCGATCCGTTGCTGATCGATCCCGGCGGAGACCACGGAGATCATGCGATCGGCCTCGCCCACGGCGGCGGTGGCCTTGTAGTAGGCCCCGAGGGCGCTACTGCCGTCGCGGTATCGTTGCTCGGCGTTCACCACCATCGCTTGCAGCAAGGCCTTGTCCTTGCGCAGCACTTCGAGCTTCTTCAACCCCACGAGCCACGCGTTGTAGCTGACTTCGGCCTGTGCGCGCAGGTCGGCCAAGGTGCTCACGCTGTCCTCACGCCCCACGGATGCCAAGCGGCCCATGTAGTCGGCGTTCGCATTCAGCTGGCCGGCCTTGGGGAACATCTGCTGGATGGAGAACATGTAGCTGCCCATGCCATTCATTCCATTGGCTCCTTTTTGCCAGGTCGAGGCATCATAGGGTGTCATGTTGAATCCGGTACCGAGCTGCGTGGGCATCCAGTTGCGTGCGCCTTTCGCCTCCGCGTCCATGGCCTTGATATCCGCATCCGCCATCAGCAGGGCCGGGTGGTGCGCGGTGATGCTGTCCAGCACCATGCCCAAGCTCATCGTCTGGGCGGAGGTGTGCAATGCGAAGAGGCACAGCCACGGGAGGAGGATATATCGTGCTTTGTCCATGTTCATTGCGCTTCGATGATCTCGATCTTTCCGTGGCGTTTCAGCTCCCGCTCTTTGGTCATCTCGAAAACAATAGGCGTTACCAGGAGCACGTAGATAGAGGAGGTGAGCGTGCCGCCGATCAACGGTACCACGATCGGCAGCATCACGTCCGAGCCCGCGCCGGTGGCCCACAGGATGGGGATGAGGCCGAAGAGCGCCACCGATACGGTCATCAGTTTCGGGCGCAGGCGCTTGGCCGCTCCGTCGAAGACATATTCCCGCAGGTCCGCATTGGTGATGGTGTCGCTGCTGTTGCCCTTCTTCTTTACCAGCTCCAGCATCGCCTCGTTGAGGTAGATCGTCATGATCATCGCCGTTTCCACCGCCATGCCGAAGAGCGCGATGAAGCCCACCGCCACCGCCACTGACAGGTTGATGCCGTAGAAGTAGACCATGAACACCCCGCCGATCAGTGCGAAGGGCACGGTGATCAAGGTGAGCAGGGCCTCCTTCACCGAGCGGTAGGTGAAGTAGAGCACCAGCACGATGATGATCAGCACGATCGGGAGCACGAGCTTGAGCGTCCGGTTCGCGTGGATCTGGTTCTGCCATTGCCCGCTCCACTCCATGTAGTAGCCCTTGGGCAGTGGCTGGTGCAGCGCGGCGATCCGCTGCTGCGCCTCGTTGACCGTACTGCCCATGTCCCGATCCCGCACGTTGAACAGCACCATGCCGCGCAACATCGCGTTTTCCGAGTTGATCATCGAAGGGCCATCGCTGAGGGACACGTCCGCCACGGCCTCCAGCGGTATGGCACCGAAGGACATGGTCTGCACGGGCAGCGGTCGCAAATCGGGCAGGTCGTTCCGGTAGTCCTGCCCGAAGCGCGCGCTGACGCTGAACCGCTGTCGCCCTTCGATGGTGGTGGTGATGGGCAGGCCCCCGATGGCCGTTTCCACCATGGCGTTCACGTCGTCCACCGTCAATCCGTAGCGGCCCAGCTCGTCGCGTTTGATGGAGACGTCGAGATACTTTCCGCCGGTGATCGGTTCCACGTAGAGGTCCTTCACCCCGTCGATGCCGACCAATGCTTTCTTCAGGCGCTGGGCCACGGCGTAGATGGTGTCCAACTGCTGCCCGTAGATCTTCAGGCCCACGTCGGTGCGCACGCCAGTGGAGAGCATGTTGATCCGGTTGATGATCGGCTGCGTCCATCCGTTGGTGACGCCCGGGATCTGCATCTTCGCGTTCAGCTCCGCGATGATGTCCGCCTTGCGCATGCCCGGCCGCCACTGGTCCCGCGGCTTCAGCATGATCAGCGTCTCGATCATGCTGATGGGGGAATTGTCCGTGGCCGTGCTCGCCCGCCCGGCCTTGCCCAGCACATGGTCCACCTCGGGCACGGAAGTGATCAACTTGTCCTGCGTTTGTAGGATCCGTTTGATCTCCGCGTTGGAAATGTCCGGCAAGGTGACGGGCATGAAGAGGATCGAACCTTCATCCAAGGGCGGCATGAACTCGGTGCCCAAGCGGGTAAGCATGAAGCCGCCGATGGCCAGCGCCGCGATGTTGATCGCCAACGTGGTGCGCCGCCAGTGCATGCACCATTTGAGCACCGGAGTGTAGAGGCGCTCCAGAAAGCGGTTGATGGGATTGGCGGATTCCGGGCGCATCCGGCCCCGTAGCAGCAGCGTTACCAGCACCGGGGTGAGGGTGATCGCGAGGAAGGCGTCCACCAGCAGGATGAAGGTCTTGGTCCAGGCCAGCGGATGGAAGAGCTTGCCTTCCATGCCGGTGAGCATGAAGACCGGCAGGAAGGACGCGATCACCACGATGGTGGAATAGAACACGCCCGGACCCACCTGCACAGCGGCCCGCTCGATGATGGAGGCCCGTTCATCCGCGCCCAGCGGGTCCGGCCGGCGCGTGAACCACGAGCGCCAGCCCAAGGCCACCTTCTGCGGCAGCGGCATCTTCTTCAACTGTTCCTCGGAAAGATGCCGATACGCGTTCTCCACCATCACGATGCCATCGTCCACTACCACCCCGATGGCCAAGGCAATTCCCGTGAGCGACATGATGTTGGACGAGATGCCGAAGGCCTGCAGGAGGATGAAACTGATCGCCACGGAGATCGGTAACTGAATAAGGATGATCAACGCGCTGCGCCAATGGAAGAGGAAGAGCAGCACCACGAGGGACACCGCGATCATCTCCTCGATCAAGGTGCCTTTCACGGAAGCGATCGCCTCGTCGATCAACGTGCTCCGGTCGTACGAGGTGCGGAAGGTCACCCCTTCGGGCAAGCCTTTTTGCACGTCCTTCATCTTCGCTTTTACATCCTGGATCACTTGGTCGGCATTGGCCCCGTAGCGCATCACCACGATGCCGCCCACTACTTCCCCGTCCCCGTTCTCGTCGAAGATCCCGAGGCGCAGGTCGCCGCCCATCTGCACCGTGCCCACATCGCTGACGCGCACCGCGATGCCGTTGCGCTCGGTAAGCGCAATGCGCTCGATGTCCGCCTTGCTCTTGATGTAGCCCAGCCCGCGGATGATGTAGGCCATGTCCGACATCTCGAACTTGCGCCCGCCCACCTCGTTGTTGTTCGCCTTCACCTTGTCCATCACATCCTTCATGGACAGGCCGTAATACTGGAGCTTCAGCGGGTCGATCACCAACTGGTACTGCTTCTCGAAGCCGCCGAACGAGGCCACTTCCGCCACGCCCGGCACCGTTTGCAACGCGAATTTCACGTACCAATCCTGCAAGGCGCGCTGCTCGCCGAGATCCATCCCGGGCGCGTTCAAATGGTACCAGAAGATGTGGCCCACGCCGGTGCCGTCGGGGCCGAGGCTCGGCGTGACCCCGGGCGGCAAGGCGCGCTGGGCGTAGTTCAACTTCTCCAGTACCCGCGTGCGCGCCGCATAAATGTCCTCATCGTCGTCGAACACCACGTACACGAAGCTCATCCCGAACATCGATGTGGCCCGGATGTCCTTCACATGCGGAATGCCCTGCAGGTTGCTCACCAAGGGATAGGTCACCTGGTCCTCCACCACCTGCGGGCTGCGCCCCATCCACTCCGTGAAGACGATCACTTGGTTCTCCGAGAGGTCCGGGATGGCGTCCACGGGGTTGCGCTGCACCGAGTAGATGCCCCAGCCGAACAAGGCGGCGGCAGTCAACAGCACCAAATAGCGGTTGCGGAGTGCGAAGCGGATGAGGGCGTGTACCATCAGGAGTGGGCCTGTTCAGGGGTCAATGATGCTGGTCTTCGTCGTGATCGTCATCGTGATGATCCCCATCATGATGATCGCCGTCGTGGTCATCGTCCATCTCCCCGCCGTGATGATGGTGGTGCCCTTCGCGCACTTCGTGGGAAAGGATCGCGGGATCCACCCCGGCACCGCCGCGATAGACGATCCATGCACCGAGGTAAGAACCAACGATCAGCAGCACCGCCGCCGACACGCTCAGGAACAAGGCACTTGGCGCGACGAGGCTTTTTCTCCGCTTCCAGCGCAGCAGGCACATCAGCCCGAACACACCGATGGCGATGGACTGGATCCAGATGTGCAAGGTCATCCGCTCATGCGCTGCCTCGGTGTGGGCGGGTACGGTATAGTAGGCCATCACACCCGTAATGATCGTCAAGAGGCCCGTTATCACCCCTGCCACGATCAACCCGAAGGCCACGCGTGAAAGGTCCACCCGCTTCTTTCGCCAACCATAGAGGTCCAGTACCACGCCGCTCAGCAGCAGCGCGATCGGAAAGTGGACGAAGGCCGGATGGAGCTCCCAAGTGTTCATGGTCGTTTTTTTTTGGTGTTGCGCTTATTTGACAGGTTCGAGGTACATCCCGCACTTCGAGCATTTGTCCCCTTCCTTCCCGGTCACTTCGGGATGCATCGGGCAGGCATAGGCCATTCCCTCCGCGGAGTGCATGGTGGTGCTGTCGCCCATCATGTGCATGGAGCCCTGTTCGTTGGAGTGCATGGCGCTGCTGTCGTTCATCATGTGGTCGTGGTGTTGATCGTTGGTCGAGCTGGTACCGCAGGCGGTCCAGGTGGTCACTGCAAGGGCGAGGATGATCAGGCTGTACTTGTTCATGGTCGTGTTGTTGTTTTATGGTTTTTGGAAGTGACGGACCACCGTTCTTGGCCCTGAGCAATTTCCGGAAGGTGTAGCCGCGTGGCAATGCCGACGGCTGAAATGAAAATGGAACGGTCGTAGAAATGCGCGACGGGACAAAGCCATCAAGCGCGACGGACCAACGGGTCCGGGAGGGACGATCCTAAATGAGGTAGGTCTGAAGCTCCGCCAAGCGGGCTTTCAAGAGCCGTGGAGGACGGCATTGCGGCCTGATGGTCCAAGCATGCCCGGAAAGGGGCACTTCGATCACCGTGCGCCAGGGAATAGCAACGGCATGCACCGAAGGCGGCACCAAGACCTTATCGAAGGTGAATGTTGGGATCTCAGACTGCACACTGGTGAACTCACAGCAGGTGGGTGTGAACTGTGAACCGGGATGTTCCGAAGACGGGCAGCAATCCTTGGCCTCACCCAAGCTGACGGAAGTACGGCCACTTGAGGTGCAGGTCATCCGCGAAAGTTTCGGCGCAAATGCCGCGAACAGCAGCAACGCGGCAAGCGGCAGGATCACCAACTTGCTCTTTCGGATGAAGGAGAACTTCCACATGCAGTCACAAGGTAGTCAGTAATCCAGTGGTTCAGTACTGAAATGGCCTCACCCCTTGGAAGCCGAACTGGAGGAAGTGGGGGACATACCCCTGGCCATGCCGCGATCCAGCATCCTCCCCACGCTCCTGCGCGTGGAAGGTGGATCGGGGAACCTCCGCATTTTCCCAGATCATCGTTTGCGGACAAATGCATGGGAGCAAGGGCCACCATATAAAAGCTGGATCTGCTCCGGTTTGTCCAGGAAAAAGGCATCGCAGGCCATCCGTACACCGGGATTTGAATTACACCCGTCCAACGTTGCACCGGCCCTATGATAATCCATTAGTAGCACCACCGCACCTTGGGCCAGCCGCGGGTATACACCTTCCAAACAATGGGTGATCAATGCCGCATGTTCTTCGGCACTCCCTCCCGTACCGCAGTCAAGGTGGGCGAATGCGATCACTTCCGGGAGGTCCGTTGGCACGGTTTGAAGAAAGTCACCCACATGGATGATCGGCATAGGCACACCTTCCGCATGGATCGTGTTCTTGAACACTTCGTGGATGTTCTGCTGCTTTCCAAGCTCGATATCAAAGCGGTCGTAAACATGGAATTCACGTTGCGCACCCGGTGGTTCGAGCAGGCCACTGATAAGAGCCGCACTGCTCCCCGTATAACAGCCCAATTCCACGAACGCGCCGGGAACACCCGTATCCAGGACCCGATCGACAAGGTGATGGATGTTGGACGCTTGCTCGATGCTCAGCATGTGGTGCTGGTGATCAAATCGAGGGAGCAATACATAGGGGACACCTAATCTGCCAAAGACTTTGTTCAAGAACTTGATGGACGGCGGTAATTTGTCCCGGTTCGGGCCGAAATACGATCCCATATGGATCTGCACAGGCCGGTCATGTAGAGGCATGGGGTTCATTCTAGTGGTCATGGTGGCTGTTTTAAACCTTCGGTGAACTTCCCTGCTACGTTTCATGATCCGGGGAGGTTTGGGAGTAATGTAATAAAACGCTCACTCGCCTAAGGTTTCCGCCGACACCCGATCGGGCGGGACTTCCCCCGCTCCCGCATGCCACCACGGCCTGACGATAAAATGAGATCCTGACCGGAACAGGCCGGGGCGACTTGTGGGTGCGTACATCCAAGGACCGATCATGGCACAGGAGCTTCCGGCGGACTTCGGACTGCTGCACGGAACTACCTATGACCTGCAAGTAGTGCAGCGTGCATGAAGCGTTATGGACATCCGTTGCTCGGTCCTTCAGAAGTCTGTCTGTCCATGTGCAGCGTTCCGGGAGCATGTGGCGGCCATGACCAATGGCACCCCAGATCCACCATTCCAAGAATAGACAAGATAGTAATTGATGTTCACGGATAAGTTCAGCGATATTTACCCCGGATGAAGCACCCACGCACCTATGTCTTGGCAGCCCTTTGTACGAGCTTGGTGGGGCTGTATTCCTGCCAGCGGGACCCCGATATGGCCCAGCCCTCCAGTGCTTGGAACGGCCCAACGCCCTTCCAACTGGCGTTCCCAGCATGGGCGGCCGACCCGTTACACGAATTGATCTTCCCGGCGGACAACCCGTTGACCGTGGAAGGGATCGCCTTGGGCCGGAAGTTGTTCTACGAGAAAGCGCTGTCCGACGACTACTCCATGTCCTGTGCGACGTGCCATCAACAGGAATTTGCCTTCACAGACCCGCGCGTTGTTTCGCTCGGCACGGACGGTACCCCGGGCAGGCGGAATTCCATGGCCATCATGAACCCGGCCTGGGACCATCTGTTCTTTTGGGACAGCCGCGCTCCGACGCTTGAGATGCAGGCCTTTGGTCCCGTGGCGAACATGGTGGAGATGCGCAATACCTGGCCTGAGGTGGAAAATCGTTTGGCCGCGCATCCCGATTATCCGCTGCTTTTCGAACGGGCCTTCGGATCCCCGGGCGTGGACAGCACGCGTGTGGTGAAGGCCATCGCACAGTTCGAGCGCACGTTCCTCTCTTTCAATTCGCGATTCGATCGATACGAGCATGGCGGGGATATCTCGGCGCTCACGGCGCAGGAAATAGCCGGGAGGGAGCTCTTCTTCGGTGAGGCCCATTGCAACGATTGCCATGCCGCCCCGTTTTTCTCTGACAATTCGATCCTCAGTATCGGCATGGATGGTGGCAGTGTGATCGACCATGGACTGGAGGAAGTGACAGGTCTTCATTCGGACGGGGGCAAGTTCAAGACCACCACGCTGCGTAACATCGAGGTGACGGCGCCCTACATGCACGACGGGCGCTTTGCAACGCTGGAGGAAGTGGTCGACTTCTATGCGGATTCAGTGAATGTCAACGCACCGAACATCTCGCAGCACATGCTGCCTTGGATCGCCGGTGCGATCGATCTCGACGCGGATGAACGCGCTGCACTGGTGGCTTTCATGCGCTCGCTCACGGACCCGGAATTCCTGAACAACCCGGCCTTGTCGGACCCGCACTGAGGGAACTCGGCAGGCATTCGCCTGTCGGGAGTGCCTGCGGAACTACGTTCGATCAAACTTCTTCCCACGCAACCGTAAGCTGTTCGTGATCACGCTCACGCTGCTGAAACTCATGGCCGCAGCCGCGATGATGGGCGAGAGCAGCCAGCCGAACACCGGGTACAGCACACCCGCCGCAATGGGAATGCCCAAAGCGTTGTAACCGAAAGCGAAGAACAGGTTCTGCTTGATGTTGCGCATTGCGCAGGATGCGATCATCATCCGTGACATCCATAATCCAAAACACGCATTAAGAAAATTTGCCATGTCCAAAATTTGGATTATACATTCACATCACCTAATCAACACCCCATTGGCCATGAAATCTCTCTCTCTCTCTCTACGCTCGCAATGCTTACAGTGGGCCTGACAGCATCCGCCCAGTACTACATACCGCCTGATCCCTTCAACGATATGCTGAAGGAGAGCTACGGCATCTGGCCCAACATGGGGCAGGTGACGGACCTTCAGGACAGCGCCACCCCCTACATTAAGTTCTACACCACGGGCGCATTGCCCCGCGCCTATTTCCACAAGGAAGGTACCTTTTCCTTGGTGGTCGCCACCCCGGGCGACAGCCTCAGCGGCGACACCCTGCGGCGTTTGGACATCACTTGCGCCGGAGAACATGCACAGTACCCGGATCCGGTGGTCTGGGAGATGAAGGACCAGTACGCACACTTCTACCTGCCCTCGTGCGCGCCGGACGGTGCCACCTTCGTACACCCCTACCACCGGGTGATCTACCCCGGCATTTATCCCCACATCGACATGCACATCTACAGCGGCATGGTGGGGCAGAAGATCGCCTTCGTCATCAATCCCGAGGGCCACCCCAAGGACATCGAGTTGAAGTTCACCGGCCAGGACCAGATGGACGTGGACATCTACGGCAACCTGAAGCTGCTGCTCGAGGGTGAATGGGTGACAATCCCCCAGGCCATGGCCTATCAGGTGGCCAATGACGGAAGCATCATCCCGGTGAACTGGACGGCGGGATACGACGCGTACGAAAACGTGGGGAGGGCCTACTTCAACTTCAGCAACTACGACCACGGGAAGCCCCTGGTCTTCCTGGTCGGTCCGCCGGCCTTGGGCGGGAACACAATCTACGAAGAGGAGGGCCTGTGCTGGAGCACCTACTACGGCGCCGAGGATTTCGATATGCTCACCGACATCAAACCGGACAGCGAGGGTAACTTCTACGTGGCCGGAAGGACCGAATCGCCCATACTGAACTTCCCCAGTGTTACGGGCACCAGCATAACACCCGGGGACGTACACAGCTTGGCCACGCTCACCAAGTTCAACCAATCCCACCTCTTGCAATGGACGGCCTTCCTCGGCAACTCGAATATCTGGAACGGGGGCTATACCGAGGCCACGGGCCTGGCGATCAAGGCCGACCCCGTCCGCATTTACCTGGTCGGGAACACCGCTTCCTTCAATTTCTTCCCTACGTTTTTGGCTGGTGCCTACAACGAGGTCGACCCCCACAACACGCAGGACAAGGGCTTCCTTGCACGATTTGATGACCAAGGAGTAAGGGACTGGGCCACCATTTACGGTATGTCGAAGGTGCAGATCCACGCGGTGGACGTGGTGCCCCATGCGGACCAGATCGTGATCTCGGGGACCACCGAGGGCAACCTGCCCGGGGATCACCTGAACGATCATCACGGCGGGAAGGACGCCTTCGTCGCCTTGTTCGATGCCAACGAGTCCCCCCTTTGGAGCCGCTTTTACGGCGGGGCGAACAACGAGAACCTTGCACTGGTAAAGGCCGCACAAGATCGGATCGTGCTCGCGGGGAATACGGAGAGCTCCAACATTCCGGTTTTGGCCAATGTGCCCACGCTAAGCTTTGCGGAAGCCTACCACGGCAGCCGCGATATCTTCATCGCCCAATACAGCTATACCGGGAACGTGGAGTGGGCCACCTATTTGGGGGGACCGGATGCGGATGAGCTGGCGCCAAAGGGTATCGCCGTGAACAAGGACCTGTACCTCACGGGTTCATGCGGCACATTGCCCACAATGGTGGAAGGGGACGGATGGAATGATCAGGAAAGCGATCTATCAGGGAACAACGGGTTTATTGCGGAGTTTGCACACCTGAGCAATGCCGGCAAATGGATCACCTACCTCGGCGGGGGAGACAACCATTCACCGTATTGCCTCACCCTGGGCCAGGACGACGAGCTGACCGTCGGGGGATACACGAATGAGGCGGCACCCGGCCTTCATCCTTGGCCGGGCCACTATTACCAGCCGACCTATAACCTCGACCAAAATCTCTTGGCACAGGATGGGTTCATCGCCAACTTCGATCAACATCAAGACCTCCGGTGGTACACCCTCTTCGGTGGCGATGCCGGGGGCTTGCCCCAGCCACAGAACGTCAGGGCCGTGAGCGACTTCGGTGGTTCCATCTATGCCGTGGGCTATACCACCATGCCCAATGGTGCTCCCGGCAATTATTTCCCCTTGGACGGCGAGGAGAACGCCGGCTATTTCTTTAATCCCCTGTACAACTACAACGGCTTGCTGGGCGGCGCTTCCGACGCCTTCATCACCCAGTTCTGTGACGAGAGCATCGTGGGCGTTGCGGAAAACCAAGCGGTGGACCGGTCCGGGTTCCGGGCGTTCTGGACAGTTGACGGCGTGCTGAACCTGTTGAACTTGAGCGACGGCCCGCACCAACTGCGGGTGTACGACCCCCAGGGCCGCTTGGTGCTGGAGCGGGAAGTACGCAGTGCGGCGGGTCACAGCGGGGCCATCGCCTTCGCGCAGCCTTCCATGGCTGTGTACATAGCGGTTGTGGACGGGCAACTCGCCGACCGCTTTATCCCGCTGCGCTGAGCCATGTCTGTTTTGCACCGTTTTAAAAAGGCCGCCTGCATGGTGGCGGCATGCTTATGCGGCCCGGCATTCTCCCAGCAGTTCTGGGAGGATGCCGGGCAAGGCATGTTCCTTGGGAACGCTTGGATATGCATGAACGACACCGTAAACGACGTGCTTTATGCCGGTGGCGGTGATTGGTTCAATACGGACACGGCAAGTTATTGGCCGCTTTACCGCTACGATGGCACGCATTGGGACACCCTCGGGCTGTTCGGCAACGAGTTGAAGACAGCGGTGATGTACCACGACACGCTGATCGTGGGTGGAGCATTCAAGTCGATCTTGGACGAGCCGATCAAAAGGATCGCGTGCTTTGCTGGCGGTACATGGCAATCGTACGGAGACATCAACAGTGGCATTGAAGGGGCATATGTCCAGTCGTTGCGTGTGATCGATGGTGAGATGTACGCCACGGGTCCTTTTACACACGCGGACGGCTATTACTGCAACGGCCTGGCCAAGCGCGTGGGAGGCCACTGGGAAAACGTAGGGCCTGTGCCCGAATATGTAGGAACGCCGATCATGAAGGATATCGCCAAGTACCAAGGGAAGCTGGTGGTGAGCGGGATCTTCGATTTCGCAGATAATTCCATCCGCAACCTGATGCAATTGGTGGATACTGCCTGGGAACCCCTGTGCAGCTACTGCCTGCAAGGGGGCTTCGATTCCGGCGGGCAGATGGCGGTGTACAAGGATGAGCTGTACATCGGGGGCAGGTCGCACTACAGCAGCGGCAACCCCGGGCAGGGCGGCCTGCGCTGGGACGGGGAGCAGGCGTACTCCATCGGCGAGCCGGGCCAAGGGGTGCAGACCATCTACAACTCCGATGCCTACGCCCCGAAGATCGAACGCTTGGTGGTGCATGATAGTCTGCTCTTGGTGGTGGGCGGCTTCCGCTTTGCCAGCCTGATGGGCACCCCCGGCGTGGCCGTGTGGGACGGCAGCACCTACTGCGTGCCCGGCGGCGGGGACATCTCCCCGACCACCGGCGCGGCCAACGCGGTCTTCTACCACGACACGCTGTACATCTCCGCAGGCTTCGGCAACGGCTTCATGCGCTACCTGGGCGATGACATCCGCTACCAGTGCAGCACATTAGGCATAGATGGTAACAGTCCGGCAAAGGAGGTTTTTCGGACGGCATGGTCGTCTTCCGGTGTGCTGAACCTCTTGAACTTGAGCGACGGCCCGCACCAATTGCGGGTGTACGACCCCCAGGGGCGCTTGGTGCTGGAGCGGGAGGTTCGCAGCGCGGCGGGCCGCAGTGCAAGCATCCCCTTCACCGAGCATAGCATGGCGGTGTACATAGCGGTGGTGGACGGGCATTTGGCCGACCGCTTTATTCCGGTGCGTTGAGCCATTCTCCCGGTTGAAGTACGCGAGTGCCTGCTATGCTACGATCGATCAAACTTCTTCCCCCGCAACCGTAAGCTGTTCGTGATCACGCTCACGCTGCTGAAACTCATGGCTGCTGCCGCGATGATGGGCGAGAGCAGCCAGCCGAACACCGGGTACAGCACACCCGCCGCAATGGGAATGCCCAAAGCGTTGTAACCGAAAGCGAAGAACAGGTTCTGCTTGATGTTGCGCATCACGGCCTGTGATAAGCGGCGTGCGCGCAGGATGCCGATGAGGTCACCCTTCACCAGCGTGATGCCTGCGCTTTCCATGGCCACATCGGTGCCGTGGCCCATGGCGATGCCCACGTCGGCAGCGGCCAATGCGGGCGCATCGTTCACGCCATCGCCGGCCATGGCCACGATGCGGCCTTCCTTCTGCAGGCGTTGCACCACGGCACTCTTCCGCTCGGGCAGCACGCCGGCCTCCACTTCGCTGATGCCGAGGCTGCGGGCCACGGCTTCGGCGGTGGCTTGTGCATCGCCGGTGAGCATCACGATGTGCAGACCTTCTTTCCGCAGGCCGTCCAACGCTTTGGCGGTGGTGGGTTTGATCGCATCGGCGATGGAGAGCATGCCCGCCACTTGGGCATCGATGGCGACGAAGATCACTGTGGCTCCTTCACGCCTGCGTACGCCCGCCAGCTCGGAAAGTCGCTCCGTTTCGATCTTATGCTCCTTCAGGAATTCGGCGCTGCCGAGGAGAACGCGCTTGCCTTCCACCGTACCCAGCACACCCTTGCCCGTGGGCGAATCGAAGTCCGTGACGGCCGGTACTTGCAGTTCCTTGGCGCGCGCCGCGCCGACGATGGCCTTTGCATAGGGATGCTCGGATAGCCGCTCCACGGCTGCTGAGAAGCGCAGCACTTCCGCTTCGGTAAAACCTTCTTCCGGGAAGATGTGGGTGACGCTCGGCTTGCCTTCGGTGAGCGTTCCGGTCTTGTCCACCACCAGCGTATCCACCTTCTCCATGCGCTCCAGCGCTTCCGCGTCGCGGATCAGTACACCCATTTGCGCGCCCTTGCCCACGCCCACCATGATGCTCATGGGTGTGGCCAGGCCCAATGCGCACGGGCATGCGATGATGAGCACCGATACCGCTGCCACCAGTGCGTAGGTGAAGCGCGGCTCCGGCCCCACGAACATCCAGACGATGAAGGTGAGCACGGCCGCGCCGATCACGATCGGCACGAACCAGCCGGAAACTTTATCCGCCATGCGCTGGATGGGTGCGCGGGAACGCTGGGCGGAGGCCACCAGCTGCACGATGCGCGAGAGCACGGTATCGGCGCCCACCTTTCCTGCCTGTACCACCAAGGCACCGGAGCTGTTCATGGTGCCACCGATCACGGTATCGCCCACGGTACGCGTCACCGGCATGGATTCGCCGGTGATCATGCTCTCGTCGATCACGGAGCGGCCTTCGAGAACTTCGCCGTCCACCGGCACTTTTTCGCCGGGCCGTACACGCAGGCGATCGCCTACGGAGATGCGGTCCAGATCCACTACTTCGTCGCTACCGTCCGCGTTGATACGCAATGCGGTGGTGGGGGCGAGGTCCAGCAGGGCTTTGATGGCGCCGGCGGTGCTTTCACGCGCCCGCAGCTCCAGCACTTGGCCCAGCAGCACCAGTACGGTGATCATGGCCGCCGCTTCAAAGTAGACGCCCACCACACCGTGCGCTGTACGGAACGCCTCCGGGAAGAGCCCCGGTGCGAAGAGCGCGACAACACTGTACACCCACGCCACGCCCACGCCCATAGCGATCAGCGTGAACATGTTGAGGTTGCCGGTGCGCACAGAGGCCCAGCCACGTTGGAGCAAAGGCCAACCGGCCCAGAGCACCACGGGCGTGGCCAGCAGGAACTGGATCCATGCAGAGACCTGTGGGGGTACGATGTTGTGCAACGAAGGGAAAATGTGCGAGCCCATTTCCAGCAGGAACACAGGGCTGGTGAGCGCCACGCCGATCCAGAAGCGCCGCGTCATATCGATCAGCTCTTCGTTGGGGCCGGCATCCGGGCTGTACACTTCCGGTTCCAGCGCCATGCCGCAGATGGGGCAGGTGCCCGGGCCCAGTTGGCGGATCTCCGGGTCCATCGGGCAGGTGTACATCACGTTCGCATTGGCACGAGCGTGGACGCTCGCGCCAGCATGGGTGTAATTTACCTGCTTGCCGATCAGTGGCAGCGGGGCCAGCTTCGGTTGCAGGTAGCGCTCCTGATCGGCGTCGAACTTCTTCTTGCATCCTTCGCAGCAGAAGTAATAGGACTTGCCTTTGTGTTCGCTGCTGTGCTTGGCGGTGGCGGGGTCCACGTCCATGCCGCAGACGGGGTCCTTCACCTTCTTTGCTGCGAGGTATTTCGCGGGTTCCGCCTCGAACTTCTTCCTGCACCCTTCGGAACAGAAGTAATAGGTCTTGCCTTCGTGTTCGCTGCTGTACTTGGCGGTGGTAGGGTCCACATCCATACCGCAGACGGGGTCTTTGGCGAGTTGCTCGTCGGAATGTGAAGGGCCTGTAACTGAATGCTCGTGATCCATTTCGATGTGATAAGGACACAAAGCAACGGACTATCGCGCCGGAGCAGGTTACATCATTCCGGTAATGCCTTACATCGGAACGGTCAGCCGTATCAACCCACCTGATCCAGTGGGATGCGTGGGCCACCGAGCTTGCGGAAATCCGTGGGCGTCATCCCGGTGAACAATTTGAACTGCCCGGACAGGTGAGCAGCACTGCTGAACCCGGTGGAAAAGGCGATCTCGCTGATGGTGAGTTCGCCATAGCGCACAAGCTCTTTCACCCGTTCGATGCGCTGAAGCAGGAAGAAGTGCTCTACGGTTATCCCTTCCACACTGCTGAACAGCGCTGCCAAGCCTGAATATTCTTTGTGGAGCGCATCGCTGAGCCAAGTGCTCAATTTCATCTTGTCCGCATCACCATCCGCATGATGCACAAGTTGCACCACCGCGGACTTGATGCGCGCGATCGTCGCGGCATCGCGGTCCTCCACCAGTTCGAAGCCCAGTGGTTGAAGGGCGACATGAAGTGCCGCGATCGCTTGTGCTGATGGTTCTTGCATCAGCTCGATTTCGCCCAGATCAAGCCGGCGGATCGGCAGGTCCAGTTGTTCCATCACCTTGCTCACTGCGGCTTTGCAACGGTCGCAGACCATGTTGCGGATGATGAGCGTATGATCTTTCATTCAGCAAAGATCGGGACCTTTAGGACGGAGTGGCATAACTTGCATCAATGCGCATACTTCCCCACGCCGCGGTCCTGCTTTTAATAGTCCTGCCGATATGGGCCAATGCCCAGAACCCGACCATCCAACAGATCGTGGACGCCGTGAACGTTGATTCCCTCACATGGCGCTTGGAGCGGCTGAGCGGGATGCAGCCGGTGGATGTGGGCAATGGCGCGCAAACGATCCTTTCACGGAACAAATTCCAGCCGGGGAATGCGTTGGCAGCGCAGTGGCTGCAGCAGGAATTCACACGCATGGGCTATGCGCCGGAGGTACAGGTCTTCGGTGCGCAAGGCGGGAATGTCCTTGCGGTGAAAACAGGCTTGGTGCATCCGGAGCGGAAGGTGGTGATCTGCGGGCACTACGACAGCATGCCCGGCGGAACCACCGCGCCCGGAGCGGATGATGATGGGAGCGGAGTATGCGCTGTGATGGAAGCGGCTCGTGTCATGGCCGGTCATGACTTTGAGAACACGGTCGTCTTTGCGCTCTGGGATGAGGAGGAGCAGGGCCTGATCGGTAGCGCCTACTACACCAGCGCGGCGGCAGGGAATGATGAGGAGATCCTGGCCGCGGTGCAGATGGATGCTATCGGCTATGACGGCAACGGCGACGGCCTGATGCGGATCCATACGCGGCCCGTGGCCAACAGCATCGCCATCAAGGATTCCGTGCTGATGGTGAACACCATCTACGGTCTGGGCCTGCCGATCGTGGTGAATAACCCCGGCGCCACGTATAGCGATCATGCCTCGTTCTGGTCGGAGGGCTACGGCGCGATCCTGGTGATCGAGGATTTCGATAACGACCCCAACCCACATTACCACACATCGAGCGATCGGATGGAGTACATGGACCTCGCTTATTGGCAGGGCTTGACGAAATTGACCATTGGCACCGCGTCGGCCATGGCGGTGCCGGTTTCGGCTACGCAGGTGTCATCCGCGGTTCTCGCCAATGCGGCGGAGATCGAGCTGTTCCCGAACCCTGTGCGGGAGTTGCTTCACATTCGCTTCGATACAAGTTCAGCCACCACGACAATCTTGTCGATCATAGATGCGACGGGGCGGGATGTAGGCCGGCCAAGATCTATGGAGAACGGCTCGCGAACGGTGGATGTCAGCGGGCTTGCGCCCGGTGCATATATCGCCTGTTTGCGCTCTGGACGTATAGTAGTATCCAAGCGTTTTTTGCGGCTGCCTTAAGATCTTCGTTGCGCCAAAGGCGCAAACCTCGCACGCCTCGCGCTACAAGCGCGGGCGGACCGCAGAATGATCGGTCAGCCACGGCCTGTTATGAGCGGTTCAGGAGCGGTGGATGTGGATGTCAGTGGCCTTGCGCCCGGTGCCTATATCGTGAGTCTCCGTTCCGGAAACACAGAAGTGTCTAAGCGGTTTTTGCGGCTTCCGTGAGCTCCTCATTGCGCCACAGGCGCGGACCTCGCACGCCATGCCTCCGGCATGCGGGCCGTGCCTTCGGCAGATAAACTCGCGCTGCAAGCGCGGGCGGACCCCTCTGTGCCCTCTGTGCCTCTGTGGTGAAAATGACTACGGTCTCTTCACGCCCAGCTTCGCGTCGATGTAGTCCAGGATCTCCGTGTACAGATGCACGCGGTCCTTGCCGCGCACATTGTGCGGATGGCCGGGGTAGTAGAAGAAATCAGGGTGGATCCCTTTGTCCACGCAGCTCTTCAGGAAGCGCAGGGCATGCTCCGGCACCACCGTTTCATCCATGTTGTCCTGGATCAGCAACAGGTCGCCTTGAAGTTTGTCCGCTAACGGTGGAAGCGCAGTAGCGGCATAGCCTTCCGGGTTTTCCTCCGGTGTGTCCATGTAGCGCTCGGTGTACATCACTTCATACAGTTTCCAGTCCTGCACGGCACCGCCGGCCACGCCCACTTGGAACACGCCGGGGTCACGCAGCATCAGGGCCGTGGTCATGTGCCCGCCGAAGCTCCAGCCATGCACCGCCATGCGCGTGCCGTCCACGTAGGGAAGGCTCTTCAGGTATTCGGCGCCGTCCAACTGGTCCTTCACCTCGGTGACGCCGAGCTGGCGGTAGATCACCTGCTCGAACGCCTGCCCGCGATTGCCGCTGCCGTGGCCGTCCACGGTGAAGACGATGTAACCGCGTTGCGCCGCCTCCAGCATCCACAAAGGCGCACCTCCATTGAAACTGTTCGTGACCAACTGCACGTGCGGGCCGTTGTACAAATAAACGATCACCGGATAGCGTTCCCGGCTTTGGAAGCCGCTGGGCTTGATGATGCGCGCATTCAGGATATCGCCATTCTCGCCGGTCACTTGGGTGAATTCCACCGTGCCCACGTTGTAGCTCGCCAGCGGGTCCTTGCTGTTCAACAACGTCTTCACGACCTTACCGTTGCTGGCATCCAACACCTCAACGCGGCCGGGGACGCTAACGCTGCTCCACTGATCGATGATGTACTTGCCGTCGCTGCTCAGTTGGCCGTTGTGTGTGCCGGGCTGCTGTGTCAATTGCACGGTATTCCCCGTGGCCAGCTCTACGCTGTAAAGCTGCGTTTCCATAGCACCTTTCGGATCTTTCGGGTCGATCATGGCCGTGCCTGAGACATAGACGAAACGCTCCTTGGCATCGAGGCCGAGGATGTCCTTCACCACCCACGGACCCTTGGTCAACTGCCGGATCATGCCCTTTTCCGTGTCATACAGGTAAAGGTGCCACCAGCCGTCACGTTGGCTCCAGTGGATGAACTGGGAAGGAGTTTTCTTCAGGAAGGTGAGGGGATGTTCGGGCTCCAGCCACTTCTTGTCCGATTCCTCGAAAAGGGTGCGCACGGCCCGCCCGGTGCTCACGTCATAGCGGATCACTTTGAAGTTGTCCGTGGCACGGTTCAACAAGATGATCTGGATGTGGGTGTTGTCCGGGTCCCAGCTGATGTTCGTGAGGTAATGGTCCGCAGGCCCGTCCGGGTTGATGAAGACGGTCTTGCCGGTGCGCGTGTCGTACACGCCGAGCGTCACATGGTGGCTCGTCTGGCCCGCCATGGGGTAGCGGAACTTCTTGAAGGTGCTCGGTGTGGTGGTGATGTCCTCCACGTAGTAGGGCGTCACCATGGTCTCGTCCATGCGGTAGAAGGCGAGCAGGTTGCCGTCCGGGCTCCAGAAGGTGCCTTTGGTGATGCCGTACTCCTCGCGGTGCACGCTCTTGCCGTTCACGATGCCGTCGCTACCGTCGAAGGTTACCTGCTTGATGCTGTCTCCGAGGCCCGCGATGAAGAGGTTCTCCCCGCGGGTGAAAGCGATCTTGTCATAGGCATCGTCATGGTCCTCGTTCTCCGCATCACTGGCGGTGGTGAGGCGCAGGTTCGAGGTCTTCTTCGTCACGTCGAAGGTGTAGGTGCGATCGCCTTGCCCGAACATGAAGGTGGTGGCATTGGTCCATTCCACATCCGGGAAGCGCTTCAGGCTATCACCGGTGCTACGGCCATTGTTGAGGTCGTTCAAGGTGGCGATCACACGGTCCGTGCGTTCACTGGCCCCACCCCGCATCAGCGCACTGTCCTTGACGAATGAGTAGCTGTTGATGCTGGTGATCCATTGAAGGCCGCTCATCCGTTCCGGATACAGGGACCGATCGAGGATGGTGGCCTTGAGCGTGAGTTCCTTTTTCTCCTGTGCGGAAAGCAACGTGGTTGCGAGGAGCGAGATCAACAAAAGCGCGCGACGTAGCATGGTGGAGGATTGAGGGTGCGAAGAAAGTGAATGCTGGTCAAAGGGTACCACGAAGGACGCTAAGGACACGAAGGATGCGCGTCTCTGCGTCCCAAACCCAAGAGACTCAAATGATGTTCACCTCCCGCTCCAGCTCCACTCCGAATTTCTCTTTCACGCTCTCCAGCACGCGGGTGGAGAGGTCGAAGATCGCGCTGCCGGTGGAGCCGCCGTAGTTCACGAGCACCAAGGCCTGGTCCTTGTGTACGCCGAGGTCCGCTTCGCGGAAGCCCTTCCAGCCGGCCTGCTCGATCAGCCAACCGGCAGCCAGTTTCACATGGCCCTCATCACCGGGAAAGGAGACCAGGTCCGGATGGGTCGCTTTGATGCGCTCCGCCAGTTCCGCCGCCACCACCGGGTTCTTGAAAAAACTGCCCGCGTTGCCCAGCACGTGCGTGTCCGGGAGCTTGCTGCGGCGGATGTGTATCACGGCGTCGCTCACGTCCTGGATCGTGGGCGCGGTGATGCCGCGCTGCTCCAGCTCGTGCTTGATGCTGCCGTAATAAGTGCGCACCAGCGGATGCTTGGACAGCTTGAACGCCACGCTCAGGATGATGTACTTGTTCTTGCCTTCATGCTTGAAAAAGCTTTCGCGATAACCGAACCGGCATTCCTCCGCATTGAAGCGCACCACTTCGCCGTCACTGATCCGCAGTGCTTCCAAGTGGTCAAAGACGTCCTTGATCTCCACGCCGTAGGCCCCGATGTTCTGCATGGGCGTGGCACCCACTTTGCCGGGGATCAACGACAGGTTCTCGATCCCGCCCCAGCCTTCACCCACGCAATGCGCCACGAACTCGTGCCACACCACGCCCGAACCGGAACGGACGATCACATGGTCATCATTCTCTTCCACCACGGTGATGCCTTCGATCTCGTTCAGCAGCACCACGCCGGGCCAATCGCGGGTGAAAAGCATGTTGCTGCCTCCGCCCATCACCAAGCGCGGCAGGCCCTTCAGTTCCGGGGCGCTCAGCAAGGCACGGAGCTCGTCCAACGAACGGAACCGTGCCAAATGCGCCGCGCGGGCCGACACATGAAAGGTGTTGAAAGGAAGGAGTTCGACGTCGTGCTGGATGTCCATGGGGTCCGCTGCGGAAAAATTGGTTCCGTAGGCAGTGCAAGTTTACCGGGCACCGCGCGTTTACTTTGGCCTCATGCCGCCGCCCTTTCAACGCGCCATTGTCAGTGTTGCGAAAGAGCTTGCTCCGACGGGCCAGGTCCACTCGGGAAACACGGACCTCAACATCCAATGGTGTGGTCCTGATAATTGGAAAGGCCCGTGCATTCCGGTATGTGTGATCCACATCGCGATGCACTGAGCAACGATCCAAGAACGTGCATTCACAAAAATTTGGAAGACCCGATTTTGCGCGTAGCTTTATCGGCATGAAAGCCTTCGATCATAACACAACAGGGTTTTCACTTCGGCTATGCCTCACGAGCAATTTTGGCCATGAGCGCGGTGTACAGCCAGTCGCCAGTCGCCAGTCGCCAGTCGCCAGTCCATTTTTGGACCAAACAAGGTAAAGTCATCTTGGCAATGCCACAAAAAAAAGCCCCCGGTGCTACTAACACCGAGGGCCGTGTCGCTCATGTCCCACCAAACCGGAAAGTAAGATGAACAAAAGCTAAGCAAAGATACGATCCTCCCCGGAGCAAGCCGCATGCCGGGCGGGACGGTGAGCACCCGGTATCCACGATCACGTGGCCGGAAGCGCAGGGCAATGCTGGGAAACCAAGCACGTCCTCAAGGTGCCAAAGAAGCGGTGAACAAGAAAGGAGAAAAACAAAAACATGCTCAATACACTCCTTCCTTCCTTGACAAACCTCACCACTCGCACCATCCCCTTGGCGCTTGTGGCAGCCCTCGCTGTAAAAGCGACGGCACAAAACCTCGTGCCAAATGGCGGCTTTGAGGATACGGTCCATTGCACAGGGTGGGATCCGCCCTTCACAAGTGCGCTGCATTGGACCAGCGCGAACACAGCCACGCCAGATATGTACGATGCCGACTTGGTCCGTGGATGCGGAGTTGATCTGGTGCCCGGTAGCGACATCTATACGGAACCGTATGAAGGTGAACGGTTCGCTGGTTGCTGGCAGTGGTATGGCGCTGGAAGTTCCGATGTCCATGAATACTTGATGGCAAGGCTTTTGGCGCCAATGGAGGCGGGTGACTCCTACCGGGTTTCAATGCACTATGCACTGGCTCCGCCTGCCCACATGGCTATTGACCGCATCGGCGTCTATTTCGCACAGGACAGTTTGTTCCAAGATGATCTCTACACCATTGAAGTGATCCCACAGGTGCAACTGTTCAGCCCGGACAGTGGTTACTTGGTGAGCACGGATTGGGTGGAACTGGCAGACACCTTTATGGCCATTGGAAACGAACGCTGGATGATCTTTGGCACCTTCACCCATGTGGATGATGTGAACGGCATCGTCATTCCCGGTTTTCCGTTGGGAGCTGCTTACTACTACTTCGACGACATCCGTGTGGAGCCTGTTGATGCTGGCAGTGGAATAGCTGAAGGACCGGTGAAACCCTCTTTGGAACTGAGGGGTGATGCCTTCTATTGGTATGGATCATCCCCATTGACGGATGCCATGCTGTTTGATGCCACCGGGCGGGTCATCCGGCAATGGAAGCCCATCCACGGTTCAGCAGAACTACCCTATATGTTGCCAACGAACTTGGCAACAGGGGTATATGTACTGAGCGTATTCAGTGATACGGAAAGGCGATCGGTGAGCTTTGTCAAGGGGGGGAGGGATTGAGCGAAAAGCTTAAATCCCATGAAACGCATAAGCATGGCAGGCCTAGGTCTGCTGACCATTTGGAGCTGTACCGCACAATCCACCCCTTGGGTGCTGCCCGGTAACGGAGGAACCTTTCCGAGTACCGATTTTGTCGGCACAACGGACAATAATCAACTGGTGTTCCGGACGGACAATCTGTTCCGTATCCGTGTCAACGCCACGGAAACCTATCCGACCTTGGGTGGTTTCAGCAGTGTACCGGCCAACGGATTTACCCTGATCAGTCCGGACAATACCTTCCTCGGTAACCCCCAACTCGCGCGAGTCTTCCATAAATAATTTCTGGCGCGGGAGTTAGGCGAGCGCGGGCATGTGCGTTGTGGGCCGTCCTCCCGTGCCCCCGAATACATGCAAGAAAGACTTCTGACCTGAACGGACAACTTATCAGCCATGAACTACTTCCAACCGAAAAGAACCTATATATTGTAAATGCCATGAGGAATTCGAACCCTATGCCAAAATACCCCTTTGCCAAGACACTTCAATAATGTGCAGAAAAGGTAGTAACCATCGATAGCCTCAACAAAAAAGCCCCCGGTGCGCAAACACCGAGGGCCGTAACTCAAGTCCCACGAACACGCGAATGAACATGAAACAGAGATAGCAAAGGTACGATCCTCCCCGGAGCAAGCCGCATGCCGGGCGGGACGGTGAGCACCCGGTATCCACGATCACGTGGCCGGAAGCGCAGGACAATGCTGGGAAAACCAAGCGTGTCTTCCAAGTGCCGAAGAAGCGGTGAACAAGAAAGAAGAAACAAAATGCTCAAAGCACTTCTTCCTTTTACTGCCAAAGCCAGTGGGTTCCGGCAACAAGCCAGAACCCGCTGTGCTGCGGCTTTTTTGATGAACCTTGCTCTCGCTGGGATAGCGACGGCACAGATCAACCTTGTCCCCAACCCCGGATTTGAGGATACTACCTATTGCTCGGGTTGGCCACCACCACAGCTTGAAGCTACTTCTTGGTACACCGCGAATACGGCGACACCTGATATTTGGAACTGCAATGTGGCGGATCCTTGCGGATACCACATTATGGATCCTGATGATCCATCCATCCAATTGCAGGGTTACAAGTACGCATATGAGGGGGAGCGCTTCTTTGGGGGATATCAATGGTACGGGCCCGGGAATTCGAATGCCCGCGACTACGTCACAGCAAAGCTGCTGCAGCCATTGGAGGCCGGAGTAGCATATAAAGTGTCGCTGTTTTGTGCAAAACCCAGTGGTGTGAACGGTGCCATCAATGCGATCGGGGTGTATTTCGGTCCTGATAGTGTACATGCACCGTTCCCGACTACTCTGCCTTTTGTACCGCAGGCCCATCTGCGGTCGTCCACCTCGGCGTATATAGAGGATACGGATTGGCAGGAGTTGGCCGATACCATCGAAGCGGCGGGGAACGAGGAATGGATCACGGTAGGCACATTTGCTGATGGCGATGATGTTGATGGCATCTGGTTGGGTTGGGGTTCCTATCCGCCAGCGGTATACTACTACATGGACCTGATCTCTGTAGTGGCCGTAACAAGCCAGACTGTTGCGCCATTGAACCCCGACGAGCATTTACTTTCCGTTCAAGGGCCGGACATCGTTTGGTCGGGTGGTTTCAATCTCGATAGGTTGATCGTAACCGATGCGGCGGGCCGTACCGTTTGGGTGGCAGGTGGTTCAGAAGGAAGCAAGCGATTCCCCATACCTTCTCGACTTTCCGCTGGGGCCTACATCGCTATCGCAAGTACCACAAACGCCCAGTATGTAGCAAGGTTCGTCAAGTGAAGAAGAAGTGTTGCGAGCGGAAATACCCGTCAAGCAATGAAAACTCAATTGTTGATAGGCGCATGGTTGATCACTACCATGGCCGTTGCACAAACTCCTTGGGTCCTCCCAGGGAACAGCACCGTTAATCCAACCACGGACTACCTCGGAACACAAAACAATGCGGACCTCATTCTTCGCACAAATGCCGAAAAGCGCTTCCGGTTGCTACCCGATGCCACCTACACCATAGGCGGTTTCCCTGCTCAGGTTAAGGACGGTTCGCTCTTGCTTAGTCCTGATGTTGATGGCTTCTATGCCGCCGGCGCACCCGGCCCTTAGAGCCTCCTCCACCTCGCCGCTGCGGACAACACGGCGCAGCAAGGCAGCTACCGCGACTGGATGAAGACCGGCATCACCTTCACCGGTAATGCCGATCAGGATTACGTTGGCCATAAGGCAGGCGATCTGGGATGGATGCCAAGCTCAAAGAGTGATCCATATCAACCTTCCATAAACAAAATTTATGCTACCTTCAAGGCGTGATGAACGCTATTTCACATAGCAACAAAAAAAGCCCCCGATGCTTGTAACACCGAGGGCCAAGTCGCAAATGTCCCACCAAACCGGAAAGTAAGATGAACAAAAGCTGAGCAAAGGTAAGGCGAAGGCTGAAGCAGAGTAGGCTCCGTCTGAGTGGAGAACCGGACCCACATGCACCCGACCAAGCCGCGAGTTGGGAGAGCAAGGAAAGGAGCGGCATTTTGACCGGACTGATGCGAAAACCGGTCGACACGAACCCCTCGACTTAGTTCGGGGTAAACGAACGATTTGAAACGAATGCTTCTCTCAACAATGAACGGCAGGTGGCCCGGAGCAATTTGGCTCTTGGGTTGCCTGTTGTTTGTTGCTTCTCCGCGCTGCGAAGCGCAGAATTTGGTGCCAAACCCAAGCTTTGAACTGCTGGATACGTGCCCCTACACAATTGGGTTCCAAGAAGGTGACCGGCCACTCTATTGGATGTCTTGGAGCCAATCTCCGGAGTATTTTCACGGCTGTTCAACAGATAGCCTTGTAGGTGTGCCGCAGAATGGCTGGGGCTTCCAGAATGCTTGGGATGGTAATGCCTATGTCGGAATGCTCGCTTATAGTATGGGCGATAATTTTAGGGAGTACGTAGGCGTTGAGCTGTTGGAACCATTGGCGATCGGTCAAGCGTATTCCGTTAAGATGCGGGTCAACTTGGCGATGGGAGGTAGCACTTGGCCTTCAAAAGTGGCTGCCGATAGGATGGGCCTGCTTTTTACGATGAATTCCAATGAATGGACGACAATTCCCGGACCGTCCTTTGGGTTTCGGAATTACGCACATGTCGTAGCTGACCAGATCCTCGCGGACACCGCACAATGGTCCCTGATTGCTGGCACCTTCACGGCGGATAGTGCATACAACTATCTGGTGGTCGGGAATTTCTTTGAGGATGATCTCACGGATACGATCAACGTGGATTATGGACCCACAGCAGGAGCGTACTACTTTGTGGATTCCGTTTCTGTTACACCTGTGTCAAATGGAAATGGCGTGTCGGAAAATGACCCGTTACGTGGAATTTGGTACGATGGGGATTCCGACGCATTGCATGTGGAATGGCCTGTTAACCACCATGCAGAAATCCACATTGTGGACCCAACAGGAAGGATTATTTTTTCGGTGCAAACAGTTTCAGGCCACTTCACTTGGACCCCATCCGAACTGGGATACGGGGTTTATGTGGTGGTTCTTAGAGAGAAACAGGGTAGAAGCATGTTGAAGTTCGTTCATCAGTAACAAGTCAACACGACAGCACAAACAAAAACACCAAAACCATGAAGAACGCAAGAACCATATTGGCTTCCGTTGCATTTCTGGGATTGCTTCCCACATACGGGCAATGGAATGACTTTGGCGGGAATTCGATAACCACTACAGAGTACTTGGGGGCCAACAGCATGAGTACCGTGCCGCTTCTTTTGAAGACGGTGCCTACTAACCTTTCCATAGATTTCAGCGCAGGAAATCTTTTGCGAGCGCGATTGAACCCCACCATATCCTACACCATCGGCGGCTTTCCAAGCCAGACCAAGGATGGTAGCTTATTGTTAAGCCCGGATGTGAACACCTTTCTTGGTGCGGGCGCCCTTGGCCCCTACAGCCTCTTGCACCTCGCGGCCGCAGACAACACCGCCCAGCAAGGCAGCTACCGCGACTGGATGAAGACCGGCATCACCTTCACCGGCAATGCCGACCAAGGCTACATTGGTCAGAAAGCAGGTGAGCTGGACTTCACGGACATGGTGTATCACTGGAGCGACAACCCCACCAAATACCTGAAAGACCGCTTGCGTATGATCTTCACCAGCGGCTACGATCCCACGGCCACCAGCGGTGCCTCCAGCCGGGAGGGTTTGGAGGGCATGCGGCTGTTCCCCGTGGATAACGACCATGTGAACGTGGGGCTTGGTGACTTCTATGCCGGGAATTTGGCCTTTCCTTCCACCGTGGTCGAACCCACAGAGCGTTTGGATATCCTGAACGGCAAGTTGCGCATTCGGCAACTGCCCACTGACGCTATTGCCCCCACGCTCACGAAGTTCTTGGTGGTAGATGATACGCCGGGCCCGGACTTTGGCGTGGTGAAATGGAGGAACGTGCCACCGGGAACGGGAAGCGGCTGCGAATGGGATCTGGATGCCTACTCACGCCAAGTTTATACAGCTCCTGGTCCACCTGTGGGAGGCTGTACTGATGCAAGTTGGAGAGTGCTGATCGGGCATCCATCGACCACAGGGTATTACAAGCTGACTATCAGCGCGAATGAAACGGATTGTATTAATTGTGGTGTTGCTGGTGGGACCAATGTGGAGGTTAAAAGTGATGCTGCCGGTAATGTGAACGGTTCGCACATTTCTGTAGCCTCCACACCTGCCGGTGCAACCCATCAGATCACAGGGCTTAAGGTGACGACTCAAAATGCGGCATTGTACAACTATGGCTTGGATGTGTCTGCTACGAACAACGTTGCGAACAACGGCTTCACCTACGGAGCATGGATAAAAGCCGAGAACCAAGTGGGAGGGACAACCGCGCAGTTGTATGGCCTGCGCTGCAATGCTACGGCCATTGCAGGGACCGTGGTTTCCAACGCAAAAGGTGTGTGGGGAAGCGCGGTCAAAGGAGCTTTGAATTATGGGGTTTATGGCGATGCCTCAGGTGGTTACCAGAACTATAGCATCTATGGTGTCAACTTTGGCTCCGGCGCCAATGATTGGGCGGGGTATTTTAATGGACGTACATTTTCTCCCGGGGGTGTGTGGACCTCATCGGATGAGTCGCTTAAGACTGAGATCACCGTGTTGACAGAAGCGAGCGAACGGATCATGCAACTGAATCCGAAGGCGTATCGATTCCGTACCGACGAATTTCCCACCATAGGTCTCCCAGTGGAACAACAGTATGGTTTCCTGGCTTCCGAATTGGAAACTGTGTTTCCCGAGATGGTGATGGAGACGGTCCAACCTGCGGAATATGATTCGCTAGGGAACGAAGTGAATCCGGCAGTGACGTTCAAAGCTGTAAACCTCGGGGGCATCACCCCGATGCTCGTTGCCGCCTTTCAAGAGCAACAAGCCACCATCGCCCAGTTGCAGGACCAGATCAACCATTGCTGTGCGGCACAAGGTGATGCGGCCCCAGGAAGAAGTTTGGAGCAAGGATCCACACAGCAAGAGAACGATCTTCAAGAGCAGCGCCTGTTGATCATCCCCAACCCGGTGGCAGATCTCACCACACTGGAATACTACGTGCCAAAGGCGGGCAAAGTGAGCCTGCAAGTGAGCACCAGCGAGGGCAAGCGCTTGGCCACCTTGCGTGAGGAACTGGCAGAAGCTGGTGCATACACCTACAGTTGGAACACCACTAAGCTAGTTGCGGGCACTTACTTCTGCACCTTCATGTTGGATGGTGCCGTGGTGGTGAAGCGTGCGGTGAAGGTGAAGTGAGGACCTCCGTGCTCTACGGCCAAAGAAGGGTCCGGGATAAATACGGGTCCCGGACCCTTTCTTTGCGTGGATGAAAGCCGCCCTTGTCAGCGTCACCAACGACCTGGCCACGGACAACCGCGTCCACCGCAGTTGTACCGTGCTTGTGGCCCTGGGCTACGAGGTGTTGTTGGTCGGTAGGAAACTCCCGGCCAGCCTGCCTTTGGAACGGCCGTACCGCACGCGGCGCATGCGGCTGCTCTTCAACAAGGGACCGCTGTTCTACGCGGAATACAACACCCGGCTTTTTCTGTTCCTGCTCTTCAGCCGGTCCACGCTGTTGCTAAGCAATGACTTGGACACGCTGCTTCCGAATTATTTGGTGGCGCGGATGCGGGGGAAGAAGCTCATCTACGACACGCACGAGTTTTATACGGAAGTCCCGGAGCTGGTGCGAAGGCCACGCATCCGTGCCGTGTGGCTCGCGATCGAACAGTGGATCTTCCCGAAACTGAAGACCGTGATCACCGTGAACCGGAGCATCGCGGAGCAGTACCATGCGCGCTATGGCAACACGGTGCAAGTGGTGCGCAACATCCCGATGAAGCGCGATCTCGGCCCGATGCCTTCGCGTGAAGCCCTTCAGCTACCAGCAGACAAGCGCATCCTGGTGATGCAGGGCGCTGGCATCAATGTCGATCGCGGCGCGGAAGAAGCGGTGCTGGCCATGCGGGAGCTACCGGAGTGCCTGTTGCTGATCATCGGAGGTGGCGATGCTTGGCCGGTGCTGGAGCAACTAGTGAAGGAACATGCGCTGCAAGACCGGGTGCGGCTGCTGGGGAAGTTACCCTACGAGCGCATGATGGCCTACACGCGCAACGCCGACTTGGGCCTCACGCTGGACAAGGACACCAACCTGAACTACCGCTTCAGTCTGCCCAACAAGCTGTTCGATTACTTGCACGCCGGCATTCCGGTATTGGCCACGGACCTGCCGGAGGTGGCGGGCATTGTAAGGGAATTTGATTGTGGTGTGGTACTGAAGCAGGCAGAGCCCGGGGCGATCGTCCAAGCCGTGCAGCAACTCCTTGCCGATCCCGCCCGCATTTCCGCCTTGCGCGCAAACGCTACTTTCGCGGCCCGCAAGCTGGACGGTGAAGAGGAAACCGCGAAGTTGCGATCGATCTTGGAGCACCTTGGCTGAACCCCATCTGCATATTGTCAGTTTCGATGTCCCATGGCCGGCGGATTACGGCGGGGTGATCGACGTCTTTTACAAGGTGAAGGCCTTGGCGGAAATCGGTGTGCGCATCCATCTGCACTGCTTCGAATACGGCAGGGCAGAGGCACCGGAGCTGGCGGAGATCTGCGAAAGCGTCCACTATTACAAGCGCGATACCGGCAAGCACCAGCTACTGAGCAGCCTGCCCTATGTGGTCCAGAGCCGCAGGAGCGAGGAACTTGTGGACCGGCTCTGTTCGGACGAGCATCCGATCCTTTTCGAAGGGCTGCATTCCTGCTATCACCTCGGTGACCGGCGCCTGCTCGGTCGCAAGCGCTTGGTGCGCACGCACAACGTGGAACACGACTACTATGCCGCGTTGGCGCTGGCGGAACGGAGCACGTTCAAGCGGACATATTTCGTGCAAGAAGCGCGGAAGCTCCGGAAGTTCGAGACCATCCTGAGCGAAGCCGATGTGCTGTTGGCGATCTCACCCAACGACCAGCACTATTTCGCCTCCCATTTCCGCGATGTAAGGCATGTGCCCGCCTTTCACCCCAGCGCCAAAGTGGATGTGCCCGGCGGCTTGGGTGATTTCTGCCTCTACCACGGCGCGCTGAGCGTGCCGGAGAACGACAGGGCCGCGCTCTATTTGGTGAACGAGGTGTTCCGCGGCCTGCCGATCCCCTTGGTGATCGCCGGGCGTGGCGCGAGCCCGGAGCTGCGGGCCGCTGTGGCCCGTGCGAACAACGTGAAGCTGCGCGAGAACATCCCCACGGCGGAGATCACCGCGTTGGTGCGCGCCGCACAAGTGAACGTATTGCCCACCTTTCAGGCCACCGGGATCAAGCTGAAGCTGCTGCTCTGCCTTTTCATCGGCCGCCATGTGGTCTGCAACACCCCGATGGTGCAGGACACCGGGCTGGAAAGCCTCTGTCGCGTGCATGATGATCCGGAGACCATGCGGCTCAGCATTCAGGCCTGTATGGCCGTGCCCGCCAGTGGGGCCGCGTTGGAAAAACGGGTGCGCGTGCTGGAGGAGCGCTTCTGCAATACCGCGAATGCGAAGGTGATACTGGGTATAGTTGTCGGTTGAACGTTGTCAGTTTGTCAAAGCCTGAAATACGTTGACAACATTCCAAGTCAACATGAAGGAAAATTTCTTCGCGTCCATCGCCAAGGATTATGCACGCTTCAGGCCCCGCTACCCTGACGCACTATTCGCCTATCTGGCATCGATCGCACCATCAAAGCGGGTCGTTTGGGATTGTGCTACCGGCAGTGGGCAGGCGGCTGCAAGTCTGGTGGACCATTTTGATCAAGTCGTGGCGACGGACATCAGCGAGGAACTGTTGGGGCAGGCCGACCCTCATGAGCGCATCCACTATAGAAAGGCCGATGCGTTGGCCAGTGGATTGGACGATGCATCTATCGACTTGGTGACCGTGGCCAATGCGATGCACTGGTTCCATGGAGAGGCATTTGAACGGGAGGTGCGGCGCGTGCTAGATCCCAATGGCGTGATCGCCGCGTGGAGTTTCGCCTTCGCGTACATAGGACCCGATGTGGACCGTTTGATCCACCGCTTGCATGATGAGATCGTTGATCCGTTCTGGATCGGGCCGAACCGCATTGTGGAACGGGGATACGGGGACCTGCATTTCGCTTTCGAACCTGTCCATGCGCCGTCCTTCGAGATGATCAGCCAGATGGACCTGGCCGGGGTTGAAGGCTACATGCGTACGTGGAGCGCAAGTGTGAAGTATCGCGCCAAACATGGCATCGATCCCGTGGACCTGATCCATGTGGAATTACTTGCCGCCTGGGGTGATCCGTCAACGAGCCGCGATGTTCGTTGGCAACTGAACCTGCGTGTTGGCCGGGTGTAGTGCTTCCGCGTGGGCGTGTGGTCGGCCGGGGGCTTGGTGCCAATTTCGAAATGCCGCGTGGTCGGTCTTATCCGCGTAGATCAGCCCTTTCAGCGTTATCTGCGTTCCATCACACGACGGGCGCAGCGCTCACCTCCAGCAACTTTCCCTCCTCGCAGCGGACCACCCGGGCGTTCACCTTCTTGATATGGGTGTAGTCGTGCGTGGCCATGATCACGCAGCGGCCGCCGCAACTGATGGTGTAGAGCAGCTCCACGATCTCCGCCGTGGTCTCGGGGTCCAAGTTGCCGGTGGGCTCGTCGGCCAGGATCAGTTCGGGGTCGTTCACCAGCGCACGTGCGATGCTGACGCGCTGCTGCTCGCCGCCGCTGAGCTCGTGCGGCATCTTGTAGCCTTTGTTGCCCAGGCCCACTTTCTCCAGCACTTCCTGCACCTGCCGTTCCATCGCCTTCTTGTCCTTCCACCCGGTGCTGCGCATCACGAACATCAGGTTCTCGTTCACGTTGCGGTCGCCCAGCAGCTGGAAATCCTGGAAGACGATGCCGATCTTCCGCCGCAGGTAAGGCACCTGCCTGCGCTTCAGCTTCCGCAGGTCGAAGCCCGCCACGTGGCCTTCGCCCTCCTTGAAGGGCAGGTCGCCGTAGAGCGTGCGCATCAGGCTGCTCTTGCCGCTGCCGGTGCGGCCCACGAGATAGACGAACTCGCCGGAATTGATCGTGAGGTCCACGTTGTTGAGCACCAGGTTCTCGCGCTGGAAGATCCGGGCGTCGTGCAGTTCGATGATGGGGGAAGTGTCGGCCATGGGGCGGTTCTGTGTACGCCCGCAAAGGGGCGTTCCGTGCAAGATCGTCCAAAGGAATAAAATTCCGGGGCGCATTCCTGCGTTCCTCTTTTCAATGCTTCAACATTCGGACCGGGAGGGTGAACACGGCAGCGTGGATAATTCAGGCCTTCCCCGCCGGTCCGCGCCCGCATCCCCCGGACCTTTGAACCGCTGATGAAGAACCTTCTCCGTCCCCGTCTTCTGCGCCTGATGCTGCCGTTGGCCCTTGTCGTCTGCGGCCTTGCGGCCATGGCGCAGCGGCCCGCGCACTACGAGCGCCCCGGTGCCCCGCTGGCGCATGCCATGGAGCTTTTCGACAAAGCCCAATACGGCGCGGCGCTGTACGAATTCGACCGCATCGCCGCCGCCACCCGCGATGAACATGCCGACCAACGCATCGAGGCCGAATTCTGGGGCGCGTTGAGCTCCGTGCGGCTTTTTCACGGCGACGCCAGCCACCGCTTGCTCGCTTTCATCGACGAACATCCGGAGAACTTCCACGTCCCGGCGCTCCGCCTCGAGCTCTTCCGCCACTACTTCGAACGCAAGCGCTGGGCCGATGCGTTGGCCTGGGCCGGGCAGGTGGATGAGACCGCTCTGGGTGCCAATGATCGTACGGAGTTCGTCTTCAAGAAAGGCTACGCGCTCTTCATGAACGACCAGCCCGACAAGGCCTTGGTGGAATTCGCCAAGGTGAAGGACGGGGACGGCATATACGCCGCGCCGGCCACGTACTATACGGCGCACATCAACTACGCCAAGCGGAACTATGCCGCTGCTTTGGAAGGTTTCGAAAAGCTGAAGGACGATGCCGCATTCGGCCGCGTGGTACCCTACTATATCGCGCAGATCCAATTCCTGCAAGGCCACTACGAAGCACTGTTGGAATATGCGAAGCCCTTGCTGGACGACCCCGACGGGACCAAGAGCAAGAATGACATCAACCGCTTGGCCGGCGAGGCCTACTACCGCACGGGCCAGTACAAGGAAGCGTTGCCCTACCTCGAGAAGAGCATCCAGCGGGCCGGTGTGGAGCGCGGCGACCGCTACATCGTGGGCTATGCCTACTACCAGAACGAGCAGTATCAGCAGGCGATGTCGCAGTTCACGCAGGTGGTGAACAACAGCACGGACAGCCTCGCGCAGCTTTCAGCCTACCACATGGCGGATTGCTATCTCAAGCTGGACCAGAAGAACTACGCACGCAATGCTTTCAAGAAGGCTTACGACTTGGGCAACGATCCGCGCGTCACCGAGGATGCGCTCTTCAACTACGCCAAGCTCGCCTACGAGCTTTCCTTCGACCCGTACAACGAGGCCATCATCGCCTTGCGCGATTACATGGCGAAGTATCCGAACTCCGCCCGGCACGACGAGGCGCAGGAATTCCTGCTCGACGTGTACCTGAAGACGAAGAACTACGAGGCCGCGCTCGGTGCGCTGGACGCGATCCATGACAAGGACATTCGGCTGAAGGAAGCCTACCAAAAGCTGGCGTTCGACCGTGGCGTGGAGCTGTACGAAGGCCGCAAGTATGCCGAGGCGCTCACCTTCTTCAACAAGGCGCTCATCTATCCGGTTGACCAGAAGGCCACGGTGCAGGCGCACTATTGGGCCGGTGAGTCGAACTATGCCATGGGCGACTATGACGCCGCGCTGAAGAAGTACGACGATGTGCGCAATGCGGGCGGAGCATACGCCACGGCGCTTTTCGAACAGGCAGGCTACAGCATGGGCTATGCCTTTTTCAAGCAGAAGCAGTACGACGAGGCCGCCACCGCCTTCCGCCGCGCGATCGACAACGCCCAGCTCGGGAAGCCGCAGCGTGACGACGCCATGATCCGCACTGGCGACTGCTACTACGTCACCAAGAACAATGCGACGGCCATCACTTGGTATGACAAGGCCATCAACGGCGGTGCGGTCGCAAAGGACTACGCCCAGTACCAGAAGGGCGTGTGCCAAGGCTTGGAGAAGAAGCCCTACGACAAGATCCTCACGCTGAAGGCGCTTTTGCAGGGTAAACCCAATAGCCAGTATGCCGCCGATGCCAAGTTCCAGCTCGGGGAGACCTACCTCGGCCTGGAGAAGGACGCCGATGCGCTCAACTTCTACCAGCAGGTGGTGACGCAGCACGCCAACTCGCCGCACGTACGCCAGAGCATGCTGCAGAGCGCACTGATCGACAAGCGCCAAGGCCGGACCGACAAAGCGCTGGACGGCTTCAAGGCCGTGGTGGCGAAGTACCCCACGATGGACGGCTCCCGCGACGCATTGGCGGGCATCGAGAGCATCTATTCCCAGCAAGGCAACGTGGCGGCCTACGAGGATTATGTGAAGTCGCTCTCCTTCGTGGACCCGGCCTCGCTGGATCTCGACGAGAAGTACTTCCGCAGCGCGGAACAGCTCTACTTCGCGGAAAAATGCGATCAGGCCGTGGGCGCCTTCCGCGACTATTTGGCCAAGTATCCTAATGGTGCATATGCCTTGAACGCCGAGTTCTACACCGCGGACTGCCTTTATCGCGGGAAACAGGATGATGCTGCCCTGCCCGGGTTCGAGAAAGTGGTGGCCAGCGGCGATCCCCAGTTCCGCGAGCATTCCTTGGCCGCCGCCAGCGATATCCTCTTCCGCGAAAAGCGATGGGCCGCAGCATTGGAATATTTCACCCAGTTGGCACAGACCGCCGCCCTTCCGGTGAACGTGCTGGCCGGACAGGTGGGGCAGATGCGCTGCCTCACGGAGTTGCAGCGCACGAGCGAGGCTGCCGCTGCCGCGAAGAAGGTGATCGCCAATGATGATGCCAATGCGGACCTCAAGGCGCAGGCCGGATTAGCCGTGGGGCAGGGGGCCATCAACGATAACGACCTCGATGCCGCATACACCCGCTTCAAGGGTATTGCGAACGCTTCCAATAACGTCTACGGAGCCGAGGCCGCCTACAACATGGCCTATGTGCGCTACCTCCAGAAGCGCTACAAGGACGCGGAGAAGGAAGTGTTCAGCTTAGTGAAGAAATTCCCCAGCTACGACCATTGGAAGGCCAAGGCGTTCATCCTGCTCGGCGACATCTACGTAGGCATGGACGACCTGTTCCAAGCGAAGTCCACCCTGCAGAGCGTGATCGACCATTGCAACGAACCGGACCTGGTGACCCAGGCCTCCGAACGCTTGGCGAACATCAAGGAGAACGCCCCGGCGAAAACCTCCACGGACAGCATTCCCGCGGAGGACAACACCATACCGATGCCAGGCAGCAAATGAGAACGATGACGCACCTCTTCACCCGAAGCTGCGTGATGGTCCTCGCGACCCTCACCGGCACCTTGCTTCAGGCCCAAAGCGGCGAGGAGTATTACTTCAACGGCATCTACAACCCCACGCTCGCGGACGTCCACAAGATCGACCTGCGCCCCGTGGCGTACGACACCATTCTCCCGGAGAAGGCCATCACCTATGCAATGCTCACCGTGAAGGGCGAGGTGCCCGCGCACGTGGACAGCATCGAGGCGGCGCGGCTCAACATCCAGTTGGCCCAGGAGAAGTTGTACAAGGGCTTCGTGAAGGCCGGCTTCGGGCTGTACACCACCCCGTTGGCGGAGATCTACTACGATCAGACCCGCTCCAAGAGCAACGGGTACGGACTGCACTATAAGCACATGAGCAGCAACGGCGGCATCAAGGACCGTGGGCCGAGTGACTACAGCTTCAACAACCTGGACGCCTTCTACAACGCGTACCTGAGCCACCATGACGTGGAAGGACGACTGATGTATGACCGCCGCCGGATCAGCTACTACGGCTATTCCAGCACAGACAGTTTGGAGAACCTGATCAAGGCCTCGCCGGACCCGCCGAAGGATGCGTTGAAGCAGGTTTACAACGACATCGGCTTCGCGGTACGCGTTAAGAGCCTGTACAAGGACAGCACGAAGCTCGCGCACGATGTGGGTCTGGAGGTCCACAATTACACCAACCTCACCAAGAGCCGCGAGCTGAACGTGAAGTTGAACGCGCGATTGGCGATGGAACTGGGCACGGAGACCTATGGCGGGGAGATCCTTATCGACAACAATTCCTACCGCGGGGAAAGGGACAGCCTCCCGGAACTGCGGCAGAACGGCACCATGGTGGGCATTTCACCTTTCGTGAGCACCACCGACGACCGCTACCTGGTGCGGGTGGGCGCCGGGATCTACGTGGATGCCATGGGCAAGACAACCTTCCACTTCTATCCACAGGCCTATGCCCAGTACCGTCTTTTTGATGACATCCTGGTGCCCTACGTCGGGGTGGACGGCCACCGCATGCGCAACAGTTTCCGAAGCCTCACCCGGGAGAACCCCTTCCTACAGGGCGCACCATCGCTGGAGAACTCCAGCCTCATGTACGACGTGTACGGAGGCTTGCGCGGTAGCCTGAGCCGCGATGTGGGCTTTGATGTCCGCATCAGCAAGAGCCGCATCCAGGACCGGCCGTTGTTCATCGGCGTGGAAGATGACTACAACGGCATCCGCTATGGCGACCGCTTCATTCCGGTGTATGACCGTGTGGACCGGTTGGATGTCGGCGGGGAGCTGCGCTACAGCCATGACGAGCACATCAACATCCACGGCGGGCTGCACATATTCAGCTACAAGACCGAGGAACAGGAAGAGGCATGGAACCTGCCCACATACAGCATCAACCTCGGAGCCGTTTATGACTTCCAGGACAAGCTGCTGGTGAAGCTGGATGTGGAATTCCTCGGGACCCGGAAGTCCACACTGACCGTGCCCGCCGACTGGAACGACCTTTCGCCGGTCCCCACTGCCACGGACATGGGCGGCTACGTGGACATCCACCTTGGGCTGGAGTACCGCTATACCAAGCGCCTCAGCGTCTTCTTGGACTTCAGCAACCTGAGCGCCAGCAAGTACGAGCGCTGGTACAACTATCCGGTGCAGCGGACACTGATGCTGGGCGGGGCGACGTTCGCCTTCTGAGTTGATCTTATAGTCTCGTTGTCAGGTAGTTGCGTCGCCTTTCTTCGGCGAGGCGTGATCCTCTCGAAGTGGGTTTTCAACAGACGCACTTGATCTGTTGGTAAAAATCGCCAGATCCCGCGTCCGCATTGAACTTTTGCGGTGATCCGCACCCCCAAAAGCGGTATCTTCGCGTGCCTTCAGAAAACGGGGGGCAGATCCAAGCGAAAATGGCAGAGACAGTGGAAATGAGCGAAGCGAAAAAGAAAGCGGCCGCCAGCTACGGAGCGGACAGCATCCAAGTGCTGGAGGGCCTTGAGGCGGTACGGAAACGCCCGGCCATGTACATCGGCGACATCGGCATGAAGGGCCTGCACCATTTGGTGTACGAGGTGGTGGACAACTCCATCGACGAGGCCCTTGCCGGGCATTGCGATACGATCGATGTGCACATCCTGCCCAACAACAGTATCCGGGTGAAGGACAACGGTCGTGGCATCCCCGTGGCCATCCACGCCAAGGAGGGCCGCTCCGCCCTGGAAGTGGTCATGACCGTGCTTCACGCCGGTGGCAAATTCGACAAGGACAGCTACAAGGTCTCCGGCGGCCTCCACGGTGTGGGCGTATCCTGCGTGAACGCGCTGAGCGACATGTTGCTCGCGGAGGTCCATCGCGACGGCAAGATCTACCAACAGGAATACAGCGCGGGCAAGCCGAAGTACCCCGTTAAGGAGACCGGTACCACCGACGAAAGAGGGACCGTCATCACCTTCCACCCGGACGCCAGCATTTTCCAGGTCAGCGAGTTCAACTACGACACCTTGGCCGCACGCCTGCGGGAACTGTCCTTCCTGAACAAGGGCATCAAGCTCACCCTCACCGATGAGCGCCACGCCAACGAGGACGGCAGCTTTGTCACCGATACCTTCCACAGCGAGGAGGGGTTGGTGGAATTCGTGAAATACCTCGACGGCACCCGTGCACCGCTGATCGAGAAAGTGATCTACATGGAAGGGGAGAAGCAGAACATCCCCGTGGAGATCGCCATGGTGTACAACGATTCCTACACCGAGAACCTCCATTCCTACGTCAACAACATCAATACCCACGAAGGCGGCACGCACTTAGCAGGCTTCCGCCGCGGACTGACCCGCACGCTGAAGAAGTACGCCGACAACAGCGGGGCCACCAAGAACCTCAAGTTCGAGATCGCCGGTGATGACTTCCGCGAGGGCCTCACCTGCGTGATCAGTGTAAAGGTGCAAGAGCCGCAGTTCGAGGGCCAGACCAAGACCAAGCTCGGCAACAGTGAAGTGATGGGCGCCGTGGACCAAGCGGTGAGCGAGATGCTCGAGAACTACTTGGAGGAACATCCCAAGGATGCGAGGCAGATCGTGGACAAAGTGATCCTGGCCGCCACCGCCCGCCATGCCGCCCGCAAGGCCCGTGAGCTGGTGCAGCGTAAAGGCGCCATGAGCGGTATGGGCCTGCCCGGCAAGCTCGCCGATTGCCAGAGCAAGGATCCCGCCATGAGCGAGATCTTCCTGGTCGAGGGAGACTCCGCTGGAGGAACTGCTAAGCAGGGCCGTAATCGCGAGTTTCAGGCCATCCTGCCGCTACGCGGTAAGATCCTCAACGTGGAGAAGGCCATGGTCCATAAGATCTACGAGAACGAGGAGATCCGGAACATCTACACCGCGCTCGGCGTCCACATCGGTACCGAGGATGATAGCAAGGCGCTCAACATGGAGAAGCTGCGCTACCACAAAGTGATCATCATGTGCGACGCCGACGTGGACGGTAGCCATATCCAGACGCTGATCCTCACCTTCTACTACCGCTATATGAAGGAGCTGATCGAGAACGGTTACGTCTACATCGCCACCCCGCCGCTGTACCAAGTGAAGAAGGGCAAGGAAGGCGTGTATTGCTGGACCGATGAGGAGCGCGACCGCACCATCGAACGCATGAAGGGTCCGAACAAGGACGGCAGCGTGCATGTGCAGCGCTACAAAGGTCTCGGTGAGATGAACGCCGAGCAGCTCTGGGAGACCACCATGAATCCGGAAAGCCGCACCCTGCGCCAAGTAACGATCGATAACGGCACGGAAGCCGACCGCATCTTCAGCATGCTGATGGGCGACGAAGTGCCCCCACGCCGCGAATTCATTGAGAAGAACGCGGTATACGCAAAGCTGGACGTCTAAGACGCCTACTTAACAGGTGATCCGGCGCGAGCCGGTGAGACCTATGGAAGCCTCGGGTAACCGGGGCTTCCTCTTTCTTTGCAGTTGTCAGTTGTCGGTTGTCAGTTGTCAGGGCGCTTGGCCAGTTCTGTGCCAACTTATAGGCCCCGATGCGCTCGAATGCAAACCGGAGGCACGCGCCTGCCTGCGGAAGGCAGGCTCGCGTTTTTCGTGAGTGCGTGCAGCACGAAGAATGCAGCACAAGCCACGAAGCGTGGGAACCTGCGTCAATCCTTACAACTGACAACCGACAACTGACAACTAAGCCCGGTTCTTCACCGAAATAACCTCAGCCGCAATGCTCACCGCGATCTCCTCCGGCGTCTTGCTGTTGATCGGAAGCCCGATCGGGGTGCGGATCCGCCCCAGTTCCTCCTCCGAGAAGCCGTCCTTCCGCATGTCGACGAGGATCTTCTTGATCTTCTCCGCGCTGCCCATCATGCCGAGGTACTTGAAGCGTTGCCGCACGAGCTGCCTCACCAGCAGGTCGTCCGTGCGATAGCCGAAGGAGACGAGCACCACGTAAAGCTCGGGATCCGCTGCGATCACATCGCCGATCTGTTCATAGTCCACCACACTACTTTCGTGCGCCCATGTGTTCACTTCCTTGGTGTTCAGGCCGACGCGATCGTCCATCAAGTGAACATGGAAGCCGAGTTGGTTCATCGTGCGGCTGAGCGCGAGGCCCACATGCCCTGCGCCGAGGATGATGATGCGCGGCGCAGAACCGAGACGCTCGCGATAGTGCCAATGTTCCGGGATTTCCTTGTGAAGCACTTTATCGTCCTTCGCTTGCGGAAGATCGCCGGTGCGGATGCTTTCGTTGCTGAGCAAAAGTCCGATGGTCCGATCTTTTTGCAGGCTGTGCGTGATCTCGCGAACGAGCTTCAATTGATCCTTTCCGAGCGGGAAGAATGCCACGGACTGTTCGCCGGAGCAGATCATGCCGGAGCGGTCGACGGGTTCATCGGCGCGGTGGATCTGACGCTTGAGCATTGGCGATCCGGGTGCCGCAGGGTCCCGAGGCGGAGACCCTGCGGGAGTACAATGTGAAGAGGCCACGTGAGTTACGGAAATACCTCCCGCAGGGTCTCGCGAAGCGGACCCTGCGGCCAAGTGTGCTCTCGCGAGTTCTACCAACTTATGCTCCATGCTCCCCCCGCCTATGGAACCATGCAGCTCCCCGCCGCTCGTCACCAACGCCTTGAAGCCCGCGCGGCCCGGGCTGCTGCCGATGCTTTCCACCACCACAAGCAGCATGCAACGCTCCCCGTGTTCGAGGGCCGCCAACGCATTCAGCCAAAGTTCCAGTTCCTTGTTCACGATAGGGCGTTCAAAGTACAGCGTTCCGGTTGTGTATTGAAAAGTGCAGGAATGTACCAACTTCGCCAACCATGTCCCGCTTACTGAAATACATGATCCTTGCCGTTGCCCTTTCAGGCGCTGCGCATGCCTTCGCGCAAGCAGTTGCGGATACCCCCACTGTGGACACGCTCACAACAGCCACTGCCAGCGCACCCGCTGAAGCGACCGGGCACCTGTTCACCTATTTGGAAAAGCTCATCGTCGCCCCGTACACCGGGATCATGGCCGCGTTGCTGTTTCTGCTGTTCTTCCTCTTCATCTGGTTCCGCAGCTTAGCGAAAAAGCTGGATCAGCAGCTCGCCGACCCCTACATCTCCGAGGGTCCCCGCTTCGATCTGGAGCAGGCCCGTTCCACCGCCATCGCTTCGCGGCAGACCGCCAAGTTCTTCGGCTGGACCTTCCTCTTGGGCTATTTGCTCTACGTCGGGGTGCATGGCAGCGAGATGGAGGGTTACGTGACGCAGTGGCTCAACCTCGCCCTCCGCTGGACCCACCTGATCGCCGGCATCATGTGGATCGGAGCCTCGTTCTACTTCATCTTTTTGGAAAACAACCTCAACCGCACCGAGGGTCTGCGCGACGAGCTGGCCGGTAACCTCTGGGCCATCCACGGCGGCGGCTTCTACTACGTGGAGAAATACGAGGTGGCCCCGAAGGTGATCCCCAAGCACCTGCACTGGTTCAAGTACGAGGCGTATTTCACCTGGCTAAGCGGCTTCTCACTGCTCTTCATCGTTTACTACGCCGATGCAAAAGCATTCATGATCGACCCGTCCGTGGCGGCGCTCAGCCCTGCGGAAGCGATCTGCATCGGCATCGGTTCCATGGTGGTCGGCTGGGCGATCTACGACCTGATGAGCAAGAGCAAACTGGTGCTGCGGCAGGACCTCTTCGCGCTGGTGGGCATCCTCGTGCTGGGCGCGCTCACCTACGTGCTCACGCACCTGCTCAGCGGCCGCGCGGCGTACATCCATGTGGGCGCATTGCTCGGGACGATCATGGCGGGCAACGTCTTCTACACCATCATCCCCAGCCAGAAAGCCTTGGTGCGTGCCGCGAAGACCGGCCAGCCGCTGGACGCCACGCTCGGCAAGAAGGCCGGGCAGCGCAGCCTGCACAACAACTACATCACGCTGCCGGTGGTCTTCATCATGCTCAGCAACCACTTCCCGAGCACCTTCGGGCACAGCGGCAACTGGCTCATCCTGATGGTGATCACCGTGGCGAGCATGGGCATCAAGCACTACTGGAACCTGCTGGACCGCGGCGTGAAGCGCACTTGGGTACTGGTGGCAAGCATCGGGGCCTTGGTGGTGTTAAGCGCCGCGATCTCACCCGCCATGGAAGCCACCGTCGACGTCGCCATCCCGGCCAGCTTCAGCGATGCCGACGCCATCATCCAGCGCCGCTGCGTGCAATGCCACAGCGCCGATCCCACCGACGATGTGAACCACATAGCTCCCAACGGCGTGAAACTCGATACGCCGGAGGAGATCAAGGCCATGGCGTCAAGGATCATGGAACGCACCGTGCGCACCCACACCATGCCCCAAGGCAACAAGACCGGCATGACGGAAGAGGAGCGGACCGTGCTGAAGCGATGGATCCTGCAAGGAGCGAAGATTGATTAGCTGATGTGGCGATTAGCGGATTAGCTGATGGAATGCGAGGACCGCCGTTACTTTATCGGAGATGATCTGGATCACGGGAGCAGCGCACGTAGTTGAGAGAAGAGGCATCAGCTAATCATCACATCAGCTAATCAGCTAATCATCGAAACCGCCCTCCATAGCACCCGCGTAATCACCCCAACCGGTGTCGTCGAAGCCACGCTATTACTCGCGGAAGGCAAGATCACCGATGTCCTCCCAGGCAAGATCCAACCCGAAGGCATCCCCTATGAAAGCGTCGGCAACAAGGTCATCATACCCGGCGTCATCGACGCGCACGTCCACATCAACGAGCCGGGCCGCACGGAGTGGGAAGGCTTCGAGACCGCTACGAAAGCCGCGGCAGCGGGGGGCACCACCACGTTGATCGAGATGCCACTGAACGCCAGCCCGGTCACCACCACGGCCGCTGCGCTGAAGCTCAAGTTGGAAGCTGCCAAAGGCAAACTGCACGTCAACTGCGGCTTCTACGGCGGCGTCATCCCCACCAACATCGACGAACTCGACGAACTACTGAAGTCCGGCGTCTTCGGCATCAAGGCCTTCCTCACGCACTCCGGCATCGATGAGTTCCCGAGCGTCACCGAGGCGGACCTCCGGAAAGCGCTGCCGATCCTCAAAAAGCATAACGCCAAGTTGCTCGTTCACTGCGAGCTGGAGGGCGTAGGGACGATGCATGCATCGTCCAGCCCCGACAGCCCCGACAGCGCGCGCAGCTACGCGCTGTACCTAGCATCAAGGCCTACGAGCTGGGAGACCGACGCCATCGCCCTCATGATCCGCCTCAGCGAGGAGTACGACGTCCACGTCCACATCGTACACGTCTCCGCTGCGGAAGCCCTGCCGTTGATCCGCGCAGCGAAGAAGCGCGGCCTCCGCATCACCGCCGAGACCTGCCCGCACTACCTCGTCTTCTGCGCGGAAGACATCCCCGACGGCGCCACCGAATACAAATGCGCACCACCTATCCGCGAACGGGCCAACAACGAACTGCTCTGGGAAGCCCTGAAGGACGGCACCCTCGACTTCGTGGCCACCGACCACAGCCCCGCGCCGCCGGACATCAAGGAGCAGCAGAGCGGCGACTTCATGAAAGCCTGGGGCGGCATCGCGGGCTTGCAGTTTCTGTTGTCCGCCTTCTGGACCGGCGCGAAGGAGCGTGGCTTTTCGCTGGAAGATGTGGCGCGTTTACTCTGCGAACACCCGGCGGATTTCCTTGGGATGAAGAAGAAAGGCCGCATCGCACCCGGCTGCGATGCCGACCTGGTGATCTGGGACCCGGAGGCGAGTTTTGTGGTAAAGACGGAGGACGTGCAGCACCGGCACAAGCTCACGCCGTATGTAGGGCGGAGGTTGAATGGGGTGGTGGAGCGGACGGTTGTGGGAGGGAGTGTGGTTCTTACCAATGGCAGGTTCACAAGAGATATGGCAGACCCCCTTTTGGCCAAGTGATGTTTAGCGATTCAGTCCTCTTAGTTGATGAAAAATTGCTTGAAACACTCAAGGACGACTTTGAGTTGATTGATAGTGCGTCTTGGTTTGAGCTTTATCGATTCCGTCGTGATGGCTCGCTTTGGCGATTGGATGAATGGGACAAGTATCAGGAGAGGTTTCTTGTCCAAGTCCCATCGCAAGTTGGTTGGGCTAACTTTGATTGCAGACAGTTACAGGAGAAGTTTCTTGAGAAACGTCGTGGAATTTCCAATGAGCGATGTTCCATGAAAGATTGCCAAAGGCCAACGCTGAATAAGTTGGCCTACTGTTCTAAGCACGCGTATGAAATCGGGATTAGGATATGATCGAAAAAAGCATGAAAGACCAACAAGCCCCCGCCTTCACCCACCTCATCAACCTCGCTGCCGAGCGCTTTGGGGCCAAGGTGCTGTGGTGTACCGATGATTTCTTCGCCGAGAAGGAGAACCTGATCAAACCGGAGAAGGCCATCTTCATCCCGGAGAAATTCACTGAACGCGGCAAGTGGATGGACGGCTGGGAAAGCCGCCGCAAGCGCACCGAAGGCCACGACGAGGCCGTGATCCAGCTCGGTGCCGCCGGGGTCATCAAAGGCTTCGATGTGGACACGTCCCACTTCTTGGGCAACCAACCGCAGTACTGCACCATCGAGGCATGCTACGCCCCTGACGGGGACTGGGAAAAAGCCACGTGGGTTGAGGTGCTTGGCAAGACCATGCTCAACCCGGGGAGTCAGCATCTCCTGGACGTGGACAGCGTAAGGACGATGCATGCATCGTCCGGGCTGGCCACACATGTGAAGCTCCACATCTACCCGGACGGCGGTGTGGCAAGGCTCCGCGTCTACGGCGAAGTGAAACGCGATTGGAACGCCGTAGCACCCACCGAGGTCATGGACTTAGCATCAGCCCAGAACGGCGCTCTCGCCATCCAGTGCAACGACATGTTCTTCAGCCACATGAACAACTTGCTGATGCCCGGCCGCGGCGTCAATATGGGCGACGGCTGGGAGACCAAGCGCAACCGCACGCCCGGCAACCGTGATTGGGTGATCGTCCGTCTCGCGCACAAGGGCATCCTGAAAAAAGCGCTGATCGACACCTGCCACTTCAAAGGCAACTACCCGGACAGCTTCAGGCTGGAAGGCTGCATGAGCGAAACCGATGATCTTTCCAGCGCCAAGTGGAGCACCCTTATCGAGCGCACCAAGCTGCAGGCCCACCACGAGCACCCTTACGAAAAGGAGCTGGTTTGCAAGGAACCGGTGTCGCACGTACGTTTGAACATCTTTCCCGACGGAGGCGTGAGCCGGATGCGGCTGTGGGGGATTATCGTTTGAGAACGCAAATGAACATACCACGAAGAACACAAAGTACACGAAGGGAATTTCCTTTGCGCTCTTCGCGTCCTTTGCGGTAGTCCTTTTTCAACAATGAACATCGATCAACTCAACCGCCTCTCGGAAGCTGATGCCACTGCGGCCTTCGAGCAATGCTGTGGTGCCGCCGAATGGGTGGAGCGCATGGTGTACTCCCGCCCTTTCGATAGTCTCGGCGAAGTGCTGGAGACCAGCGACACCATCTGGGAGGAATGCGACGTGGACGACTACGAGGAAGCCTTCACGCACCACCCGAAGATCGGGGATGTGGATAGCCTCGCCAAGAAGTACGCCAACACGAAAACGTGGGCGACTGGCGAGCAAAAAGGCATGGAAAGCGCCGACCGTGCCGTGATCGAAAAACTCGCAGAAGGCAACACGGCCTACGAAGAGAAGTTCGGGCACATCTTCATCGTGAACGCCACGGGCAAAAGCGCAGCCGAAATGCTGGCTCTGTTAGAAGCACGCATGAAGAACGACCCCAAGGACGAGATCCACATCGCAGCGGGGGAGCAGAACAAGATCACGAAGCTGCGGTTGAAGAAATTGCTGGCGTGAAGTACCACTAAGAACACGAAGGACACAAAGCCATGCCGCTCCCTTTCTTCGTAGTGTTCTTTGCGTCCTTTGCGGTAGAACTTCCATGAGCACGATATCCACCCACGTCCTCGATACCGCCCGCGGCATCCCCGCCCAAGGCATTCGCATTACCCTGCAACGCTCCACTGCCGAGCATACGTGGGAGGACCTCGCCATGGGCAGCACCAACGCCGATGGCCGCATCCCGGACCTCCTGCCCAAGGACAGCAAACTCGCCGAAGGCATCTACCGCATGCGTTTCGATGTCTCGGCCTACTTCAGCGAGCACAAGACCAAGAGCTTCTACCCCTACATCGAAGTAGTGTTCGAACTCGGCGCGGATGGCCACTATCATGTGCCGTTGTTGTTGAGCCCTTATGGGTACTCAACGTATCGGGGGAGCTGAGGAAGTGGGTGACTTACTTCTTCTTCTTCGCGCGCTTCTTTACGGGCTTGGCCGAAAGGCGCTGTTGCTTTTTGGTCGCCTGTGTTAGTGCGAGGTAGTTCTCGTTGGTCAGCACCTTACGAGCACTGGACAGAGGATAGTTCGCCTGTTCCGGAGTCAGCTTTAGTGTTCGGAAAGTTGAACTTTTTCGCGCCACCATTGGTGGAGAGTGAAAGGGGGTGGGCAAATTTCCCCCTCCCTTTGGTAAGTTCCGGATCCTCTACCTCTTGCGCAAACTCATACCCGACTTTTGCCAACCAACGCTTGATCAGTTCGGCCTTCGGGCTGGGGATGGACTAAACGATCCGGAGCAGGCCTTCGGTGTTCGCACAGTTCAACTTTTGCGTGCCACCACTGGTCGGAATGATAAGGGGGTGTACAATTTGTACCCACCCTTTGGTGAGTTCCGGATCACGCTTACGGAGCTTGTGAACGTACTGCGATACATCCAAGGAATCGGTAAGTGCCGGGACCACATCGGCCACAACGAACCACCACTCATTGTTGTGCAGCGTGCGGCGAACTTCCTTGCGCTGGAAGATGGCGATCCCGCCCTCCGTTTTAACCTCTTTCTTGGCCATGTTGATAGGATCACATTGACGGCGAATGCGTCAATGGCATTGGAGCAAGATAATGGCGGGGAGGGGTACTACATTGTGCCGTTGTTGTGTAGTTCGCCGCACGGCGGATGCTCGACATACCTGGAAAGTTGAGTTCTCATTTCTCGCACTATCACTATCGCATACTCGCACGCGTTCCATGGCAACAAGCATTTCATCCAAAGACAAGTCCCGCATCCTCACCACCCTCGGTAAGGCCAACAAAGCCTTCCAGCAGATCTACCCCGGCGACAAGCCCGACCGCCAACCAGTACACACCGTTTACGGCGGTGCCGATCTTTTCACTGCCGAGACCGCGCAGAAAATGGCCAATGCCGCGCTGAAAACCTTCACGGAGAACGCCGCCGACTTCACCGAATTCGCCCGCGCCATTGAGCTGCCCGGCTATGACAAGCTGCCGAAGAAGTTGAGCGCGCAAATGTTCGAGGAGAAGCGTTTGGACAAGCTCGCTGCGAGCAAGACCCAACAACATCTCTACAAGGCAGATCCGAATTGGCTGGCGCACGCCACCTACAACAAGGTGATCCACAAGCTGCGCACCGAAGCGCTGGAGGATTTCCGCATCGACTTCGAGGACGGTTTCGGCAACCGCAGCTGGGAGGAGGAGGACGCCACCGCCGCACAGGCCGCTGTGGAAGTCGCGAAAGGCATGAAAGCGAAATCACTGCCGCCGTTCATCGGCATCCGCATCAAACCCTTCACCGAGGACCTGAAGGAACGCGGCGCGCGCACGCTTGACATCTTCTTAACCACACTCGCCAGCAAGACCGGCGGCAAACTCCCGAACAACTTCGTGGTGATGCTGCCCAAAGTGTCCATCCCCGAGCAGATCACCGCGCTGGTGCAACTCTTCGAAGTGATCGAGGCCAACACCAAGATCGCCAAGGGCGCGCTGAAGATGGAGATGATGGTGGAGACCACGCAGGCCACGATCGGCGCCGATGGCAGCAACCCGCTACGCCGATTCGTGCTCGCCAGCAAGGGCCGCATGATCGCCACGGCATTCGGCACCTACGACTACACCGCCGCCAACAACATCACCGCGAAGTACCAGGACATGGGCCACGCCGTCTGCGATTTCGCGCACATGATGATGAAGGTCGCGCTCGGCGCCACCGGCATCTGGCTCAGCGATGGCGCCACCAACGTCATGCCCATCGGTCCGCACCGCGGCGCCAAACTCACGCCGAAGCAACGCGCCGAGAACAAGGCCGTGATCCACCGCAACTGGAAAAAGGCGTACGACCACACGCGCCACTCGCTCTGGAAGGGACTCTACCAAGGCTGGGACCTCAACCCCGCGCAATTCCCCATGCGCTACGCCGCCGTCTACAGCTTCTTCCTGGAGAGCTACGACGATGCCGCCGCGCGCCTCAAAGCCTTCGTGGAACGCGCCGCACGCGCCACGCTCACCAGCGATGTCTTCGACGATGCCGCCACCGGTCAGGGCCTGCTCAACTATTTCTTGCGCGGCCTCAATTGCGGCGCGATCAGCGAGGAAGAGGCACTGGCCACCGGGCTTTCGTTGGCGGAGATCCGGACGCGGTCGTTCCTGAAGATCTTGGAAGGCAGAAGGGAACGCAGATGACGCTGAAAGAGCGGATCACCACTGATCAGAGGACCATCTTATCTGCGTTTATCTGCGCGCTTCGTCTGCGTTATCAGCGTTCTATTCTTTTGGGCGTGCCCCTCGCAAAGCCTCGGGTCGGGCTATCCGCTACAAGTCCTCGCCGAAGATGGCTCCGGGCTTTCTGCTTCTATCCCTCACGCGAAGCACGCGCATGCTTAGGCACATTCATCGAATACTAGGACGTAGCTCACGTCTCCACTCTCTGAATACCGCTCCACGTAGGCAAGAGTTTCATGATGGCTGCGCTCGACAAAATCGTGAGCCGACTCGTTGTCGCCCCTGTCGGAATGCCAAGAATCATAAGTGTGTCGGTACGCTTGGCCATCTGAACGCAATACGTCACCGCCGAGCACAGCCCAGTTTGAATTCTTGAGAGCTGCCATAATCTCCAAGACGTCGGCTCGTTTCCACGCGACTTCGGCCACATGGAGGTGATCCAAGCTGATCGCCCGTTCATGAAATGCAGAAGGAATGGCAGAAGGGATAGAAGTCATGCGCGCCTATGCATAGAATGACATTAGGACCTTCTCCGGCGTGTACGGCGCGTCGAACACCATGCGCGCATCCGGTCGGAAGGCCTTGATCGCGTTCTGGATCGCGAAGTACACCCCGATCCCATACATCAACGGCGGCTCGCCGACGGCCTTGCTGCGGCGGATGGCCAGCGGGTGCCCGTCGGTCGGTAGCGCCTCGACCGTGATCTCCTTCGGCACGCTGTGGATGTCCGGCACCTTGTACGTGCTCAGCGCGTTGCTGAGGAGCTTGCCTTTGTCGTTGTAGACGATCTCCTCCATCGTCATCCAGCCGAGGCCTTGCACCACGCCGCCTTCGATCTGGCCGATGTCCACCGCGTCGTTCATGCGTTTGCCGAAGTCGTGGACCAGCTTCACTGCATCCACAACGTAAGTGCCACGAATGCAATCCACCGTGACCATCACAGCTGCGGTGCCATAGACGTGGTAAGCGAACGGATGGCCTTTCTCCTTCGCTTTGTCGTAATGAATGTTCGGCGTGGCGTAGTGGCCGCTCTCGCTGAGGTTCACACGATCCCAGTGGCATTGGTATACCAGCTGTTTCCAGTCGATGTCTGTGGTTTTTCCGTTGTTGAGCACTGCTTCATTTTCGATCGTGATCGCTTCCGGTTTGCTCTTGAGGATCCTTGATGCCTTCTCTTTAATGCGCTCCAGAATGGCGTTGCAGCCGATCTCCAGCGCTTTGCCGTTCAGGTCCGCCGTAGCGCTTGCGGCGCTGGGACTGGTGTTCGCAACGCGTGTGGTGTTGGTGCTTTCCAGCTTGATGCGTTCCATGCCGATGCCGAAAACTGCCGCCGCCACTTGCACCATTTTGGTGTTAAGACCCTGGCCCATCTCCACGCCACCGGTGCTTACGCCCACGCTGCCGTCCTGGTACACATGCACCAGCGCTCGCGCATGGTTCATCGGCGTGTTTGTGAACGAGATCCCGAAACAGATCGGCATGATCGCCATGCCCTTCTTGTGCGTCTCGGTCTTCGCGTTGAAGGCATCGATCTCCGCTTGCTGCTTGTCGAAGTCGAAGGTCTTTTCAGCCAACTCCCAAGCTTCTTTCGCCAAGACATGGTCGGCGATCTGGCCATAGCTGAACTCACTGCCTTCCTTGATCAAATTGCGCTTCTGGATCTCGCGTGCGCCCACACCCAGTTCCTGCGCGGCTTTCGCGATGGCAGCTTCCATCACGAACATGCCCTGCGGTCCACCAAACCCGCGAAAAGCCGTGTTGGGCGGCAGGTTCGTGCGGCAGCAATACGCTGTCACATCCACGTTCGGGACGTGGTAGGCGTTGGTCGCGTGGAAGAGTGTCCGCTCCATCACGGCAGGGGAGAGGTCCGCTGAAGCACCGGCGTTCTGGTGGAACGTGGCTTCGTAGGCCACGATCTTCAGGTCCTTGTCGAAGCCGATCTTGAAGTCGCTGCTGTACGGATGCCGCTTACCGGTCATGCGCATGTCGTCCATGCGGTGCATGCTGAACTTTATCGGTTTCTTCAACACGAACGCGGCCATGGCCACCAATGCCGCCCATGCGGATGCCTGATCTTCTTTCCCGCCGAAGCCGCCGCCCAAACGGGTAACGTCCACTTCAACTTTGTGCATGGGCACGCCTAACACACGCGCAACGGTTTTCTGCACTGCAGTTGGACCTTGTGTGCTACTGCTGATTCGAATGCTGCCATGCTCAGTTGGATAGGCGTACGCGCCTTGCGTTTCGATGTAGAGGTGCTCTTGTCCGTTGGTATCCGCGCGGCCTTCGAAGACGTGCGCGCATTTGTCCCACGCCTTCTTTGTATCGCCAAGTTGGAATCTGCGCGGTGGAATGATCAGCTCGCCTTTCGCACGTGCCTCGCGCGGATCGGTGATCACAGGCAACTCTTCCAATTCGATGCTGATGAGCTTTCGTGCTTGCCTCGCAACATCTTCAGAAGTCGCGATGATGAGCGCAACAGGCATGCCCCAGAAATGGATCTCTTTTTCAACGAAAAGCGGTTCATCCGGAATGATGCCTCCGATCTGGTTCTCGCCCGGAACGTCCTTGTAGGTGAGGATCCGCACGACGCCGGGAACGGCCAACGCCTTGTTCAAGTCGAGCTGTTTAACGTGCGCATGGGCCGAGGGCGCATCGTATGGCAGCGCATACAATGTGCCTTGTTGCACGGGGATGTCATCCAAGTAGATCGAACGCCCCGTGACGTGGAACGCGCTATCCACGTTCTTCATGCTTGCCGTTGAAGAACCAATGTCAGATCCGTTTGTGCCGTTTGCTGTTGAGGCTTCCATATCCGGGATGGTGCGTTGCGCTCCTTTCTTGCCGCTCGTCTTCATACCAGTTCCTTCAGTTTGAACCGCTCCGGGAAGAGCACCATGAAATGCGCAAAGAACAATTGGCGCAACAAGAGACGTTTGTAATCCGCGGTGCCGCGCGCATCGCTGATCGGCGCGATCTCATCGTTCATCACGGCCACGGCGTTGCGTACGGTCTCCGGTGATGCCTCTTTTCCCGCAAGGAAGGCGGCGGTGTTCGTGAGGAATTTCGGCACGGGCGCCACGCCACCGGCGCTTATGAAAGCTTCGCGGATCGTGTGTCCGTCCATCTCCAGCCGGATCGCGCTGTTCACGCTGGCAATGTCCAAGTAGGTCCGCTTGCTCACTTTCTCGAAGTTGAAGCGCGTGTGCTGCGTGGGCAGTTTGAAACGAACGGATGTGAGGATCTCTTCCGGAGATTTATCAAGATCCTTGTAGCCTTTGTAGAGGTCTTTGAGTTTCAGAAATCGTGCATCATGTGCGCGACCCCGGCTCGAGGCCGGGGTGACACCGCCCGCGCTGCGCTCCAGCGTAATCGTGCTGTCGAGCGCGATGAAGAAGGCGGTGAGGTCACCGATGGGCGAGGCGTTCACGAAATTCCCAGCCAGTGTGCCCATGTTGCGAATTGGCGTAGAGCTCACGAGCAGTACGTGCTTTTCCAAATTCGGGAAGCGCTCGCGAAGTTCTTTCGAAGCCAAGAGGTCGTTCGCAACGATGGCCCCGCCGATGACGCATTCATCGCCCTCGATGCGGATGCCCTTCAAGCCTTCGTCGTTGAACACCGAACGGATCGGTGCATGGTGCATGGTGTCGTGTTTCTGCACGTAGAGGTCGGTGCCGCCGGAAAGAAGGGCCGCGTTGTCAGTTGTCCGTTGTCCGTTGTCCGGCGCGCCTACCAGCGCTCGCAGCCGTTCTCCGATTTCCGAGAAGTAGCCGGGAACAAAGCCATTTGCGACGCTCCAGGCCACAGGGTCCTCCACATTCTTCTTGGCCAGTTGCTCCGCGACATCCGCGGCTGCGCGCTCGATGCTTTTGTAGCCCGTACACCTACAGATGTTGCCGTCGATGGAGCGCACGGCGAGTTCCGGCGTCACGACTTCATGTGAAAGGCAACAGCCGCTCAACGAGACCACGAAGCCCGGTGTGCAAATACCGCATTGCGTGGCTCCCTGGTCCACCATCGCCTGTTGCACGGGGCTTAGCTTTTCCACGCCCGCACCGTGTTCCAAAGGATCGGTGAGACCTTCCACTGTCACGATGTGCTTACCATGTACATTGGCCAAGGCCAATAGGCAGGAGGTCATCGAGCGGTATTCCACGCGGTCGTTGCGCAGCGTGCCCATGAGCACGGTGCAAGCTCCGCAGTCGCCTTCGCGGCAGCCGATCTTGGTGCCCGGAAGATGTTCGTGGTAGCGGATCACGTCCAGCAGTGTGGTGCCGGGTTCGGCGCTAGTGCGGATCGTACGATCGTTCAGGATGAACTCGGTCATCAAGGGTCCCTGCATTTTTTCGGACCCGCAATTTAGGGCACCGGAACAGGAAGGCCCGCCACGGTTGAGCGAATTGGCGCTTACTTCAAGAGGGTCACATGCCCGGTTGCCTCGAAAGGCTCGATGCTGTTGAAGAAGTAGGCGGTCACCTTCCACACATACACATCGCTCTTCACCAATGAACCGTTCAACTTGCCGTCCCAGCTGGCCGTGGGGTCCGTGGTGTCGAAGATCCTTTCGCCCCAGCGGTTGAAGATCATGAAGCTGAAGCCGTGGGCGATGATCCCCGTGCCTTGGACGCTGAACACGTCATTCCTGCCATCACCGTCCGGAGTGAACGCATTGGGTACGAAGATCGAAGGAAGTTCGAGGACCGGCAACGGCACGCAATGGATGTCCGGGCAGCCATTGTCGGTCATCGCCGTGAGGCAGACCTCATACACCTCCGCATTACCCATGGGGAAATCGTGTACCGGGTTGATCTCCGTACTGGTCGTGCCATCGCCGAAATCCCAGAGGAATTGGGTCGCATTCGCACTGGATGTGTTGGTGAACGCAGCGGTCGGGTCGTTGATGAAGAGCGTGTCCGGATGCACGGAGAAGCCCGCCCGCACCGGTTCCGGGCTGCCGATGATCGCCGTGCCGGTGGCGCTGCACCCATTGGCATTGAACATGGTCACCGAATAGGCACCGGGGCAGATGCCGGTGAAGAGGTTCGCGGTTTGCGAAGTGCTACCGTTGTCCATGCTGTACTGTGTGCCTTCCGGATCGGTGATCAGGATAGTGCCGTCGCAACTGCCGGGGCACAAAGCGTCCGTGGTGGTGATCAGGTCGATCTCCAACGGCACGGGTTCGATTATTGTGAAGTTGCTGGTGGCAGCGCAGCCGTTGGTGTCCAGAACGGTCACCGAATAGTTGCCGGCGCAGAAACCGGTGCCCAAGGGCGTGTTGCCCCCGGTGCCTGCCGACCATTGGTAGCTGTATCCTGTGCTGTCCACGTTTCCGCCGACGGCCGTGGCGCTCGCTGTGCCGTCGCATGATCCGTTGCACAGGGTTTCAGTGACGATGGTGGAGGGGAGGATCGCACCCGTGAAAGTGATCCGCACCGTGTCCGCGCTGGCGCAACCTTCGGCACTGACGGTGCTCCAGACGAAGTCATAGGCCCCGCCTGCGTTGGCAGAGATAGTGGTGGATGCGGAATCGTTATCTGTGATGGTCGTCCCTGAAGCGCCACTCCATTGTCCCGTGCTCCATGTACCCGTGGCGTTCAACTGGCCGCCCAAGGTGCAGCTTACCGCATCGCTTCCGGCGTTAGGCAGTGGCACAAAGAAGATGTGTACCGTTGCCGTGGAATGATCGTCCGGACAAGGGGCCGTTCCGGAAACAGTGTAGGTGTATGTTCCTGGCAAGTCGGTCGCCGGATCGAACATGTTGCTATGTGGAATTCCGCCCGGCGAGGTCCACGTTCCGCCGGTGTCCGGGGCGCCACCAAGGGATGCGAACATGTTCGTGGCAGCCGCCTCCGGGCATAGCGATAGGGAACCATTGGTGCCTGCGTCCGGCATGCGGTTCACCGCGATCGTGATGTTGGCGGTGGCATTGGGGCACGGTGCTGTTCCTTGCACGGTGTACGTGTAATTCCCGGGTGTCCCGGATGCCGGATAGAAGGTCTGACTGCTTGTACCTCCCGGGCCGCTCCATGTGCCGCCTTCATCCGGGGAACCGCCTAATTGGCTCATCAGGTCGATCGCTGCGTTGCTCGAACAAAGCGTGATCATGCTGTCGATCCCCGCATCGACCGCCAAGGTCACGTCCACCAGTACTTGGGCCGTGTCGTTCACGCAGGGGGTCGGTACGATGACCACATACGTGTACATTCCTGTGGCATCCGACAAAGCATTGAATGTTCCACTGAACGGACTTCCGTTAGGCGCGAGCCAATCGCCGCCCGTATCCGGGGTACCCTGCAAGCGGGTGAAGAGGGAGATCGCATCCGCAGAGGAACAGAGCGCAATGGAGCCGTCCCCGCCCGCATCCGCGTTGCTCACCACGTTCACTGAGAGAACGGCACTGACCGACGGGCAAGGGGCGGCCCCCGGGATGGTGTAGGTATAGTTGCCCGCAGCGGATGTGCCGGGAATGAAGGTCCCATTGAACGAACCACCGGAAGGGCCGGTCCAACTTCCACCAATGTCAGCCCCACCAAGCACGGGGAACAGGTCCAATGGATCACCGGCTGCACAGAGATTGAGGATGTCGTCGTCACCGGGATCCGGTTCGGTTGAAACAGTCACCGTTGCCACTGCATTGTCCGCCGGGCAGGGAGAGTTTCCGGCCACGGTGTATGTGTAATCGCCCGCATTCATGGTGGCGGGGTCAAATTGTCCGCCGGTGACCGCGCTCGGTCCGCTCCATGTTCCACCGGGGTCGGGGCTTCCGCCCAAGGCGGCGAAGAGATCGCTGGCCGGACTGCTGATGCAGAGTGTGAGTACACCATCGCTGCCTGCATCGGGCGGCGCTTGCACGGCCACGGTAACGGTGCTGGAGACGTTCACGCAAGGCGGTGGTACGTTGATGGTGTAGGTGTACACGCCAGCGCTCATCGTCGCCGGATCGAACTGCCCGCCGGACACGGTGCTGGGGCCGGCCCAAGCACCACCGGCATCAGGGGTGCCACCAAGCTCTCCGAACAGATCGATGGCGACATCGGAGGCACAGAGCGTGATGCTGCCGGGTGTTCCGGCATCAGGTGCGGCGACCACGGTCACCGTTACCACCGCGTTATCCGCCGGGCAAGGCGAGATTCCTGCTACTGTGTAGGTGTAGTCACCCGCGTTCATGGTAGCAGGGTCGAAGGATCCACCGGCGATCGCGCTGGGTCCGCTCCATGTTCCACCGGTGTCGGGGCTTCCGCCCAAAGCCGTGAAGAGATCGCTGGCCGGACTGCTGATGCACAACGTGAGCGAACCATCGCTGCCCGCATCGGGCGGCGCCTGCACGGCGACTGTGACGGTGCTGGAGACGTTCACGCAAGGTGGTGGTACGTTGATGGTGTAGGTGTACACGCCAGCGCTCATCGTCGCCGGATCGAACTGCCCGCCGGACACGGTGCTGGGGCCGGCCCAAGCACCACCGGCATCAGGGGTGCCGCCAAGCTCTCCGAACAGATCGATGGCGACATCGGAGGCACAGAGCGTGATGCTGCCGGGTGTTCCGGCATCAGGTGCGGCGACCACGGTCACCGTTACCACCGCGTTATCCGCCGGGCAAGGCGAGA
>Ga0209476_10000051_pt1 | contig 76631 bp, 62 predicted proteins | sample KloWWTrecipitate_FD_187179 | JGI IMG/M metagenome (GOLD analysis project Ga0209476, IMG submission 187179) | Active sludge microbial communities from Klosterneuburg, Austria, studying microevolution and ecology of nitrifiers - Klosterneuburg... | ecosystem: Engineered > WWTP > Aerobic digester... | reverse complement strand
CGGTGGAAATCGCGGCGGCGGCGGCTACGGCGGCGGTGGCGGACGCTACTAATCGATCAAATCGATTTCAAATCGCCGCGAGGCACTTCGGGTCGGTCACGCCGACCCGAAGCCCGCGGTGGTAGAAAATAGGACTAAACAAAGGATAGTGAATGAAAGAAGAACTTATTGAAATGGCCGGTGTCGTGGTCGACAAACAGCCAAACGCATTTTTCAAGGTACAATTGAACGATACTGAGCATATGGTGCTTGCAACGATCTCGGGTCGTATGCGCCGAAATCGGATCCGCATCCTGATGGGTGACCGCGTCGATATCGAACTCTCGCCGTACGATCTGACAAAGGGCCGTATCACATACCGTCACAAGTAAAGCCTAACAAATTTCAGTTTTCGTGCTTTAGTGGCACGGAAACAGATCGTTCAACGGCCGGTCCGAACCCATTCTGAGTTTGAGTCGGAAGTGTTATGCGACCTGCGAGCACTCAAACCCACGCTCCACAAATTCTCCCTCCGCAGTCTTCCGCACATTAATTTTCACCAAAAATAATTTTACTCGTCAACTGATCGGCCACCACCGATGAGATAAGCTGTGAAAATAAACACGGCAACTCGCACGTAATTGCCCCATTTCGGGTGTTTCTCTCATAACGGAACAGGAAACTTAATCTTTCTACAAGTGACCTGCGTCACATCAACTGCTTCAAAGCAGGCACACAATGGCGCTGAAAGTAATATTTTCAAGTTCTGTCTAATGGGGGTGCAAAATGATGAGACAGTTTATTAAGATCGCTTCAGTGATCGCGACGTTCGCGTTCGTGTTATTCCTCCTCGACGGTACAAGCCAAAAGGCTCAGGTGATGACCGGTAAGGTCGCTCCGCCGCTCGAAATGCCCCAAGTTATCGAACTCGCAAAGGGCTCGAAACAGGGCCCTGTGACATTCAATCACGTCAAGCATAATAGTGGCGAGTATAGTGTCTCCGGGCCGATACAGTGTATCGAATGCCATCACACGGCACAGCCGGCCGCTGAACTCGCAAAGCATCCACCGCTTAAAACCGATTGGCCCGCCGGTCGTACGACCACGCTCACTATGGAGCTTTTCAATACGGATGCGAAAGGTGCCGGTATTGCCGCTTGTCGTGATTGCCACGCCAAAGCCGGCCAAAAGCCGAAATTGTTGCTGGAGATACCGGTCCTTAAGGATCCGGGCAGCACGACGATGACGACGCTGACCAACCAGTTGGCATTTCATCGCACCTGTGATGCGTGCCATTTTTCGGTTTCGATGAACCGGCCAGAGTCCAAGGTGCCGAATGCGACGGTCTGTTCGTCGTGCCATAAACGCAGCACATAACGCTGGAGACGTCGGCGATCGATAGTTAACGATGCAACTGGGCATTGCGGTATCGATTTGTAAATCGCATCGCCGGATTCGTCATTATTTGTGGATCGTATCAAAACGGGAATCGACGAACATAGTTCTGTCGATTTCCGTCTTGATGTGCCGCCACCACATTTGTTTCATCTTCCCCAATTTCCTCTATTATCGATAACTATTGTCATCAATGATCGACCAGAAACACCAAATTCCGACACTTGTACTGATCGGAGCATTGGTCCGATCACCGCAACGGCTCGATTGTATAGTCTTTCGTAGTAATATATGAGTCGCATGACATATGAATTTGAAATGCTCAAAAACGATCCCGACGTCGAATCGGAGCGCGGGCCGGGCGGAACGATCATCTTTTTAGATGGTGATCACTACTGTGTAGTCGGTCCCGAATTTGTCACTTTGGATGAAAGCGACTGCTATGCTTTTGGAGCGACGAGGGAACAGGCAATTTCCAATTATGCTTTGAAACATATTGTTTAGCGATATGCTGCAGAATGGGGGTATCATACAGAAACAGGAGTTTTTATGAAACGATTCATTTTACCGTCATTTTTTGTTATTGGTTTGATCTTGCTTGGAGCCGGGGCGGCGACTGCACAGAGTACATCCATCGCAGGTGAATGGGATGCCTCGTACAACACGCCCGGCGGACCGCGATCGTTCAGACTCATCTTCAACGTCGAAGGCGAGAAGGTGACCGGCACGGCTAAACGTTCTAACGGCGACGTGCCGCTTACCGGAACGGTTAAGGGCGACGACATCAGCTTTTCGTATACGATCAACTACAACGGTAACGATCTCACGCTGTCATTTTCGGGCAAGATCAAGGGTGATTCGATGGACGGGACCGTCGCGTTCAATGAAAATGCCAACGAAGAATGGAGTGCAAAACGTGTGCCGACTCCGAAACCCAGTATGCGTAAAGCCGAAAAGTAGCTCTCGCTATTGCTCATTGAATTAAGTCCCTAACCGTTCCGAGATCGCCGGGTGTTTTGTGCCCGGCGAGTGCGATGTTTAATTTGGAAGGTCGATCGATGCTGTCCGGTTCCGAATCCGCGTTTGGTGCCGGACGCCGTTGTCCGGTCACATCTCAACTCTATTTTCCGCGACAAAATGTCATTTTCGATTCACGTTGACTCAAAAAACGGCATTGATGAGGATTCTATTTACAGGACATTCGGACCCACGGACCGCGGCCACGCCGGCTTGTCATCTCGCTCAGGCATATCCGGCGACGACGAGCGGTATTACGCAGACCGGAACCCGCATCTTCGTCATCGCGACCGAAGGCGTGATGAACGCCGGAACATTTACCGGAGCAGCCGGTTGGGGGCCCGGCACCTGTGACATCTCGGCGGCCGTCACGCCATTGAACAACTAAGATCCTAGAATAAAAAATCAATAAAAGGCCCCGGTCCATCAGGATCGGGGCCTATCCTTTTGCTCAAATGTCACGTCAATCCATTAAGCAATAAAAACATATAGCGAATTGTGCCTGAAATGGGCCGATTGCGATACCTAAGACACGTCCGTGTCAGCGAGAGCGTCGCAATGATCCCGGAGGATTTCAAGTGAGCCATCACGAGGCTATTCAAACGTGGACCGCGGCGATCGCGGCTCAGGATGTTCGAGCAGGTTTGTGGTGTGCTCGGTGACGCTTGGGAAATGGTCGATGGCGGGCATCGGCGGGAGCTTGTTTGTTGTGTCCGCTTTCGGTAGCAATGCGGGTTTCGCGGTCACGCGGGGACTTCGCTTGCGGCCCTGATCAAGTAGTGACATTGCAGCGATCGAGAACATCCCGATAACAGACGTGATAACGCCGAGCATTACGACCGCACGCACATCGTTCATTGACCCCAGCAAAGCGATCAATATGCCCGCGAACGCTATCGACAAACCCCAGAATGCTCTCGGGATCCGCCGCCTCGTGCCGTCGACCGTCAAACCCGCCCCGCACTCCCGGCAGAATTGCTGACCATCAGCCACCTTTGAACCACAACTTGGACAATCCATCATCAACCTCATTATATCGGTAATACCAAATAAGACATACGGGTTCGACGTGGTGTGTGTTCATTATTTTGCAATTCCGACAATTGGCGATCTACAAGTTTGTGCTCCAATGGTGGTCAGGTTCGAAGGTTGCCCGGAGTAGATCGTGTTAGCACGAACCCCTGTCCGTATAATTCGGCGGGTCCCCGTTGCCCCTTAAAATGTGACCTCGAATCGTCATTGTACTCGACTGAGATTTGCCAAATTTTGTCACCTATTGTGAATTGCGAGAGGGAAGAGTGCCGTGTTTGCTGCGTTTTGCGTGTGGCACGATATTTGTATTTGCGTTTGCAGCGTTTGTTTGTCCGGCGCCAAATAAATTATAAAAAAGGAAATTGAATGAAAAATCAAAAAGGCTTCTCACTTATCGAACTACTCATCGTAGTCGTGATCATCGGTATAATTGCCGCAATCGCGATTCCCAATCTGCTGGCATCCCGCCGCTCGGCCAACGAAGGCTCAGTTATCTCATCACTCAGAACCGTCGATGGTGCACAGAAGACCTATTCCACCACATACGGTAATGGTGACTACGCCGGCACGTCCTACGGACTTGACGGTGTCGGTATGACCCAGTTAGGTGCGACCAACTTGATCGACGCGACCCTGGCAAGCGGCACTAAGAACGGTTACCTATACGAAATTGGAACAACATCGCGTTCGGCGACAACCCCCGCGACATTCTGTGCTCGATCTGCCCCGCAAGTGTGGACGGGTGTCACTGCGGGCGGCAGTCGATGTTTCGGCGTAGCCACTGACGGAGTGATAATGACAAACACGGCCAATGGCACGGCGAGCGGTTCGAATTGCGGTTGTTCGATCAATGCGGGTGCTGCTTTTGTGGACCGTTCATCACCACTACAGAACTAGTTTTATAGATAGATGGTCGGGCCAGCGGTTGTCGCGCTAAGGACCAATGGGAACTCGCCGTTGTGCATCCACTATCGCAGGATCGCTCGGAAGTGATCAGCATAAACCGAAAAGGCCTCGGATGCTACGGCAAACGAGGCCTTTTTGATTTTGTGTGAAACGGCGATGAGCAACTATGCCGAATCAGGCCGCCGTCGAGTTGACTAACGTGCCGGAGCTGCTATATTTATGTCGATCTCAGTCTTTTTTGAGCCTTGCTTTAGGATTCCGCTGTAATAGACTAAGCCTGCGATGATCGCTACGATTATCACGAGGGCGATCGCCCACACTGCATTGCTTCCGGTTCCGTTTTCATCTGCCATACGTCTCGATCCTCCAAAATAAATGTATTTCGAACAGTTTTGATATCAGTAGTCTGTCGGGAAGAGAGCCAATTGTCAATTGCAGTGGCGGCGGAGCGAGGATCGGACGATCCCGATCCTAAAGCATTTTGCGTATTCCCCGATCCTAAAGTTCCACCCAATGGATGTCGACGATCGGTTGATCGATGTCCTTTGGCCGTCGGATCTCAAGAGCGAGACTCTTGCCGAATCGCCAAACGTTCGATGTGGCGTCCTCGTCATCGACCACTTCGCCGGCGGGCCCGTGTCGCACCTCGACTTTCTTAACAAGACGTTTTGCGACCGCCGATTGCTGATCCATCGCGAATAGCACGATCGCGATCTCCCAAGCACCGATCTCCGGTTTGAAGAACATCGTCGCCCGGCCCTTTACCCCACCGAACGTGCCGTCCCAAACGAGTTGGTCCGGCGTGCCCTTGAAAGCCGCGTCCACCAATCCGCGTTTAACCAGAACGGCCTTTGCCGCTTTATATGTCGTGCCCAGCTTCACGGCCGGAAAATCCGGAAAAACGTCGTGAACCGTGATCGGTGCTTTGCCCGGCTTCACAGCCTTTTGGGCAAACGCAGGTAGTCCCGCGATGACAATCGTAACAGCGACCAAAATCAGGTAGAACGGCTTCATAAGTTGAACGATTGTAGCACGAAAATAAGAAGATCTGATCTTCCGTCAGATGCGTTCGTTTGCGCAAACCAAAAGGCCGCGACGCGATGTCGGCGCGGTGGTTCTCGTTTGTTCATCCGCTGGAGGGACGGAAAATGTAACGGATTTTACCTAGGGATCCGCTCCCGATGGTCGCTACTCCCCAGGCTTTAATCTCCGTCGCCGTCGGCGACAAGAATTCTCCGACCGCCGCGTCAGCGACGATTGGAAACGAATCGCGGATCGTTCAACCGTTACTGACGCGACGTAAATCCGTTGGGAACGTCCACCGTGGGTTATCACCCACGGCTAAAGTCACATCGCCGCTCCGCGACAACGAAATGGTGGGGAAATGTGAGCGACAAGCGGAGTTTTTTGACAGATGGATCGGCTAAGCGTCCGATATACGCACTGCGACCCTTAGGGCCTTATTTGCATAAACGGGGAGAAATTGAAAAGGCGGGCTGTAGCTGGACTGCTCGCTCATAGTCAGCCTTCGCCAGCGGGTTTTTCCCAGCCTTGCAATAGGCGTTGGCTCGGTCCAGATAAGCGGTTGCAGATCTCTCTTTCGCTCGGATCACCTGTGTATAATCAGCGATCGCTAGATCGTAGGCTCCTTTGTTGTAGTAAGCACGGCCGCGATCGAGGTACGCGTCAAGGTAGCCTGAGTCGAGCTTAATAGCTTTCGTAAAGTCGGCGATCGCAGCGTCGAAATTTTGCTTTTCCTTGTAAACGAGCCCACGATTGTAGTAATCGCTCAGAAAGTCCGGATCGATCTGGATCGCTTTGCTGTAGTCAAACATCGCCCGGTCGTAGCTGCCCTGGACGTAATAGACCTGTCCGCGGCTGCGATAGGCATCGGCGTGATCCGCCTTGATCTGGATGGCCCTAGTGTAATCAGCGATCGCGGCATCGAGCGTCGCTTTTTCTTGGACTAAGTCGTTTAGGGCCGGTAGCCGAAGATAATAGGCACGCCCGCGTCGGTAAAATGCATCGACATTTTGGGGGTCGATCTGGAGCACTTTTGTAAGATCCGTTATAACCGCGGCATAGTTGCCCGTGTGATAGTTTGCCAGGCCGCGATTGTAATTGGCGGCCTCATCATTTGGATCGATCTGGAGCCCTTTTGTGTATTCAGCGACGGCTAGGACGTAGTTATGAGCGTCAAATGCCGCATCGGCGAGCTTGAAATGTTCGTTCGACGACTGAGCAGCGGTCGCCATAGTGATCGCAAAAATTGCAATCAGAAGTCGGAATGCATTTTTTTTCCGTGAAGCCATAGCGTTACCCCCTTCTGACCGATTTCTCCAAATCCTATTCTCTAATGTCCCATCTGTCAACAAACCCAGCGACGGAGAAGAGCTGTAAAAGTGTGCCGGAAAAGCACAGCCGCCGAAGGTGACGAAGATAATAGCCCAGGGTGGAACCCTGGATATCAGATGTATTATGATTTCCGTCCCCGAGGGCGACTAACATTTACGCCCGTGTTGCTCCCCTACAGGGAGCGGATCGTTTCGTATTTCTAACGTAGGGTTGCACCCTACGCTATTAAATTCGTCCCTTTCAGGGACAATATCGCTCCGCGACAGTGGCGGGGAAGTGTGTTGAAAATCGGAGTTTTGACTCTGTCGCCAAAGGCGACGGATATTAAAGCCCAGGGTGAGAGCCTTTGCGAAACCCTAGGTCACGGATGCCTGGATCGATACCCGAAACCACCGGTGTCGGATACCAACCTCGAATCGCAATATCGAAGGCCAGACCCCAATCTTTCCAAAATATTAACCCTCAGTCCGTTTCAACGGGCTTACTCTTTTCGGCTTAAGCCAATGAAAAAAGGACGGTAAACCGCCCTCACGGGAATTCGGGGCATCCTTTCCACGCCGTAAACGACGTGGCTATGTGCCCTTCGGGACGGAGAAGAAACGGTTGGGAACTGTGCCGGAAACGGAGAGAACTGACCACACGTTTTCTTCTACTTTGGTTTCGACGAATTAGCCATGCGATTCAGTTCGGCGATGGCAAGGGTGTATTCGCTGAATGTCTTGGTCCCGTTCTCCTTAACCCAACCGAAATGGATCTTTGCAGTAGCAGGCGTGCCGGCGAATAACTGCATCTCTCCTATATATGTGTGAGCCTCGGTGAGTTTTCCGTTATCAACGGCAAGTGCAAGTAGCCCGGCGGCGGTCAGGTCGCCGTGCATATACCGCATTATTTTCGTTGTCCATGCTTCCGGCTCGACCTGTTTGATCCATGTCTCCAAAAACACTTTCGCGGCGGCGGCTTTGTTGCTTTTACGGAGGCCGATATAACCGACCAAAACAGCGTATGGAGCAGAATCACCTTTGAGCCCGTTAAGTTCGAGAAAAGCCGTTGCTTGCTCAAAAGCCGTATCACCTTTATTTAGGTATAAATATGTCCAGTCGCGATTTTCGTAGGCATCGGCGTAGTTCGGGTATATTTGGATCGCTTTTGTGTAATCCGCTATCGCCTGGTCGTAATTGCCTTTTCGATTATAGACATCCCCGCGATTGTTGTAGGCAGTGGCGTTGTTCGGGTTTAGCTGGATGGCTTTTGTATAGTCCGCTATCGCCTGGTCGTAATTGCCTGTGTCGTAATAGGCAACTCCGCGATTGATGTAGGCATAGGCGTTGTTCGGGTCTATTTGGATCGCTTTTGTGTAATCCGCTATCGCTTGGTCGTAATTGCCTTTGGCGTAATAGGCAACTCCGCGAATGTAGTAGGCATGGGCGTTGTTCGGGTCTATTTGGATCGCTTTTGTGTAATCCGCTATCGCCTGGTCGTAATTGCCTTTGTCGTAATAGGCATCCCCTCGATTGTAGTAGGCAGTGGCGTAGTTCGGGTTTAGCTGGATGGCTTTTGTATAGTCCGCTATCGCCTGGTCGTAATTGCCTGTGTCGTAATAGGCAACTCCGCGATTGTAGTAGGCAAGGGCGTAGTTCGGGTCTATTTGGATCGCTTTTGTGTAATCCGCTATCGCCTGGTCGTAATTACCTTTATTGTAATAGGCAAGTCCGCGATTGTAGAACTCATTCGCCGTCTGAGCCCCAGCGTTGACAACCGGAAAGAGAATAAAACATGCGAGCATCAGCGCCGGTAACACAAACCTTTTCGTCATTGCAATATTCTCCTCTTGACCTATTTGCAAGCATAGTAGCACCAAAGTATGGCCGCTTCAATTGAGAAAGGCTTCGCCCAATTTTGAGCGAAGCCTTTCTGTTTTACGTGCGAACAAACCGCGTTCGTAGCAAAGCGTGAAAAGCTTCGATGGGTTTAGGTTACATTCTCATTCCCATGCCGCCCACGTTGCCAATGCAGAATTCAGAATGCAGAATGCTGAATGAAAGCTCGACTCCGGTGATCAGGCGGCGAATTCAAATATCGGCGTTTCGATGGTTTTCTTCGGATTCTTGCCAGTCAGGATAATTTTCTGTAGGCGGTCGACGGTTGCCGGGGCGAAGAACTGTTCGCCGGTTTCGACACTGACGCGGGCCGGGACGTTTTCGACGATGTAAAACTTTCCGTCCTTTTCGAGCGTGTAGGTTACTCTCGTCTCCTTCATCGTTTCATCTTTCATAATTTAGCCCTCGTTTGGTGGTCGCCTCTCGCGAAAATCGATCCATAGACTTTCGTCAGGCTCGTAAAGCGTAATCACTTTCAAAATCACGCGGGTCGGATAGCTGCACTGGACATGTAATGGACGCTCGGCTTTAGTAAGTCCGAGTATTAGACAACTCGGCCCGTATTTATCGCCCGGATAGTCCTCGATAATACTTCCATTGGTAATCGAATCCGCGAACTCATCAAGCAAAATGTTCCGTAAGATGCTTTGATCGACTACATGCTTCGAGAACTCTTACAACCCCTCGGAAACTTTGCGGCGAATCCCGTCGATCATTTGAATGAAATTATAGTCTCTGGCGAACCGATGAACAACAAAAAAGGCCTCGCCGGATGTGGTGAGGCCTTTTGATTTTGCGGAATTAAATCCGTGCCGTGTTGCCCTTACTTACGTGCGGGCTCCAGTCTTACATTCCCATTCCCATTCCGCCGCCCATACCGCCCATGCCGCCCATTGGGTCGCCGCCCTTGTCGTCCTGGACGTCAGCGATCATTGCTTCGGTGGTGAGCATAAGGCCTGCGATCGAGGCTGCGTTCTGCAACGCTGTACGCGTTACCTTGGCAGGATCGATGACACCGGCTGCGACGAGGTCTTCGTACTTTTCGCTGGCAGCGTTAAAGCCAAAGTGGCCTTCGCCTTCGCGAACCTTGCCGACGACAACCGCACCTTCCTGACCCGCATTCTGCGCGATCTGGCGGAGCGGCTCTTCGAGAGCACGTTTGACGATGGTCACACCGATCTGTTCATCGGTATCTTCAGCATCGGTTGTGAAGTTGTCGAGAACCATTCCGGCACGGACCAGAGCGACGCCGCCGCCTGCCACGATGCCTTCTTCGACAGCAGCACGCGTTGCATTCATAGCATCTTCAACGCGAGCCTTCTTTTCCTTCATCTCGATCTCGGTAGCGGCACCGACCTTGATAACTGCAACACCGCCGACCAATTTAGCCAGACGCTCTTGCAATTTTTCACGATCATAGTCGCTCGAGGTATCTTCGATCTGAGTACGGATGGTTTTGATGCGACCGTCGATCGCTTCGCCCGAACCGCCACCTTCGACAACAGTGGTATTTTCCTTGTCGATGGTGACCTTCTTGGCTTTGCCGAGGTCTTCGAGAGTGATGGTCTCGAGCTTGATGCCGAGATCCTCAGAGATGACCTTGCCGCCCGTGAGGACCGCGATGTCTTCGAGCATTGCCTTACGGCGATCGCCGAAGCCCGGTGCCTTTACAGCAGCGACATTCAACGTGCCGCGGAGCTTATTGACGACCAAGGTGGCAAGAGCTTCGCCCTCGACATCCTCAGCGATGATGAGCATCGGACGGCCCATCTTGGCAACCTGCTCCAGGATCGGCAGCAGATCACGCATATTCGAGATCTTTTTCTCGTTGATCAGGATGTATGGCTCGTCGAGAACACATTCCATACGGTCAGCGTCGGTGACGAAGTACGGCGAAAGGTAACCGCGGTCAAACTGCATACCCTCGACAACCTCGAGCAGCGTGTCCATCGTCTTGGACTCTTCGACGGTGATCACGCCGTCTTTGCCGACCTTGTCCATCGCCTCAGCGATGATCGTGCCGATCGTTTTGTCGCCATTGGCCGAAACGGTGCCGACCTGTGCGATCGAATCACCCGAAACCGGCTGAGCCATCGAGCCGATCTCAGCAACGACCGCCGCGACTGCCTTTTCGATGCCGCGTTTGAGAGCCATCGGGTTTGCACCTGCGGCAACCGTGCGGACGCCTTCCTTAAAGATCGCCTGAGCCAGAACCGTTGCGGTCGTCGTGCCGTCACCGGCAACGTCCGAGGTCTTGCTCGCGACTTCGCGGACCATCTGTGCGCCCATATTCTCGAGCGTGTCCTTTAATTCGATCTCTTTGGCGACCGTGACACCGTCTTTGGTGATGGTCGGCGAACCGAATTTCTTGTCGATAACGACGTTGCGGCCCTTCGGTCCGAGTGTAACTTTCACTGCGTCCGCGAGCTGATTAACACCACGCAGGATAGCTGCGCGTGATTCTTCTCCGTGTACTACTTGTTTAGCCATTGTCTTATATCTCCTAAATAAACTTGTGTGTTACGCCCGTACTTACGTGCGGGCTTCTGCAACTAAGCTGCTGCTCCGGCGCGTGAAATGATGCCGAGGATCTCGTCTTCGCGCATAATGATGAATTCGTCGCCGTCGAGCTTGATCTCGCTGCCCGAGTACTTGCCGAAAAGGACGCGGTCGCCGGCCTTTACGTCCAAAGCCTGACGCGTTCCGTCTTCTTTATACTTGCCCGCACCGGCGGCGATGACTTCGCCTTCTTGCGGCTTTTCCTTTGCAGTGTCGGGGATGAAAAGTCCACCGGCGGTCTGGTTAACGTTGTCTTCGATACGCTTGATAATCACGCGATCGTGAAGCGGTGTGATGTTTGTAGCCATAACTGATTTACTCCTTCCTAAATAAACTTAGTCTGTTAAAATAACGTTGACCTACGGCGGTAAAACACATATTTAGCACTCATAGATCATGAGTGCTAGTATAGGCGAATCAATACATTTGTGTCAAGTATTATCCTAGGGTATCAGAAAATCTGATACAGGTATTATCAAGTTTGGGGAGAAAATATTCACCACAGAGGACACAGAGGACACAGAGTTCATCTAAAAGCCTCTGAGTTTTTCTCTGTGTACTCCGCGTACTCTGTGGTAACCAATCACTTAAATGCATATTTCTGAGATCAATATCTATCCGATCAAGTCGCTGAAGGGCATCTCGCTCGAATCGGCAGTGGTCGATGCTCGCGGGCTTGAGAACGACCGGCGTTGGATGCTGACGGACCGCGATGGGAATTTCTACACTCAACGTAAATTTCCGCGTATGGCACTGATCTCGGTATGGATCGAGGACGGCGGCATCGGTGTCGCGGCGGACGGCTACGGTGAGGCGTTTATTCCGCGTCTGCCCGAGATCCGAAACCGTCAGACGGTTACGGTTTGGAACAGCAAATGCGAGGGCGAGGTGCACTCGCCCGTTTTGAACGAGTGGTTCAGCGATGTGCTTGAGATGGACTGTCAGCTTGTCTATATGCCGGATGACACGCGTCGAAGCGTGACCGAGCGATTCGACCGAGGCGGTGATATCGTCAGTTTTGCGGACGGCTATCCGCTGACAGTGATCGGCGAAGAGTCTCTGGCCGACCTCAATAGAAGGATAATGGAGGCGGACGAGAGCATTCGCACCCCGTTGCCGATGAACCGCTTTCGGCCAAACCTAGTTGTTTCAGGCTCCGAAGCGTTTGCCGAAGACGATTGGGCAAAGATCCGCGTCGGCGATTCAGTTTTTCGAGCTACAAAACCCTGTGCACGGTGTGTGATGACGACCGTCGAACAATCAAAGGGTGAATATTCCGGCCCCGAACCCCTCAAGACGCTCGCTACATATCGAATCGCCAAAGACGTGATGCCCGATCGCGTCGAGAGACTCGGCGTGACACCAACCGGAGTGCTATTCGGCCAAAATCTCATCGCCGAAAAGTTTGGAGACTCGATAGCGGTCGGTGACGAATTGGTTGTGTTGAAAACGTACTAACCAAATTACTGTGATTGCGGTGAGAAGATCAGATCAATGCCGTCACCCATAACAGCGACAATCTGCGGCGAAAATAGATAGGTCTTGTGGGTGAGAACGACCACGTAGATTGCCCCGACCTCAACATCGTCGAATTGAAAATAGCCTAGAGCATTTGTCCTGGAGACTCGGACGATGCCGCCGCCATCGGTCAAGTACAGTTGCACAAGGGAAATACCGGCCTGATCCGAATTAACGATTCGGCCTTTTACGATGACCATTGCTGCCGACGGGGCGAGGTCTGATTGCCAGAATCCGCTACGGACCGAAAATGTATTTCCGGTTGGGTTTGTACCGACCGCCGATTGACCCGTCGTGCTTGTGACCGTATAAAGGCCGCCATCCGCCTTTCCCCCGCCGGACGAAATGACCGATTTTTCGATCCCAAACGTGCCGCCCGTCTGAGCCGAACCCGACAGTGTAACCATTGCGATCCAGATCAAAAATAATATTGCTTTTGTCGTGATCATATTTGTGCCTATTGAAATCGGATTACTGTTCCGTTCAGAACGACGTTGTTTCCGCTGCTGTTATCAATCTTGTCGCTCGCGGCGTAAATGTATGTCCCGTCAAATACGAGTGCGGTGACTGTTCCCTGAGTTGGCACTGAGTTACTCTGGCTCCCCATACCATTGACGTTGCACCTGATCACGGCAGAGCGGTTGCCCAAGGAAAAGGTTGCGTCTGAACCTGCACCGTAAAGCGACGTGCCGTCGAACACGGTCGCGTTGTTATTAAGACTCAATAGATTAGCAAGAGCAATTGAACGGTTCTCATATGATCCGGTGCTTGATCGGATGAGCTTCACCGCCGAGGCATTTGAGACATAAATGTATGTTCCGTCAAACGCTAGAGCTCCGGCATTCAATCCGCCGGCAATTGCGATCACGTCGACGGCGCCTGTGCTAGCCCGGATTCTACGGACATTACCGTTTATACCGGTAATCTGATTGTTCGGCTCGGAAACGTACATGTAGGCGCCGTCAAAGGCAAACGAAACTGTTTTGTGTCCTACGATAATATCGCCAACCGATGCACCAGTGTTTTTCGTCAGACGTGTAATTATGTTGGAATTGCAGTCGCCGACATAGATCAGCGTGCCGTCAGAGCCCAGAGCACAGGGCTGGCTTCCCGCATTAACAGTCATATCAACCTGAGCATTGGAAATGCTGATTCGCGAGACAGTGCCGGCCCCTGAATTTGCCACCCAAATCGACCGGAATCCGTCATAAACCAGTGCGGCCGGTGCGTTGCCAACCGGTATCGGCGGCCCCTCGATCAGTCCGGTGCTTATTCGGATTCGCATCACGTTTTTATCGAGTTTGTTAGCAACCCACACGAACGTGCCGTCAAATGCCAGTGCGGATGGAGTGCGTCCGACTTCCGCGAGGTTTGGAACGACGGGCAGTTGGTCCCAACGCATTTGAGCGACAAGCTGAGGGTCAAAACCGTTTCTGAAATCGACCGCGAGCTTTGCTTTCGTCACAGAACCATCAGCTATCTTTGGCGTCGTCACAGCACCGGAGCCGATCTTAACGGTGCTTATCGCCCCGTCCGAGATCGCATCGCCGGTCACATTACCTTCGCGAATTGCATCGGTTGTTACTGAACCGGCGCCGAGTTTCTCTGCGGTAACTGAGCCGGTAATAAGACTGCCGCCGTTGAGGCTGTCCAAACCCGAACCGTTGCCGGTAATTATTCCCGTAAATGTCTTGTTGCCGCCGACCGTTTGGCTGGTCGAAAGATCGACAAAATTCTTGCTCGAACTTCCTGTGCCCCCGCTTGTGACGGGTAGAACACCCGAGATATCCGTTGCCGAGATCGCTGACACTGTCCAGCCGGCACCGTTGCTGCGAAGGTATGTGTCGGCCGGTGGAAATGTTGGGCCGATTCCCGTGCCGCCCTGCGAAGCGCTTAGTACTCCCGTTATCTTTTCGGCGCTAATGGCACCGATATGAGCGTCGGTTATACACAGGACACAAGCGGTTGAGAGGGAATCGGACGAGGCGGAATAGACTGATTTGACTGCAAAAGGCGAACTCGTGATGGTTTGGCGCGGAGCGAGCGTTGTATAAGACCCTGTGCTGATCCCGGGCCGAACGCTTATCTCGAGGGAGGCAGCTGCATTCGAAGTAAACAGTGATGAGCCGAAATCCAATACCACAGTAAAGATGCCGGCCGTTACCTGAACATCTTCGAGCGTCCCCGATGCTAACAAAGTACCGGCCGAATCATATAGACCGAATTGAAAATCATACTGGCCGTTGGCCGGAAGACTCGCGTCAGTCAGCTTACCTTGATAAGTAAATGCTGATGACTGAGAGCGGATCGCGACCGAAAACAACGCGCATAGGACGACCGCGATTAGGAAACGCCTTGACGAAATCATATTTACTCCTATTTGCTAAACAACCATGTGACAAATGCTCGGGTCGATCTCACTAAAACATAGCACTTAAACCTATGGGACGAATGACGCCGGCGTCGGCACATCGCCCGCTCCTCCGAATTGTTGTATCAAAATGCCGGATGTTGAACGCAGGATAAACCAGTTCGCACCGCTCGGGCGGAATATGCTGATATCTGCCTTGCCGTCGCCGTCATAATCGCCTGTGACCGGAATGTCGCCGCTTGCACCAAACGGAACGGTATAAAAGCTCTGATCTTCGCTTCGCAAAATGTACCAATTGCCGTTGGACGGGCGCCAGATCGCGATGTCCGACTTGCCGTCACCGGTGTAGTCGGCAGTGACGGGTTTGTCCGTACTGATCCCGAAACTTGTGGCATATAGTCCGGTCGTCGAACGGTTTATCCACCACTCGCCGCTTGCCGGGCGATATATCGCGGGGTCCGTTTTGCCATCGCCATCGTAATCCGCGTTGACGGGCACATCGCCGGGTCCGCCCCACTGCGTAATTATTATGCCGCCCGAGGATCTGTTGATGTACCAGGTTCCTGTGGAAGCTCGGAATACCGCAATGTCGGCAAAACCGTCGCCGTCATAATCGCCCGGAACGGGATTGTCCGACGATATTCCGAACGGAACCGCATAAAATGATAGATTTGAACTGCGTAAGATAAACCATTCACCGGTTGACGGCCTATAAATTGCGATGTCTGTTTTGCCGTCACCATCATAATCGGCAGGAATCGGTTTATCTGTCGAACTGCCGAATGTGAGGGCGGCAACCGAATTGTCCGAGCTTTTTTGATACCACCACTGGCCGTTTGACGGACGAAAGATCGAAATATCCGCTTTGGCGTCGCCGTCATAGTCAAAGAAAGTGCTGGAGGCAGCAAAATAGTATGCGGCACCTTGGCCATTGGGGCTTGTCAATGCCTTTTCGGCGGCGCCGACGATCAGACCTTCGGCTTGGAGTGCCACGGCATAACCGAATCGATCGCCGTTGAACGGGTCAGACGGAGCGAGCTTCTGTTTTTCGGTCCAAGACGAACCGACGCGCTTAAAAATATAGGCCGACCCGGCGTCGGGCCCACCGGCGATGGTATCGTCTTCGCGAGCACCGACCGCGACGATATCACCCGAAACGGCAACCGAATAGCCGAAGCGGTCAACGGTCGCTCCGTCCGAGGCGGTTAATCTCCCCTCTGATATCCAGGATGAACCGTTGAACTTGAAAACGTAGGCCGCTCCGAATGCCGGCTGGCCGATAGTAGGCGTATATTGGAGAGCACCGCCGATCAGCGTATTCCCGTCGACAGCGACCGAATTGCCAAAACTATCGCCATTGGCTCCGGTCGCGATCGATATTTTATCCTGTTGCGCATAGATGCCGCCGCTCTCAATATAGACATAAACCGAGCCCGCCGCGGTGAACGGAACATCGGCACCGGGCGAGCCGATAATCAACTTATTGCCGCTGACGGCGAGAGATTCGCCAAAATGATCGCCCAATATGACGCCTCCGGCCGGGATCAATTTCTGTGCATGACTCCAAACTGCACCACTTTGTGTGTAGCGATATACCGCACCGGCATCTGAATTGCTCGGTTGGTCGGCGAAATTTGCACCGACAAAGGCGTTTGTGCCTATGACCGCGACTGCGATCCCAAATTGATCGTCAGCCGCAGCGTCGATCGCGGTCAGTTTTTGCTGGAATGACCAGGTTGTTCCGCTTCGGACATATACGTACGCTGAACCGGCATTCGACTGAGGTGAATCGTCATTAAAGGCTCCGACGATAATGGTGTCGGTGCTGATCGCGACCGAATAGCCAAATTTATCTGCGACTGAGCCATCCGGTGCGAGCAATACGGCCTGCTGCGTCCATATGCCGCCGGACATTATATAAATGTAGGCAGCTCCGGCTTGCGACGCGGTCGTGCTGTCGTAACGGGCGCCGACGACCATCGTATTGCCACTGATAGCGACCGCATTGCCAAATTGGGCACCGACGCCGCGTGGCGTACTTGTTATCTTTTGCCGCTGAGTGAAATTTGTTGCCGCAACAACGGGCAGAGAACCGACTACGACGAGAAGGACCAACATCCAAAGTCTTAGTTTCATTACAACTCCATTTTCGACAAGCACGCTCGGCGGCGATCAGGGTGAAGATGACAAAACACAATTGACGTGTGGCTCATATCCCGCTCGCGCTTTTGGCCGGTTCGGGATTGACGTGAATGCGGATATAAGTTGACCCGTAAAGCTATACTCTCTTTTTTATGGAAAGTCACCAATTATTTTTATCGATGGTGAAAAGGTATTGATAGACGGGAAAAGAACCGGTCGGCGGGAGCACCCATCGGACCTGTAAATGTCACAACAATTGAACTTAAGCGGATCTACGCGTGATCGACGATGGAAGGCTCAGTTTACGGAAAAAGTCGAGCCGGTGAGGAGTTCGTAAGCCCGCACGTATCTCTCAGACGTCGCCGCGGCAATCTCGGCCGGTAGTGGCGGAGCGGGCGGCAACTTGTCCCAGTCTAAGGTTTCGAGATATTCGCGAACGAACTGTTTGTCGAACGACGGCTGCGGGTGGCCGGGTTCGTACGAGCTTGCGTCCCAAAATCGCGAGCTGTCCGGCGTTAGGGCTTCGTCGATCAGAATGATGTTGCCTTTACTGTCGGCACCAAATTCAAATTTAGTGTCGGCGATGATAATGCCCCTAGAACGAGCAAACTCGCTCGCTTTTTTGTAGATCGCAAGCGTCGTGGATTTTAATAGAGCCGCAACGTCGTGGCCGACAATGCGGGCAAATTCAAGTTGGTCAATATTCTCATCGTGGCCCGCGGCTGCCTTGTTTGCCGGTGTAAAGATCGGCGACAGGAGTCGGTCGCAATGTTTGAGCCCGGGCGGCAATCTGTGGCCGCAGACCGTACCGCCGGCCCTGTAATCTTTCCACCCCGAGCCTTCCAGATAACCTCGAACAACGCATTCGACCGGAAACACGTCGGTACGCTTGACCAACATCGACCTGCCGCGAAGTTCCGGATGTGAACCGATGGGTGCAGGCATTTCGTCGATATTAGTCGTAATGAGGTGATTCTTGATTATGCCGGTCAATTGGCCAAACCAGAATTCGGAAAGTGCGGTTAGCACTGCACCCTTATTCGCGATCGGCGTCGGCAGAACACAGTCGAACGCCGAAAGCCGATCGGTCGCGACCAACAAAAGTCGATCCTCGTCAACGCTGTAAACATCGCGGACCTTGCCGCGGTGCAATAACTCTAGTTCAGGAATAGTTGAATCGATCAATGGTTGAGTGTGGTCCATTTTGAACAATGCAGTAGGCATACGTGTCCTCGAAATCACTATTATGGAAACCCTGACGCGTAATCACAAATGGCGTCAGGTATTATTTTCTGGAACAGCGGGTGCGTTGAATCTCTATTAACATCGTTGAAGATAGGCGTGACAATGAAAACACTATATGGCATAATTTACTTGGTTCGAAGTGTCGATCGAACTTCTCGCCATTTCATTCCCGCTCATTATCTTATAGTCTCCCAGCTATTCCGCCGGTTAGCGGCAGTTCTTTAATATGTTAAGCATTACCCAAATCCGATTTTATTTCTTCACGGTCATCATAGCGATCGTTTCGCTTTCCGCCACATTGGCGGCTCAACCGGGTCTCGCGGAAAAGGAACGCGAAATGATCGAGGCTACGACTAACCGCTGGTGGTACACGATGGTTTTTATCGGTGTGTTGTTGGCAGGCGGTGCGTTTTTACTATGGCGTCGACGAACGAAATCGGGCTCGCGATCTGAATTTGAATATAACCACCGGTATCAGGCCAATAGCTCCGGTATGGGGGATGACCAAGACGGATTAGATATTGATAAAGAGTTGGAGTGGTTTAAGAAGGCAAAAAAAGTCACCCCGAAAAAAGCCGGAAAGCCGGATTTGTCACCGCTTGCGGTTGCCGGTCGTGATCGTAGGACTCGGCGGCGTCCGATCGAAATGGATATGACCGGATCTGCTGCGGACGACTTGGCGACGGGGACGAAGATGTTTGTTGAGAAAATGAAACAGCTTCAATTTTCGCAGCTGCCCGTCCACTCTTTCCTTCAATTGACGGCCGCCCGCACCTTCGAACAATTGCCGTTGTCTGCGGATCCGGCTCTGCTGAGTGCGATCGAACAGACCTACGAAGAATTTGAAGAGGATGAGGCGGTTCGCGACCTCGCCCTCCGAATACTTGCGGTTTTCAGAAATCGAAACTCGGTCGAGGCTCTGACCCAGATCGCACTCTACGACCTTTCGGCTAACCTACGTTCAAAGGCGGTGGCGACGCTGACCGACTTTGACCACGAGTCCGTTTTTGAGGCCCTGCTCCTGGCCTGTGCCGATCCGACCCGCGAGGTAAGGGCTGCGGCTGCCCGCGGGCTTTTCAGACTAAGTTTTGACCGTGCTGAGGCTTGGAAGCGATTGATCGCCACCAACGATCAGTTTCGTATGAACCACGCGGCCAGAGCGGCGGTGGAGTCGGGAATCGTCCAAAAATCGTTCGACCGTCTGCTCCACGAGGATATGCGGATCGCTTACGAGGCAGTCGCTTTGGTCGGAATGCTTTTGAAAGCAGGCGAGACCGATCTGATCTTTGACGCGATCGAAAATCATAAGGACGAGCGCGTAAAATATGCTCTGCTTCACGTTATCAAGATCGTCCGCGACGAGCGGACTATGACGCGTCTGAGCGAATTGCTGCATAAAAATGTCCTTGAGCTTGCGATCGCCGAACGTGCAGAGTCGATCGTCAAAGAATCCGAGGCACTCGCAGCTTGATCTAATAGACTAACCACTTTTTGTTTTTGGAAATTGCATTACTTGATCTATGATTAAGTAATGCAATTTCGTCTCATTTCTGAAAACACCCCAAAGGGCGACCAGCCCGAGGCGATAGAAAGTCTCGTCGAGAATCTAAATTCCGACACAAAGCATCAAGTCCTACTCGGTATAACCGGGAGCGGCAAGACCTTTACGATCGCCAACGTAATTGAAAGAACGCAGCGTCCGACTCTGGTGCTGGCACATAATAAAACGCTTGCGGCTCAGCTCTATCAGGAATTTAAGACGTTTTTCCCGGAAAACGCGGTCGAGTATTTTGTTTCGTACTACGACTACTATCAACCCGAGGCATACGTGCCCGCTGCTGACCTTTACATCGAAAAAGAAGCTACGATCAACGAAGAGATCGACCGTTTAAGGCTGTCGTCGACCAGAGCGCTTTTCGAGCGACGAGACGTGATCGTCGTGGCGTCGGTATCGTGTATTTATGGACTCGGCGATCCGGACGCGTACTTTGGAATGCTCGTTTTCATCGAGCCGGGGATGAAAATGAAACGCGAGGAGTTTCTGCAGAAGCTCGTGGAACTGCAGTACGAAAGGGTTAATGTAGATTTTGATCGAGGTAATTTTCGCGTTCGCGGCGATGTGGTCGAATTGTATCCGAGTTATCAGGATCAGGCATACCGGATCGAGTTTTGGGGCGATGAGATCGATGCGATCTACACCATCGATCCGTTGCTCGGCGAGGTCATCAAAAAGCATGATTCGCGATTGCCGATCTATCCGAAAACACACTATGTGATGTCTAAGCAGACGATCAAGAGCGCGGTCAAAACAATTCGGGCCGAACTCGACGAGCACGAAAAATATCTGGTCGAAGAAGGTAAGACGGTCGAGGCTCAGCGATTGCATCAGCGGACAATGTACGATCTAGAGATGATCAAAGAGATGGGTTTTTGCCGCGGGATCGAAAACTATTCTCGACATCTGACGGGTAAAAAACCGGGCGAGCCGCCACCGACGCTACTCGATTATCTGCCGTCCAACGCCTTGATGGTGATCGACGAATCGCACCAAACTATACCGCAACTCGGAGCAATGTTTAAGGGAGACCAATCGAGAAAGGGTACGCTCGTCGAGTATGGATTTAGATTGCCGAGTGCACGTGATAATCGACCGCTCAACTTTGAGGAATTTGAGCAAAGGGTCGGGCAGACTATCTATGTCTCGGCAACTCCGGGGTCGTATGAGCTGACCAAGACCGAGGGCGAAGTGATCGAGCAGATTATTCGTCCGACCGGATTGCTCGACCCCGTGATCGAGGTGCGGCCTGTAAAAGGTCAGATCGACGACCTTCTGGAGGAGTGCCGACAGCGTGCCGAGCGCAACGAGCGGGTTCTGGTGACCACGCTGACCAAGCGAATGTCGGAGAACCTGAGCGAGTATTTTGCCGAGGTGGGCGTCAAGGTCAGCTATTTACACAGCGACATCCACACGCTTGAAAGAATCAAGATACTGCGTGACCTTAGGCGTGGCGAGTATGACGTGTTGGTCGGGATCAATCTGCTTCGAGAGGGATTAGATCTGCCTGAGGTTTCGTTGGTGGCGATACTTGATGCCGACAAGGAAGGGTTTCTGCGTTCGGAACGCTCGCTGATCCAGACCATCGGTCGTGCCGCGCGTAATTCTGACGGCAAGGCAATTCTTTACGCAGACAAGATCACGAAATCGATGGATTACGCCATCAGTGAGACGATCCGCCGTCGAAAGATCCAGGAAGAGTACAATGCCGAGCACGGCATAATCCCAACGACTATCATCAAATCGATCGACGCGACACTTGTGACCGCATACGAGGCCGACTATTTCAAGATCCCACTCGATCTCGATTCGTACGACGAGTATTCGCCAAAACAGCTAAAGGAAACCATCCAGCAACTCGAGGCCGATATGCGTAACGCCGCAAGAGAGATGAAATTCGAGCAGGCGGCGGAGATTCGCGACAAGATGAAATATCTACAGGAGCGGCAGCTCCAGTATCAGTAGCCGATGAGAGAGTTAGACCCTAAGCTTTCCGCGAAACGCGCGGGCGCCGTAGTATGATTCGGCTCCGTTGTGATACGTGAAAACGCGGCCGAAGCGGCGATCGCCGAAGATGGCACCGCCTAAGTCTCTGATTTCGCAGGGTGTTTTGAGCCAACTCGAGGTTTTTAGGTCAAAGTTGCCGAGTTGCTGCAGTTCCCAATATTCTTCTTCGGTCAATAACTCAACTCCCATCTCTCCCGCTAAACCGTCGGCGCTGTTTGCGGGCTTATGCTCTTTCCTCGACTCCCAGGCTTCGCGGTCATAGCACAGGCTGCGGCGGCCTTTCGGGCTTTCTTCAGAGCAGTCAAAAAATATATATTCACCGGTAGTTTTATCAAATCCGACAACGTCAGGTTCACCGCCCGTCCGCTCCATTTCACCCAGCGACCAGAGTTTTTCGTCGTTGGCTTCAAGCCTCGCCTGCACTTTCGTCCACTCGATGGCCTCGTGTCGATTCATATTCGCCTCAAAACGATTCCTTAACGTACCGATGAGGTCTGAGGGCGGTTCCATGATGTTTCAATTTTCTTTGACTGTGCCATAGTTTATTAGTGTTTAGATCTTTCGGTCGATATTACTCATCGCCGCTATAAAAACGATGAATACTGTCCATTATCTACCTAAATTATTACAGCAAAGCTGTATAATTCGCTTGTTTCACCCAGTGCTTCGAGTCTTCAAGATATCCGAGAGCGATGGCTATCGCCCCCCAGACACTATTTCCAAAAAGTGATCCGGGATCGCGACATTCTGCTGTTTGGCAAACTTTAGAAAATCGTCGATCGCCATCGGTGAGTGTGTACTGCCGCACTGGTTTTTTCGGTCTTCTTCGTATGAATAGACCATATTTTTGTATAACAGATAGCCCTGTTCGCCCCACTGATCGACTCGGCCCACGGTAAAATGCGGGCAGTCTAGATAAAATACGTGATCGTAATTTTCCATAACGAACAGTGTATTATGTGATACTTCGCCTGCAATGCAGCGATACCGCCGATAAGTAGATTACTCGAGGATTTCGAGTAAGTTTAACACAAAAGTAGGCATCCGGAGTTATTAGGTAAGCCGTTAGGTCGCGTTTCGGGTCGAATTTGGGTAAAGTTTTTATGTGCAGGTAAAAACGCAAACGGACGATATCCAAAATTACCTAACCGACGCGAGTAATTTGGCGGGCGGTGTGGCTGATAGACTGTTTTTGCCCGAATCGGCCGACGAGATCGCCAAGATCCTTCGCGATGCTAATGAGGGCAACACGCCGGTCACGATCGCGGGAGCTCTCACCGGAACTGTCGGTGGGGCGATCCCATTTGGCGGTGACATCATCTCACTTGAAAAAATCAACAAGATACTCACCCTCGACAAGCCGGCTTTGACGGTGGTTGTCGAGCCGGGCGTAATACTCGCCAATCTGCAAAAGGCTGTCGATGCCGAGGGTTTGTTTTATCCGCCGGACCCGACCGAATGGAGTTGTCAGTTGGGCGGCACGGTCGCAACCAATGCGTCAGGAGCTCGGAGTTTCAAATACGGGGCGACGCGGGCGTTTGTTCAGCGGTTATCGATCGTTTTGACAAGCGGTGAAGTTGCCGACATCCGGCGCGGCGAAAATATTTCGGATCCGGACGGCAATCTTTCTATCAAGACCCGCGGCGGGCAGACGATCGTCATTAAGGTGCCGACCTACGAAAGGCCGGACGTGAGAAAGAACGTCAGCGGTTATTTTAACGAGCAACCCTTAGACGCGATCGATCTGTTTATCGGAAGCGAAGGCACGCTCGGCGTGATAGTCGAGATCGAACTATCGCTATTGCCAAAACCGCATGGATTTTTTAGTGGGATCGTGTTCTTTCAGAATGAGAGTGATCTGCTCGAGTTTGTTGATGTTGTAAAGAAAGTGTCGTTTGACCGACGAAACCCTGATAGCTCTGCCAGTGGCGGGATCGATGCGACTCTGCTTGAGTATTTCGACGGCAATGCACTGAAGTTTATCGCCGAGAAGTTTCCCGAGACGCCCGATAACGCCGTAGGTGCGGTATATTTTGAGCAGGAGACCACGGCCCAAAACGAAGACGCCCTGTTAGAACAATGGAATGAGTTGCTGGAGAAATATAATGCCGACCTCGATCATTCTTGGTTTACGACGAATGATCAGGATCGCGAGCGTCTGCGTGAGTTCCGGCACGCCTTGCCGGTGTCGGTCAATGAACGAATAACCAGATACAAACAGCGCAAGGTAGGCACGGATATGGCGGTGCCGGATGAGAGTTTTCCGGGATTCTTGAGATTTTATAAGCAGACGCTAGATGCGAGCGGGCTCGACTATGTGATTTTCGGCCATATCGGCGATTGCCATCTGCACGCCAATTTGCTGCCAAAGGACGCTGCCGACGCAGAAAAGGCACGTCACATTTACGGACGATGCGTCGCCCAGGCAATAATGCTCGGCGGAACGGTCTCTGCCGAGCACGGGATCGGTAAACTCAAGCGAAAGTACCTCTCGGCGATGATGGGGGAGCGATATCTGAATGAAATGGCCGAGGTCAAGAAGTCGTTCGATCCGAAGGGAATCCTGGGCCGTGGCAATATGTTTGATGAAAAGTATCTTGATTGACCTAATCGGTGTAAATATATGATCAAAGCTATTTTATTGGATTTTAACGGCGTCGTGATCAATGACGAGCCCGTGCAAATGCGGGCATATACGGAAGTTCTCAAAGCCGATGGTATCGAACTTACTGAGGACGATTACTTTTCGTCGCTCGGGATGGACGACCGGACATTTGTCGTTGCGGCGTTCGAACGGGCAGGCAAGAAGGTGGATGAAGCGAGGGTTTCGGAGATCGTTGCCGAAAAGTCCGCCAAATGGAAAGAGATGGTCACGAGCGAGATGCCGCTATTTGACGGTATCAAGGATTTTGTCGAAAAGATGGCAGTTGAGTTCGAACTCGGCATCGTCAGTATGGCCAGACGCCACGAGATCGAGTATGTACTGGAAACGTGCGGAATGCGGCACCATTTTTCGACGATCGTTAGTTCTGACGATGTCGTAAAATGTAAGCCCGATCCGGAGTGTTTCAGGATCGGCTTCCGGCAGATAGATCGCATTCGGACAGATCAGGGGCATTTGCCGATGACCCATAAGGAGTGTCTCGTGATCGAGGATTCGCCGCCGGGAGTGGTCGCGGCCAGAAACGCCGATCTGCCCGTTCTGGGTGTGACCAATACGGTGTCCGCCGATGCACTGCGCAACGCCGGTGCGAGCGCGGTGGCTAAGGATCTACGCGATTGGATGCCTGCATCGGTCCGGCGCGTATTTGTATAGATCGTGCTGCGATGTCGAATTATATATTCTAACTCGTCGATCCCGGCGATCTGATCAACTATGGCTGAACATTTTATTTCGAGGGATGCCGCCGAAGGCGACCTTTTGGCCGCCGCCGCTTACGTCGGCGAGGGCGTAAGGAGCAGTGACGGCCGCGCCGAAGCGATGGGTGCCGTGATACCGCGATATTTGGCCAGAGGCGAGGTCGACCTTGCCGCCGAACTTGCCAATTCGGTGGACGATCCGTACTCGCGCGACAAATTGCTGACGTTGGTGGCTGAGGAATGCGCTGAGCGTGACGATGACGAATACGCACTCCAATTGGTTGACGCGATCGAGGATCACGGGCTGCAGGCTCAGGCTTTTGAACGTGTTGCATTGGTTGAGGCTGGTAAGGGAAATGTCGAGAGGGCGGCGGAGATCGCGGATTCGATGGCTCATCCTGATTATGTGTTGGGCGGGATCGCCGTTTATCAGGCCGGAGCAGGCGACATCGCGGCGGCGGAGGCGACCTTAGAGTCGATCGATTTTGCAACAGCCAAAGTCTCAGCTTTGCAGCAGATCGCGGGGCGTTTGATCGGTAACGGCGACACGGAGGGCTCGGTGAAATGGCTTGAGTCCGCGCAAGTGGCAGCCGGCGAGATCGAACACGACGAGGAGCGTATAAGGTCACTTTGCGAGATCGGCAGTTCGTTTGTCGAGGCAAAGCGGAATGATCGTTCGATCGAGGCGTTTGATGCCGCTCGCGAAAGTGCAGAGAAACTGGACAATCTGCATCGGGATTTATTTCTAGCGACTTGCGCTCTTGGTTTTTTGGTTGCCGGCAGTGGTGAACTCGCTGACCGTACCCTCGATATCGTCACCGATAAGACGCATATTTCATCAGCATTGCTCGGATTTGCTCGGCACTATTGGAACTCCGGTGATAAGGATCTAGCACTGGATACACTCGATGAAGCATATTCGATACTTGCCTCACAACGCGAGATCGAGACTCGAGACAGCCGTGCTCGAAACGGTCTGTTGGCGGCGGTCGCGGTTCAGTTTGCGGGTTTTGGCAAGAGCGAACGCGGCGTTGAGATCGCTTCTGAGAACCCGGATCCGAACGAGACCTCCGGTGCACTTTCGCAGATATCGCAGATATTGATCGTACAGAACGAGGATGACTATGCCCGGGAAACTGTCGAGCAGTTGGGCGATGACTCAAACTGTGCAGGAGCGTTGATCGGGCTTTCAGTGGCCGCGAAGGATCGGGGTGATGACGCAACTGCACTCAAGTTCCTTGACGAAGCCTCGCTAGTCGCGGAGTCGATCCCGCAATTGGGGGCGAGATCTGGCGTGATGAATGAGCTTGCTTTGCGATACGCGGCATTTGGCCTTAGTGAAAAAGCATCGGAGATCTCAAGCTCCAATATCGAGTTGATTGGAGCGATCCGAGATAGTAGCGGTCAGGCGGTAATGTTGGCGATGCTCTCAGACGTCTATGATCGGGCGAAGATCGCTTTGTCAGAATCCGACCGATCGCAACTCGGCTTATTTATCCGCCGTGCCGATCTCTAAGTTCTAATAAATATCCCTCGCGACGAGATCCGCAAAACTATCGCGTTCGCGGATGACCTCGGCGGTTCCGTTTGAGCGGATCAATATGACGGGCGGCAGAAAACGTCCGTTGTACTGTGACGCCTGAGCAAGCGAATAGGCTCCGCAGTTGAGCAACGCGAGAATTTCACCCGTTTTGACGTCCGCCGGCAGACGTCGATGGTCTGGCAGGCGGTTTTGGCCCTCGATGTCAAAATACACATCGCCGCCGTCGCAGAGTGGGCCTGCGAGTTTGTACGGCGTGTCGTGATTTTCAGCCGAACGCTCCGCCGATATCAGGTGGTAGTACCACTTGTACGTTTCCATCGACAGCAGGATATTAAAGCCGGCATCCGTCAAGAGCCATTCGTCCGTCCGGTGGGACTCATCGTCTACGGGTCGCGATTTGTGATTTCGGACCGTCGTCAGACAGACGCCGGCGTCCGAGACAACGCTCCGACCCGGTTCGATCAGCAAAGTAATACCATTGAGCAGATCGGCAGCACCTGCCGACTCGGCGATGATCCTGACAGCGTCCCAAGCCTCGCGGATCGCATCGGATGGCTCAAAGTCGGCCTGAAACATCGCCCTCTGCTCGGAGGGAAACGCAGATTCGAGACTCCGATCACGCAGATAGTTGACGGGAAATCCACCGCCGAGATTAATGTGCTTGAGACGGATGCCTGTTTCGCGGTACACCCTCAAAAGACTCTCAAACAACATCGTAAATGCCTTGGCGTATGGTTCTGACTCGGGGTTTTGCGATCCGATATGCAGGTGAACGCCGCACAGATCCAGATGCGGCGAATTGGAATATCGATCGAATGCGGAAAAGGCTTCGTCAGGCATCATTCCGAATTTTGATGTCCGTAACGCCGTTTGCAGGCCCGAATGAGTGCTTGTTTCGATCTCCGGAACAAGACGAAGACTGACATTTGCCCGTTTACCGAGTCTTTGGGCCGTTGATTCGATCAGCGAGAGTTCGTAAACGGAATCGACCTGGATCGCGTAGATTCCGGCATTGATCGCCATTTCGAGTTCCCAGACCTCTTTGCTGGTGCCGTTGAATATGATCTGATCGCCGGTAAATCCGATCTCGAGTGCTTTCCAAAGCTCACCGCCGGAATTCACCTCAAGGTCGCTGCCAGCGTCCTTTACGGCACGGAGAATTCCCATAGTCGAATTCGCCTTAGCGGCGTAACAGACCTTTAGCGGACAGCCTATGGCAAACTCCGCCCGTTTTAGCCTTGAGATATTGTGCCTAATTCGGTCCTCGCTGAAAATGAAAAGCGGTGTTCCGAATTCACGAGCGAGAGCGACGGCAGAAATACCGTTGAAATAGAGTTGGTTGTCGCGAATGTCGAGAAAATTCTCGATCTCCCAAGCTTGAGCCATAAGTATTTTTGTCGGCGATGTTACGGAACGCACTAGCCACGATCGCCGGACGAGTTTTCTATTTCTTTAACAATTGAATTCCCATGCCGCGGGCGAAAAGACCCGGCAGAGTGATCGGCAAACGTCCGGTAATATCCTGTTGGCCCGTGAGGGCACGACCAACCGCCCGTTGGAGGCTCGGCATGTCGCCATAGGCGACGAGGTAAGCGTTTATCTCCGGGAATGAACCAAGTACATACGGATTGCCAAAACTGACGCCGACCACCGTCTTTTTAGCGGCTATCAGATCTTTTAGCAACGCCGCACCCCCATCGGGAATGCCGACGCTGTTTTTGGCACCCGACCGAACGCGGCCATATAGTCCCACGACGACGATATCGGCGCCGGCAGTGGTGGCGGCTGCAGCGGCAATTTGCTCAGGCGTCGAATTTTCCTGGAGATATGCCGGGGTGAATCGAACGCCGGCCGCACGGAGCGAACCGTTTAGGCTCGCCATAGTCTGTGGGCCGTCAAACCCATTTGATATGCCTAGAACGGCGATGCGTTTCGACCGATCGAGCGGGATCGCTCCGCCTCCGTTATTGACGAGCGTAAGGGCCTTGGTCGCGATGTCGTCAGTCAACTTTGTAGTTTCGACGCCCGAAACGATCTGATCTATCTGATCGACCGGAGTAGTGCGGTCGTCGAATAGGCCGACCTCGTATTTCCACGCAAGCTGCCGTCGAACCGATTCATTTAGCCGCTCCATCGGAATACGGCCGCTTTTGACAGCATCGGTGAGGCCACGCAGCATAGCATCGACATCCGCCGGCTTTTCGAGGATATCGGTGCCGGCGAGAAAAGCTCGGACGCCCGCTTCCTCCTGTGTAAAGTAGATCGTCAGGCCGCTCATACTCATCGCATCGGAAACGATCAGCCCCTTAAAATCAAGGTCTTTGCGAAGAATATCGGTTTGAACTTTGTAGGAAAGCGTCGCGGGTATCGTCGCCTTTTCCTTAACGATCTCGGCCCCGGCCTCGGCATCGCCGCCGCGATAGTTGGCAAGCGGCTTGATCTCTTCGCCGTCGATCTGGGGCAGAGCAATGTGAGCGATCATTACCGACGCGATCCCGCCTTTTACGGCGGCTCGGAAGGGCACCAATTCTGTTTTTTCGAGGCTCTCGCGAGAGTGATCAATGATGGGGAGCCCGCGGTGCGAGTCGACTGCGGTGTCGCCGTGTCCGGGAAAGTGCTTGGCGGTGGCAATGACCTTTTGACTCTGGATGCCCTGAGCAAAGGCGACGCCAAAGCGTGCTACATCGGACGGATCTTCGCCAAAACTCCGGACGTTGATAACGGGATTAGCGGCATTATTATTGACGTCCAGTACCGGAGCATAAACGTGCCGGATGCCGATCGCCTTTGCCTCGCGTCCTGTGATAACGCCCATTCTGCGGGCATACTCCGGTTCGCCGGTTGCGGCAACGGCCATCGCCCAGGGGAAGTTCGTCGCGTCTTCAAAACGCATTCCAATACCGGTTTCGGCATCGAGCGACATCAGTAGAGGCAATTTTGCCAATGACTGCATACGATTGGCAAGAATCGTCGTTTCGTAAAGCGGTGCACCGAAAAAGATGATCCCGCCGATCTTATTCTCGACCACCTGCCGCTGGAGGTCCTTAAAAAAAGGGCTCTCGCGGTTAGCAAATTTGGCGTTTACCCCGACGTGGACGAGTTGGCCGACCTTTTCCTCGACCGACATCTTTTCTAGGACTTTATCGGCGTGACTCCACGCCTTTTTAGACGGACTCCACCCCTGAGACTGAACGGGGCGGGTCGGCGCGGTGCCGGCTAGCGAGTTCAGAATCAATATAAGCGATATTACTAGACTAAACAGAAACTTCATCTTTGTTGTTGGGTAAGATCAGAGTCGCTAAAAATGCGACCACTACGGTTGTAATGCTGCCGATCAGAGCGTACCACGTCCAAGCGACCTTGGTGCCGAGCAAGATATACAGCATCAATGATATGCTCGCGATCATACCGATCAAAGCGTGAATTTCGCGGGCCCGCTTGAGAAACGTGCCAACCAGAAAGACGCCGAGTATCGGCCCGTTGATCAACGATGCGACTGACAGAGCGAGAGCCAGGGCAGACTCGCCGGACTTCATAAACGCGATGGCAACGAGGATCTGGATTATGCCGACGATCACCGTCAGCCAACCGGCCAATTTGACCAGATGACCGTCCGACTTGTTTTTAGCAAACGGTTTGTAAAGGTCATTGACCGCCGTTGCGGCAATGGAATTGAGCGATGACGACAGCGCCGCCGCAAAGATCGCCGCTACAACCAAGCCGGAAAGTCCGGGCGGCATATGCTCGGTAATGAAATTAGGAAAAACCTGGTCACCTTTTAGAAAAGGGAAGTTGGCCGAGATCCCGGATCCGACAACGCCGGCCTGAGCATAGTCCGGCGAATTGAACGGAGCGTAAAACGCGAACAGCAGAACGCCGATAAATAAAAATCCGATAAATTGCCCAAGTACGACTGCTCCGGACGAAAGCAAAGCGAGCGATGCCGACGCCGGCTTTTTGGTGCAAAGATAACGCTGAACCAGATATTGGTCAGTGCCGTGAGTCGACATTGTCAGAAAACAGCCGCCGAAAAGGCCCGCCCAAAACGTATATGTCTTGGTCATATCCCAACCAAAATCGAATACGCTGAATTTGTTGAACTGTTCGCCGAGAGCGACTGCATGCGAAAATCCGCCGTCGATATTTTGAATAAGTACGACCGCTGCAGCGATCGCGCCGCCGATGTAGATGACGAGTTGCACGACCTCGACCCAGATAACCGCTTCCATTCCACCGTAAAAGGTGAAAATGATCATCACGATACCCAACAAGACGATCGAGCCGATAATAATGGTCGTCGCGTCCGATCCCGGATTAAATGATGTGTAAACTGCCGCCAGAACGATCGCCGTCAAAAGCAGTCTCACGCCGTCGGCGACGTTACGCATTACAACGAAGAGAGCCGACGCCAGCATCTTGACACGCGTGCCAAAGCGGTCGCCGAGCAATTGATACACGGTCTGCAACTCGCCCTTGAAATACATTGGGATAAATATGACCGAGATCACGATGCGGCCGAGCATATAGCCGAAGACAAGCTGCAAGAATTGAAAATTGCCGTTTTTGGCAAATGCGATACCCGGCACCGATACAAATGTAATTGTGCTCGTTTCCGTAGCAACGATCGACATCGCGATCGCCCACCAGGGCACTGATCTGTCACCTACAAAGTAGTCCTCGGTAGTTTCCTGTTTGCCGGAAAAAAGGATGCCGAACGCGGTAATGCCGATCAGGTACCCAAAGATGATGATCAGGTCGAGTGTTTGCATAGCAATTCGGAGACGAGCGAAAAGGTCTGTCTTAAATTAAAACTTAATTTTCCAAGAGTAACACAGCATCTGCAACGACAAAGTTGGTGCGCTCGAGTGCGTCACGTGCCGCAATAGGACCTTTGCGTGTAATAAACATTACCAGTGCCACACGCAGGTCACCGCCGCCCTCCTCGAGCAGCGTTGCGGCCGAGCGTTCGTCAAGAGCAGTTTCCGCCATCAAAATACGCAGGGAACGCTCTTTTAGTTTGATATTCGATGACTTGACGTTAGTCATCCGGTTGCCCTTGACGTATCCGAGGCGGATCATCGTCAGCGTCGAGATCAGATTAAGAACCATTTTTTGGGCAGTTCCCGCTTTCATACGGGTCGATCCGGTAATGGCTTCGGGGCCGACGACCGGAATGATCGATGATTCTGCCTCGGCCGTGATCGCAGAATCAGGAACACAGGTCAGGCAAGCCGTAAAGCAACCGATCGATCGGGCGTATCTGACGGCACCGATCGTGTACGGCGTTCGGCCGGATGCCGCAATGCCGATGACGACGTCATTTGAATCCAAATTTCGCTGACGCAGGTCTTCGGGCCCTTGATCGAAGTCATCTTCGCTCGATTCGGTTGCCTTATACAATGCATCATATCCGCCGGCGATGACGCCTTGCACCATCTCATACGGGACGCCGAACGTCGGCGGGATCTCGGATGCGTCGAGTACGCCTAGCCGACCGCTGGTGCCGGTTCCGACGTAAAACAGCCGCCCACCACCCTTGATCTGCTCGACTATGCGATCGACCACTGATGCGATAACCGGCAGGACGCTTTCGACCGCGTCGGCAACGAGTTTGTCCTCATTATTAATGAGCCGGGCGGCATCGAGCGTCGGCAGAGTATCGATCGCCGCGGTTTTCGAGTTCTCTTGCTCGGTGACCGGCAAGGCAATGGTTTTAGCGTCCAGATCCATTTGTTCCGTTTTCGAGAGCCATCAATGCGGCTGCGTGCGATGGCGGCATCAGCGGTTCCGCCAGTTTTGCTTTTGGGGCGACGCGTTTAATGATCGCCCTCATTGGGGCTGTCACCAGGTCACCTGCGTTAAATACGCTACCTACGCAACCCACCGGGATCGCCATATCCTGAAGCCCCAATTTGGTGATTACGGCGGCCGCCGCTGTGCCAAGTTCTCGGCCTGCATCCTCCAATATCTCGATCGCGATCTTATCACCGTCTGCGGCGGTTTCGGAGACGAATCTGGCAAATCCGGCGATGCGGCTGTTGTCCATCTTCGGGGCGTATATCGCACCGATCAGATTTTCGATATTTGAAGCACGAAAATATTCGGCCGCACTGTCGCTCAACTTAGTTGCCGGGCCGCGGCCGTCCGATGCCTTAGCCACCCGATGCAGGGCTTCGCCGGCGATGCCTCGGCCGCCGCCCTCGTCGCCCGCGACCGGGCCCCAACCTCCGGCGACTGCCGTCTCGCCCGCCTCGTTAATACCGAAACAGATCGACCCCGTCCCGGCGATAACGACGATGCCGGCCTTGCCGAGCGTAGTGCCGTAAAGAGCTATTTCCGCATCGGTGGTGACTCTAACCTTACGGACCCGAAATCGAAGGCCAAAGCTCTCACGAACGCGTTCACGAATGTCCTGTCGGCGAACGCCGGCGAGGCCGAGTGTTGCTCCGACGATGTCGCCGCGCGAAACGCCGCCCGAGTCACAGGCGGCATCGATGGCTTTAGCAATATTTGCGACGGCCGTTTCGACGCCGACCCGTAGAGGATTCGACGGCCCGCCGGTGCCTTCGGCGACGACTTCCTTTGCCTCATTCATCAACGCGACATTAGTTTTTGTGCCGCCTCCGTCAACTCCCAGATATAGAAGGTACGACCGGCCCTTGCGACTTTTAGTTTTGGTAATTTTCGGCATCGGCGAACAGGTGAAATGCGAAAATGAACACTTCTATTCTTGGGCATACTTGACTTATAATCAAATTTAACGGATTTTATGTAGTCGATAAGCTAAACTAATCGCACATTCGGAGCGCGGACGACCTATGGAGATAAGACAACTAAAGGCATTTTTGGCGATTGCCGAAGCTAAGACGTTCACGGCTGGGGCTCGCCGCGTCAACGTCACGCAGGCAGCGATATCAATGCAGATCAGGCAACTCGAGGACGAGGTCGGACTGCCGCTATTTACGCGGACGCCGAGGCGAGTGATCATCACTGAGGCGGGCGAGTACCTGCTCGAACGTGCCCGAAAGATCCTGCGCGAACACGATACGGCCCTGGCGGAGATCGCCGAGCTTGGTGGTGCCGAGCACGGGCGACTGCGGATCGGTTCAGCGTCAGCGATGTTTGCTACCCAGCAACTGCCGGGCATTATGCAAATGCTGCGCGTAAAGTTTCCGAATTCGGAGCTTTGCGTAAGCTCGGGTACGAGTAACGCTTTGGTCGATAAGATAATGCACGGCGAGATCGACACCGCGTTTGTGTCGCTCCCGGTCGAAAACTCGAGCATCACGGCCGATCTATTATTTAGCGATGAGATCGTCGCGATCGCACACCCGACGCATAGGTTTGCCAAAGAGCGCTTTATTTCTGCCGCAGCACTTGCCGGAGAAAAACTGATACTCGGCGAACGCGGCGGTAATACTCGCCGAATGGTTGACGAGTTTTTCAACGCAGCGAATGTCCGGCCGAACGTCGTGATGGAGCTTTCGCGGCAGGAAGCGATCAACCAAATGGTCGAAAATAATCTGGGTGTCGGGATCGCCGGTGCCAAGTCCGTGTCGAAGGAGATCCGCGACGGCAAACTCGTGTCGTGGGGCATCGAGGGAGCTGAGATCCAATGGGAACTAGGGCTTGCGCGGCTTAGAGGTGGATATTTTTCGCCGATCGCGAAAGAATTTTCGAGACTTTGCAAAGAGAGCTTTATCGAACGCGATAAAGAGCTAAAAGCCCGAAAATAAATAGCCGCACATAAACGCGGATAACGCAGATAAGAAATTATTTATTTATTCCAAGATTTGATCACATTATGACTAGCAGATTTCGGAGCTTTTTTTGGCTTTCTCTTTTTATCGGCGTTCTTCTGTGTTTATCTGCGGTTAGTTCTCCCTCACAGGGTCTACCGGTTGCGGCACCGCAAACGGTCGGGATGAACGCGGCGAAGCTGAATCAGATCGACGCTCTGGTTGCCGACGCGATCAAAGATAAAAAACTTCCCGGTGCGGTCGTGCTGGTCGGGCACAAAGGAAAGATCGTCTTCCGCAAAGCCTACGGCAACCGCTCATTAGTTCCGACGGTCGAAAAAATGACGGTCGATACGATCTTTGATCTCGCGTCCTTAACAAAACCGATAGCAACTGCTACGTCGATAATGATCCTCGTCGAACAAGGCAAACTTCGCCTGAACGATACGATCGGGATGTACATTCCCGATATCGACGACCCCGAAGCGAAGAAAGTCACCATCCAACAGCTTCTCACGCACACCTCCGGCTACCGTCCCGATTTCGACCTCGGCGAAAAATGGACCGGGCGGGATGGCATGCTCGCGGCATTAAAGAAGGAGAAACTGAGAAATCCGCCGGGGACGAGGTTTGTTTATTCGGATATTGGGTTTATTGTGCTGGGAGACATTGTCTTTAGAATTACGGGTAGACCATTAAACCTATTTGCGGAAGAAACATTTCTTGACCCGCTGACTGCGAAGCCTACATTCGTGCACGGCGACACGCGGTTTGTTGATCTGAAGAATCCAAGGAAGATCTTTGTTCACGACCGTGTAATCACGGAGGGTACGAATAACACAGATTATGCCCCAGCGGAGAACATAAGAGGTCAGAGTAATTATCTCGGTTCGACTTTTGAAGGCGACGCAAAAACTGGGGACAAGATTTTGCGCGGACAAGTGCATGATCCGACTGCATTTCGAATGGGCGGTGTTGCCGGCCACGCAGGTCTTTTCTCCACCGCTGACGATCTCGCCCGTTACTGCCAAATGCTGCTGAACGGCGGGACGCTGGTTGGGAAACGGGTGATGTCAGCTCAGACCGTCGCACGAATGACCGCTCCGATCGTGGTTTCGGAAACGGGAGATGCACGTGGGCTTGGGTGGGATATTAATACTTCGTTCTCGTCCAATCGCGGCGAGCTTTTTCCGCTTGGGTCGTTTGGGCATACGGGTTTTACGGGGACGAGCGTTTGGATCGACCGGGTTTCGGGGACGTTTGTTGTTTTCCTCTCGAACCGCGTTCACCCGGACGGCAAAGGTGATGTTACACCGGTGCGGGCGAAGGTCGCGACCGTTGTCGCGTCCGCGATAGAAGACACGCCGATCGAGGTTTATAGGCTCGCTGAGAGTACATATAATTCTGCGATCGCTGCTCAGGTGCCGCGATTTAGGAAATTCGTCGCGGCTGCGAATCGTCCGGCAGCAACGGCATCGGCGGCCTCGCCGGTGGCAAGCAAGATGCTTGCCGCTCCAGTCCTCAACGGCATCGACATTCTCGAACGCGACAAGTTCAAACAGCTCGAAGGCCTTAAGATCGGGCTTGTCACCAATCATACCGGACGCAACCTTGCCGGTAAGCAGACGATCGACATCCTGAAAGAAGTTCCGAATGTACAACTTGTGTCGCTGTTTGCACCGGAACACGGCATTCGCGGGGAACTCGATCAGGCAAAGATCGACGATGGTAAAGACGAGAAAACTGGGTTGCCGATATACTCGCTCTACGGCGAAACCCGGCGGCCCAAGCCGGAGCAACTTAGGGATCTCGACGCGATCGTCTATGACATTCAGGATATCGGAGCGAGATTTTATACCTACACGGCGACGCTCAAGAATGTCCTGGAGGAGGCGGCAAAGGCAGGGAAGCCCGTCTTCATTCTCGACCGTCCAAACCCGATAAACGGCAACGCCGTCGAAGGTTCGCTTGCCGACGAAGATAAACTTTCCTTCATTGCCGCCCACACGACGCCTGTGCGTTATGGCCTGACGATCGGCGAACTCGGGCAAATGATGAACGCCGAGCGAAAGATCGGTGCTGACCTCCGGGTGATCAAGATGGAAGGCTGGACGCGGGCTATGTGGTTTGACGAGACAGGACAGACTTGGGTCAACCCGAGCCCGAATATGCGTTCTTTGACCGAGGCAACTCTGTATCCCGGCATCGGGCTGCTGGAGACGACAAATGTCAGCGTCGGTCGAGGGACTGACACGCCCTTTGAGATCGTCGGTGCTCCGTGGTTGGACGGCCGAAAGCTTGCCGCGTTTCTGAATCATCGAAATATCAAAGGTGTGCGGTTTGTACCCGTAAGATTTAAGCCCACGACCTCCGTCTTTAAGGACGAAGAATGCAGCGGTATTAATATCATTGTCACCGATCGCGACTCTTTCAACTCGGTCCGAACCGGCTTTGAAATAGCTGCCGGATTGCGAAAACTCTACCCATCCGACTGGCAAGTCGAGAAATACGCCAGACTGCTTGTAAACGCCGAAGTGCTCGAATCGGTCAAACGCGGCGACACGCCGCAGATGATCGACGATGCGATGCGTACAAAAAATGAAGAATTTGCGCGTCGTCGGGCATTATATTTGCTTTACAAATAGTCAGTTCAGAGTTGTGAACATAAAAGAATTAGCACGACTGTAAGAAAGTAGCCATTTTATTACATTTACAGGATTTGGACGTATTTTTTGTATCCTGAGTGATAACGAAAATTTGAATAAATCTCCATAAATGTCAATATTCCTTATGGATTAAACTCTTGGCTTCAGAAGAAAAATCGACAAAGGAAAGGAAAATATGAGCAAAAAAGCATTGTTTTCGTTAATTTTTGCGATCTCCTGCCTACTCTCGTTTAGTGCGGTATCATTCGCACAAGAGGTCACAGGATCGATCGCAGGCAACGTTCGCGACGCCAATGGCGCCGCGGTTGCGGGTGCCACCGTTACAATAACGGACCCCTCGAAAGGAAATCTCGTTGTACGTACCTTAACCACGAATGGAGACGGCCAGTTTTCCGCTCCAAATATGGCTATCAGTACTTATAGTGTCACGGTCGAGGCCGCCAATTTCAAAAAAGCAGTCAGCACCGACATTAAGATCGACGTGGGCCAACGCCGCACGGTCGATGTTACGCTGACGGCCGGTAATATCTCGGAAACCGTCACGGTTACTGCCGACCCGGTGAGTGTCGACCTAACGTCGCCAACTAGCGGTACGGTCATCAATGGCGATCAGGTTCGCGAACTTTCGATCAATAACCGTAATTTCACACAGCTTATAACACTCGCTCCGGGCGTCACTAATGACCTCTCGGATCAGGTGTATCAGGGAACAGTGAACCCGGACGGCCAGGCGAACATCGTTTCGATCTCGGTCAACGGTGCACGTTCGAGCCAAAATACCTTTACGGTTGACGGTGCGGACATCACTGATCGCGGTTCAAATCTGACGATCCAGGCTTACCCTAGCATCGATTCGATCGGCGAGTTTCGCGTTCTCCGTTCGCTTTATCCGGCAGAGTCGGGACGAAGCGGCGGCGGACAGGTCAACGTCGTTACCCGCAGCGGTACGAACCAGTTCAGATTCAGCGCTTTCGAATTTGTTCGTAATGACAAATTCAATGCAAATTCGCCGCTCATTAACAGCCAGACCAATCCGGTTCTCGGCCGTAACGCAGACGGCAAGGCGATTCGGCCTCCATTTCGTTACAACAACTATGGATTTACGGTTGGCGGCCCCGTTTTCTTCCTGAACTTTGGCGAAAACGACAAGAGTTGGTTCCGCAGATGGGAAAAGACCTTCTTCTTCTTCTCGGAAGAGCAGCGTAAAGACCGCCGCTCACAGACGCTGACCTCAACGGTTCCGACTGCTCAGCAGCGTGCTGCTTTCTTTACGGTTCCTATCTGTCTGCAGGCGACAGGAGCGGTTTGTACTCTGACTCAGGCTGCAAACTCCACTTTGCCGAACGTTAATCCGGTTGCCGCACAGTACATTCAATTTGTTTACAACAATCTGCCATTGCCGAACACATCGATCGCAAACCAGTTGATCGCGGTTGCACCAAATGTCGCGGATTTTCGCCAAGAGGTTTTGAAGATCGACCACAGTTTCTCGGACAAATGGTCGATGTACTACAGATATCAGCAGGACAAGATCCCGACGATCGATGTTAACTCGTTGTTCTCGTCAGGTTCCGGTCTTCCGGGAGTTTCGACAACGTCGACGAACTCGCCCGGCAAAACTCATACGTTCCAGACGACCTATGCTCTGACCCCGTCGCTGATCGTCGAAGCACGCTATACCTTTGGATATGGTGCGATCCTCAGCGAAAACATCGGACTGCTTGCTCGTACACGTTCGCCGATCAATCCGCCGCTTGCTTATACGAATCAGCGTGATCGCGTTCCAACGATCAGCGGAAACGGATTTAGTGCTCTTCAGAGCTTCGGCCCGTATGACAACTTCTCCTGGAAGGCCAATACAGCCGGCTCGGCAACTTGGATCAAGGGCAATCACACGATGAAGTTTGGAGCGATGTACTCGAAGTACCGCAAGAACGAAAATGCTCTTGCCGGTAATAACGAAGGTATCTTCTCCGGATTCAACACACCGGGTGGAACTGCTAACGTCATTGCAACCGGCGGTAATACGACCCAGCAGTTGTGGGCAAACTTCCTGATGGGAACGAACGTATCGTTCACACAGGCAAGCTACGACTACACAGCGGACCTTCGTCAAAAGGCTTTTGAAGCATTTGCTCAGGACGAATGGAAGATCCGTCGTAACATTACGCTTTATGCCGGTGTTCGATATTCGTTCTTCGGTTCGCCGTGGGACAAGAACGGACGGTTGACGAATTTCGTTCCCGAATTGTGGAATCCGGCCGCTGCTCCGGCAGTGACAGGTGCGGGTAACCGCGTGGTCGGAACCGGAAACTTCTGTAACGGAATGATCAACAACTCACAAAACAACGTTGGATTCCCGAACTGCACGACCACACAGTCGCCTTGGGGCAAGTTTATCCTGGATGTTTCCAAGAAGGACTTTGCACCTCGCGTCGGTATTGCGTGGGATCCGTTCGGCAAGGGTGATACCTCGGTCCGTATGGGCTACGGTATCTATCACGAACAGGTACTGAACGGTATGGTGCTGCAGATGATCGGACTCAATCCGCCATTCCAGCAGACGTGTTCCGTTACGGGTACCAACCTTGCTAATCCGACGCCGGGCGGTTGTACCGCAGTTGTTGCAGGAGCAGCAGCCGCAAATATCCGTTCGATTGACCCGAATTGGAAGACGCCGTATATGCAGCATTGGTCGCTGGACGTTCAGCGTCAGTTGACCAGCAAGACGGTTGTCACCGTCGGTTACTATGGTTCGAAGGGAACCCACCTGATCGGCGGTTTTGAAAAGAACCTACTCCAGCCGAATGCGGCGATCGGTCGCGGAGCTACCGGATGTGCGACCGGTGCGACATATATCGGCGGCCCGGGCGTCACGCTTGGACCGTGTATGGTCGCCGGAACCGCATTCTTGAGTTCGGCAGCAACTGCTATACTTGATCAGATCAGGCCGTACCGCGGTTATCGTTCGATCCAGGCAGTTGAGACACGTTACAATTCGAGCTATCACAGTCTTCAGTTCTCGGGACAGCATCGCTTCGACGGTGCATCGCAGGTCAACGTAGCATACACGTGGGCTAAGAATCTGACAGATGCTCAGAACGATCGTTCGACCTCGCCGCAGAACACCTACGATATGAGCCTTGAAAAGGGTCGTGCCGCACTTGATCGCCGTCACGTATTGACGATCAACTATGTGTACGAAATTCCGTTCTTCAAGGATCAAAAGGGCTTTGCGGGTAAGGTGCTGGGCGGATGGCAGGCATCGGGAATTGTGACATATCAGACTGGACTTCCGTTTACGCCGACGGCGTCAGCGTTTGACGCAGCAGGACTTGGATTGATCCCGGCACTGGTCGCGGGTGCCCGTCCTAATCTGACATGTGATCCGAATGCTAATGCTTCGCATACAGTACAGCAGTGGTTTGACACGTCTTGTTTTCAGGTTACTCCGATCAGCAGTACCGATCCGAATTTCCCGATCACGAACCGTGTTGGCGATGGCGGCCGCGGTATCATCAACGGCCCCAGCACACGCAGAGTAGACTTTACGCTTTCGAAGAACATCCGTTTCAGTGAGCGTTTTCGTCTGCAGTTGCGTGGTGAGGCATTTAACGTGATGAACTGGACCAACTTCCGTGCTTTGAGCACAGTGGTTTGGAATGCTACGACTCGACCGACAAATATGCCGATCGGAACGAGCACCGGCGGAAACGGTTCTTCGACGTTCGGTCAGGTGACCTCGTATCGCGATCCGCGTGTTATCCAACTCGGTATCAAGCTAAACTTCTAAGCATGATACTTTGATCTAGCCGAGAGGCCCGTAGTTCCGAGAGGATCTGCGGGTCTTTCGCTTTTCGCCGGGAATGTGAAAAAATCGAAATATGGCATCGATCCTGATCAAAAATGCTGAGCTTTCGACATTGTCGACAAGTAAACCAGCCTCAATTCTGATCGAGAATGGCCGCATAACCAAAATCTCGACGAGCACACTCGATTCGGGGGTGGATATGGTCATCGACGGCACCGGGTTGACAGCGTTTCCGGGTTTTATCGACGTTCATATTCACGGGGCAGTTGGCGTGGATATTAACGAGGCAGACGCTGACGATATGCTCCGCGTCGCGGAATTCTTAGCCGCAAATGGCATCACATCCTGGGTGCCGACGCTTGTTCCGGATTCGGACGCGAACTATCACAGAGTGATCGGTGAGATCGAAAAGCTTTGTGCCTTGCAGGGCGGAAAGCCGGTTGCACAGGCTGTGGGCGTTCATTATGAGGGCATATTTGCGAATGAAAAAATGTGCGGAGCACTGCGGCCCGAGTATTTCAAACGATTTGGCGACACACTGTCGATCGACCTGCCGCGACTGAAAAGCGGTGCACATTTGACGACCCTGGCACCCGAGGTAACTGGTGGAATCGACCTGATCCGGCTACTCGTCAGCGAAGGCTGGGTTCCGTTGATCGGGCACACAAATGCCGACGTCGCCACGCTTGATGCTGCCTTTTCGGCCGGTGCACGGCATATGACGCATTTCTATAACGCTATGACGGGCATACATCATCGCGATCTCGGAGTCGCGGGATGGGCTCTGACCAAGAGCGATGTGACCTTCGACATTATTGTTGACGGCATCCACGTCGAGCCGCGAATGTTAAAACTGGCAGTCGATGCTAAATTGCCGGAGAACGTTTTGCTGATCAGCGATTCGGTCGCCCCAACGGGACTCGGTGACGGCAGCTTTGAGCTCTGGGGTGAAAACGTGTCGGTCACAGCTGGTCGAACACGAAACGAACGAGGAAGCATCGCCGGTTCGGTGATAAATATGCTCGACGCATTTCGCCAAATGTCCAAGCTCGGCTATTCAAATCGTGAATTATCTTTAATGTCGTCGCGAAATCCCGCTCGGCTTATCGGTATGGACGACCAACTCGGATCACTGGACGAAGGAAAGTGTGCCGATATCGTGTTGCTGGATGCCGACGGTTCGGTCCGACATACCATTGTTCGGGGTGTCGCCCTGCACAATTAAAGGGGCCGCAGAACCGAAGTCCTGCGGCCGTCTCGTTCTGCAATATACTGCAATTACTTAACATCTCCACCAACCGGAGAGCCAAATCCCCTGCCAAATCCCCTGTGGCCTTTGCCGCGTCCGGCACGGTCTTGCTTAAGTTGAGCCGCCTTAGCCTTTTGCTCGTCGGTCAGGATCGCAAAGATCTGGGCCTTTGTCTTTTCCTTTTCAACGATCATTTTGCCCATAAGAGCTGACTGCTCGGCCGCGATCGCCTCGACCTTTGCTTGATCGAACGATCCGTCAGTACCTAGATCGGCAAGCTGTTTGCGACCGTCACGCATCTGTTGAGCGAGCGGTTCAATGCTGGTTCTGCTTGCTTCGGTTATTTCCTTGACCTTGGCTTTTTGCACATCGGTCAGGTCCAAACCCCGCAGAAACATCATCGCCATACCCGGGCCGCCGCGACGTCCGCCGAATTCGCCCATACCCCTGTGAGCGGCTCTCTGAGCCACTACAAAAATGGCGCCGCCCACAAGTACCACAACTGCTAAAATTCCAACAATTATCTTTTTCATAAGTGTCTCCATATTTATTATCACTGGTATCCGGCGACTTTGTTCGCCTCTAAACAGTAAGACGAAATCGACATCTGCCCGAATGTAGGACAATTGTGAGTTTGTGTAAAGAATTGTAAAACCGCCCCCACGGCGGACATTTATGACGTAGAATGCTTTCAGGTATGAATAAGATAATCATCATCGATGACGACGAAGAGTTGTGCGAACTGGTCTCAGAATACCTGACTGTTGAGGGGTTTGACGTCTCGTCGGTCAATGACGGCGAGAGCGGATTGGCCGCGGCACTGTCGGGCGAATACGATATGGCGATTCTTGACGTAATGTTACCCAAGATGAATGGATTCGACGTTCTGAGGAATTTACGGCTCGAGTCTAAACTGCCGGTGATAATGCTTACGGCTCGCGGCGATGATATGGAGCGGATCGTTGGACTCGAGATCGGTGCTGACGACTATTTGCCCAAACCGTTCAATCCGAGGGAACTAGCCGCTAGGCTACGCGCGATCCTCAGGAGAGCCGCCGGAGACGATGACGGGACAACTGCGTCGGAAAAGATCAACATCGACGGAGTAGAATTAGCTCCGGCATCGCGTCTGGTATCCGTTGATGGTACCGACGTTAATCTGACATCGGTCGAGTTCGAACTGCTGCGAGAACTTCTAAGTGAGGCTGGTAAGATCGTTCGGAAAGAGGATCTTAGTGAAAGCGTCCTCGAACGTAAACTTTCAGCCTTTGACCGCAGTCTGGATATGCATATCAGCAACTTGCGTAAGAAAATGGGGCCGCGGGCTGACGGAAGTGACCGTATCAAGACGATACGGTCGGTTGGATATATTTACACTCTAGTATGAAGCTATTCATAAAGATCTTTTTGTGGTTTTTGGTAGCGATCGCTCTGTCGAACGTCGTCATTCTTTTTGTTACGCGTTCGTTTCAGACCGAGCCGATGATGAACCGCGTGCAACGGTCAACGCGTAACCAGATGATCGTTTACGCCGGCACCGCAACACAGATCGCAAACGGCGAGGGCGAATCGGGCGTCAAGGCATTTTTGACCAGGCTACGCGATCTCGAGCCGCCACGTGAGGTCGATCTGGTCGCCGAGGATGGTAATGTATGGTACGGCACCACGGACGATATTGAGGACTCACGAGAGCTGATCGGCCGGACACTGACGAGTCGGACCGCAGAGGTGGATTTTTCTAGCGAGGATCGTTCGATCGGTGCTGCACCGGTAGATTTCCCGGACGGCCGCAAATTTGTACTAGTTTTGCAATGGGAGCGGACTGGTCCGCCATCATTATTTTTTGGTTCGTGGATTGGGCTCTTTCGGCTAAGCGGATTGCTACTGACCGGTCTCGCCCTGTGCTACCTGCTTGCACTCAATTTGACCTCGCCGATCCGAAAGATAAGGGAAGCGACGCGAGGATTGGCCGCTGGTGACCTTAAGACTCGTGTCTTACCGCAGATCGGGCGCCGCCGTGACGAACTGGCTGACCTGGCTCGTGATTTTGACGTTATGGCCGAGCGACTCGAGTCGCTCGTGACTTCGCAGGCACGGCTTACACAGGACATTTCTCACGAGCTTCGCTCGCCGCTAGCCCGTATGAACGTGGCACTCGAGATCGCAAAGCAAAAGGCAGGGCCGGATTCATTGCCGCTACTCGCAAGGATCGAGAAGGAATCGGACCGCCTCAACGAAATGATCGGCCGCATTTTGATTCTTGCCAAGCTCGAAGGCGGTGCTGACGACCTCGAACATGAATGGATAGACCTTGCCGATCTAGTCAGTGACGTTTCAGAAGATGCTGATTTTGAAGCAAAAGCGAAAGGTAAGTCAGTTAAAATGTCGAAGATCGACGATTGCCGCGTCGTCGGTAGCGACAATCTTCTGAGAAGTGCAGTCGAAAATGTCTTGCGAAATGCCGTGCGATACACGGTGGATGGTTCGGACGTAGACGTATCGCTGGATGCCAATGCCGACAAGGCGGTCATAAAGATCGCCGATCACGGCGGCGGCGTTCCGGAGGAGGAACTCGCAAATCTGTTCAGGCCTTTTTACCGCGTAGGTGAGGCCCGCGAACGACGAACCGGGGGCATCGGTCTTGGATTGGCGATCGCGGACCGGGCGATACAGGCACACAAGGGCACTATCACCGCACGCAATAAGAACGGCGGGCTCGAGGTTGAAATAATACTTAACCGCAGCGATCGAACTAAGGCCTAGACGATGCCTGCCTGTCGGGCCGCGATAAACGAGCGTATCGACAGGACAACATAGATCAGGCAAATCGCGGCCATCGCGATCTGTGAGACGACGGCTGCGGACATCGACAACTCGCCGATCTTCGAAACCAGGCGTCCCGCCGTAAGTATAAAACCGAGTAATGCGACTGTAACTGCTACATGCATAATATGCTTTCGCATACCCTCGCTCGCATTTGCCGCAGCACCGAGGCCGGCCAATACGATCCCGAAAAACGCAGGGATCAGGGCCGTAATACTGGCCTTTTCGTTCATCATTCCGTGAACATATCCTACTCCGCCGATAACGATCAAAATCACACCAAATATAATTGCATTAACTGGCATTCATTCTCCTTGGTTCCCGAATGTACCTAAACGGGAACCATTTCTCCAAGTTAGACTATTTACCGTTTATTACCTTCAACAGATCGTTGGACAACGCCGGATCCAGCGGCCTGAGAGACTCATATTGCTGTCGGGCCATTACCTTATTTCCCTGCGAATTGTAAGCGAGGCCAAGGCGATAGTAGCCGCGTGGTTCACTGCTGTCGAGATCGATCGCCGCCTTAAAGTATATGACAGCATTGGCGTAATTTCGTGTCATTCTATAACTTTCGGCAAGATAAAAATTGGCATCGTACCACTTCGGGGTGATCGCCACGGATTTGAGATAAAATGGGATCGCCGACGCATATAGACCCTGATTGTATTGAATATTGCCGAGCCCATACTGACACTGGCTGTTTGCCGGTTGGAGAACGAGACATTTCTCATATGCGGACTTTGCCTCAGGATATTTCTTTAGTGAGTTGTATGCGAGGCCGAGTTGGCGATGAAACTCAGCATTGTCACCTGCGAGTGCGAGTCCCTTATTTAACAAAGTGACGATCTCGTTCGCTTTACCTAGATATTGCAGCGTTACTGCCAACTGTAGATAACCCGGCGCGTAGTTTGGGTTGAGCTCGATCGACGATCTAAACGCGGTCTCGGCTTCTGCATATTTCTTTTTGGACTTGTGAGCGACACCTAATTCAAAATACGGTTGGGAGTCCCGCGGACGTATCCCGATCGCTGATTGATAAGCCAGAACAGCTTCGGAATAACGATCGTCGTAATCAAGTTCGTTGCCGAGTTGGACCCACGCTTCGAAATAGTCGGCTTTTATCCGTACAGCTTCCTGAAGCGAAAGGATCGATTCCTTGTGCATTTTTTGGTTTTGGTAACACAGTCCAAGAAAATAATAAGCGGTCGGCACGTCCTTTCGGACTGCGATCACTGTTCGAAATTTTTCCGCAGCTTCGATATATTTACCCGCCTGCAGAAGTGCAACGCCCTCTTTGTAGACAGTGTCAACCGATTGAGAATAAACGGCAGCCGATAAAACAAAAGTTGCCAATAGCACGATCGTAAGTCTTTTCATTAATTTTCTCTTCGTCTTGTGGTTTAACTACTACTTCTGGATCGGCAGGATGATCGCCGATTGGTAACGTCCGCCGGTATAGACACGCTGAGTTGCTTTCTGAAAGTCGGCCGCGGTACCAATTTTGTTATTTGTAAGAAACTTCTGCGGATTGCGTGCCACGAGCGGAAACCACGTGCTCTGGATCTGGATCATCACGCGATGGCCCTTCTTAAAAGTATGCGTGACGCCCGGCATTGTAAATGCAAGTTTGGTCGGAGCATTCGGCGTAAGCGGAACACCCTTTTCAAATCCGTTCCGGAATCGTGCCGGCATCGGTTCACCGCGCAGCAGCATTTCATAACCGCCGGGCTGAAATACGCTCCATGCTGAGTTTTGCGGCGGCTTTTCGCCCGCCGGATAGCGATAATCATTCGGAAATACGTCGATTAGCTTAACGACAAAGTCCGAATCCGTGCCGGTCGAGGAAATGAACAATGTCGGCTTAATATCGCCGGCGATGGTGAGGTCCTCAGTGAGCGGAGCGGTCTGAAAGACCAATACGTCCGGTCGTGTTGATGCAAATCTCTGGTCTTCGGTCATAAAGTCACGCGGATAATTATTCGTGATCTTCTGTGTATACGGAACCGGATTCGAAGGGTCGGAAACGTATTCGGAATATCCCCCGGTACTCGCCGGCAACTCAAACCGAGCGGTGCCGCCAGCGGTCAAATAAAGCGGCGTGTCTGTACTTGTAGATGGACTGTAATTGTCGAAAGCACGCCATTCGTTCGAGCCTGTATCAAACGCGTTTACCTCTTTGATCTTGGAAATGTCACCCTTGTCTTTTAGGAAATGGCCGAAAAAGGGGACTTCCATATTTTGGCGAAAGTATTCGCCGGTTTTTTGTCCGAAGTATGCCGTTCCGAGCCAGTCACCGTCATTTCGCGACCAACCGCCGTGATCCCAAGGGCCGACGACAAGCACATTAAAGATGCCGGGGTTCTGTTTCTCGATGTGTCGATATGTACCAAGGGCTCCGTAAAGGTCTTCGTTGTCATACCAGCCGCCAACGGTCATAGTCGCACACGTGATGTTCTTGAGTTTTGTGAGAATATTGCGATCCTTCCAAAACTGGTCGTAGTTGGGGTGCTGCATCATATCATCCCAAAACTTGATCCGAACCCCGAGATTCTTTTCATACTCGTCGGCGATCTCTTTTAGCCCGCCCGCGTTGAGGAAGTAATTATACGCATCTGTCGGGCGCGGGCCGGTCCAGCTCTTTACGTACTTAAAATCAAAATTCGGCGACGGGCGATATTGGCCAAAACTTGTGAAAAAATTGAAGTTTTGAGTCAGGAATATAGCACCGTTATGATGCATATCATCGCCCATATACCAATCAGAGACCGGTGCCTGTGGCGAACACGCTTTTAGTGCCGGGTGCGAATCGATCGAGCCCGCACTCGTATAAAATCCGGGGTAAGAAATGCCATACGTTCCGACCCGGCCATTATTGTTATCTACATTTTTGACCAGCCAATCGATAGTGTCGTAGGTGTCGGTCGATTCGTCGATCTTGGTCTTGTCAGTATTCGCGATATCGGGCCGAACGTCCATAAATTCGCCCTCGCTCATCGTTTTGCCGCGTACGTCCTGATAGACAAAGATGTAGCCTTCCTTGGCAAATAACGGGTCGGGACCGAGGCTTTGCTTAAAGTTGGCCACGCCGTACGGTCCGACCGTGTATGGTGTCCGATTGAGGAGCATAGGATACTTTTGCGACTTATCCTTAGGCTCGTAGATCGCAGTAAAAAGCTTGATGCCGTCACGCACCGGAATCATCACTTCGCGTTTTGTGTAATTGTCGGTGATGTATTTGGCCAGCTCATTTGGAGCGACCGCCGGGGTCTGCCCGAACGAATGGGCGTTTAGTCCAAATGTAAAAAGTGCGACGAAAACGAAAAGAAAAACTGACTTTATGCTCATAATCTCTCCTCTAACGGCCGATCGATCCGGCGGGGTGCTTACGACAAACTTGGGGCGGTTAATCTACTTGTTATACGCAATTTTCGCTCAATTTGATTCAAAACAAAAGCGTGTGACACATTCGTACTATTATTTCGTCTTGCGGGGCGTAGCGATCCGGCGGCCGGGGGATATAATATAGCGATGTCGGGATTGATTTGGTTGTTGATCTTTGTAGGACTGCTGACGCTGGCCGGCAGTGCGGCACTCTTTATCGTCACCTACAAATACTATTGGGGCGAACGTGGTGCACCGCCGCTGAGCGGAGCCGAACGCCAACGACATAAGCAAGAGGAACTACAACTTCGAGCAAACCAGATCGAGCGGGCTCGACGTAATCCGGTGAAAAGCCGCACCCCAAGCTTTTGGGATAATAGGAAAAATTCCTAAAGATCGACCATCAGAAAGCTACTAGCATAACAATTATTCAAAATCGCTTGAATCAATTTTCGAGATCCGCTGCAGTTTTGTCGTCAGCCGCAGCAAGAGCCACCTTGCCAAGTTTACGGTAGAAGATAGCTCGAGTTTTGTAGCGTGATGACTTTGGGTCTAGATCGATGGCGGAGCTAATGTCCTTAAGTGCCGCGGCACTATTTCCAAGATTCATATAAGCTATCGACCGGTTTTGATATCCATCCGACAGGAAGGGAATATGAGTCTTGTTAAGGTCCACATAAATATTCAGATCGGCGATGGCCTTTAAGTAGAGTTTCTGAGCACTATATACCTTTGCTCGATTGTAGTATGGTTCGGCGTCCTTAGGGTCAAGCCGTATGGCTCGATCATAATCGGCAAGCGCGTTAGCGTATTGGCTCATCGAGAAGTAGGTGTTGCCTCGATTGTTAAGGGTGCTCGTGCTCGTAAATAGGTTGAGGGACGCAGTATAGTCAGCGATCGCGTCCGTATGTTTGCCGAGAGCTTTATTCGCGTCACCCCTTCCGGAGTAACCGTCAGCGAAATATTCCACATTCGTCGGTTTTGAGTTGATATAAACCGTATAATCCGCGACCGCTTCAATGTCCTTACCCAATGCGTGGTAGGCGAGTGCACGATTGTAATACAGCTCGTTAGCCGTAGGTCGGTCTCTGATCTGCGTAGTATATGAGCGAACCTTGCACTGATAATCTGTTTTTTCGCAAACCGTATTTTGACCGGCTCCAAGGGACGTAAAAACAACAAACACAAATGCACTTAAGATTATGGTACTCGAGATGTATTTCATAGATTTGTTCCTGTTAGCCAAGGCAAAATAAAACTGTCGATCGATCAAAACGCGCTGACCTTTGCAGAGTTTATCAGATATTTGTAGTTCTTTGAAAATGTGAAAAGAACGGAATAGCAATGCTGATCAACTAATACCCAGCCTGAATTAATGTCGACATTTGTAAGGAAGAGCGGAGTCGGTGGGCATTGTTTGCATAGCAAACGAACTTTCACATATGCTGAAATAAACGATTGCGTGATTTTACGTCCGGAGCGAGATCTGCGAATGTTCCCGAATATTGGGAGTTCAGCGACGCTCTCGAAATACCTCAAGGTCATTGTCGGATCTGCTTTAAGATCCCTTTCTTGATCCCTTTTTTTACTCTCTTCCTACTTGGTTTTGCCGAGGACAATTGTTTACAGGCTCCTGCCAGTACAAATGACGTGGGGTCACAGTTTGGCGGATCGACACGGTAAAACGAGAGATTCCATTCCTTTCCGGCCTCATTTGAGGACGTTCCTTTGATCGTGTCCTCGTGGATCGTGCCGGTAAAGACGCGATACCCGTTATTCATCTGAAACTTGATGGTCTTGCCGTCCTGCGTCCATTTTCCGTTACGAAACGATTTACCGCCGTTTCGGTAGGACAAAATACCGCCGTTTTCGAAATAGAAGGTCATCACCTTGTCCAGATCAAACCCGACCCATATTGAGTCACTCATCGACGTCCCCTCCGCAGTTTGGGCGACAGCCGTGAACGCGACGAGTACGATGAGAACAAAAGAAACCGCAGTAGTTCGTAATTTCATTACAGAATTAATTTGATGGCGGTAATCAGAACCGGACGTCCGATTTACGTGCACGTCCGGTTCAGCGTAAAACTATTTTACCTTCATTTTAAGGCTCTTAACCAAAAAGCCATAAATATCCGCTAGTTCCTGGATCTGTTTTGATGTCGGTTTGCCGGCACCGTGACCGGCCTTGGTTTCGATACGGATCAGCACCGGTTCTTTACCTTTTTGGGCGTACTGCATCGCGGCCGTGTATTTGAAACTATGTGCGGGGAATACGCGATCGTCGTGATCGGCCGTTGTCACCATCGTTGCAGGATATTTCGTGCCGGGCTTTGCATTGTGATACGGCGAATAAGCATACATTGCGCGAAAATCTGTCGGGTCCTCGGGCGAGCCGTAATCCGACGTCCAGGCCCAACCGATGGTAAACTTGGTGAACCGGAGCATATCCATCACACCCACGGCAGGCAGTGCTGCCGCAAAGAGGTCAGGACGCTGATTGAGCACGGCACCGACCAGTAAGCCGCCATTAGAACCGCCCTGTATGGCGAGTTTCTTTTTAGACGTGTACTTGCTGTTGATGAGATATTCGCCGGCGGCAATGAAATCGTCGAAGACGTTCTGTTTTTTTAGCCTGGAACCGCCTTCCCACCACGTCTTGCCATATTCCGATCCGCCTCGGATACACGCCACGGCGTAAACGCCGCCCATTTCCATCCAAGCTATACGCGAGACCGAAAAACCCGGTGACTGGGCTATATTAAAGCCGCCGTAACCGTATAGGATCGTCGGATTCTTACTGTTCAACTTTAGGCCTTTCTTATAGGTTAAGAACATTGGCACCTTGGTGCCGTCCTTGCTCGAATAGAAGACCTGCTTGACCTCGTATTTGGTCGGGTCAAATTTGACCTTGGCTTGACGAAACATCTTGCTCTTGCCGGTCCGCATATCATACTGGTAAATCGTCGGCGGAGCATTGTAGCTCGAATATGAGTAGAACGTCTCAAAATCCGTGCGTCTGCCGCCAAAGCCTCCGGCCGAACCGATTCCGGGTAACTCGACATCGCGGACAAATCGGCCGTTCATCTCGTATATTTTGATCTTGGTATATGCGTCCTTCATATAATTTAGGACGAACTGGTTGTTGATGAACTGAACGCCGTTAAGTGTGTCGGCAGACTCGGGGATGACATCACGCCAATTTCCAGAACGGTCAAGTACATTGCGGGCGACGACCTTGCCACGTGTCGCTCCACTGTCGGTTCGGAAATAAAAGACAGGGCCGTCGTTACCGATAAAACTCCAGCTATTGTTCAGGTCAGTGACGATCGGCATTATCGGAGACTTTTCGCTTGAGAGATTCTTGAAATAGACCATATTCATCCGCTCGGTACCCTTACCGACCGAGATTATCAGCCAATTTCCATCTTCCGACACATTTCCACTGACAAAATACTCCTTGTTATCCGGGCGTTCGTAAACAACGTAGTCGTTCGATTGCGGAGTGCCGAGCTTGTGGAAGTAAAGTTTTTGATAAAAATTCTGGCTCTTGAGCTCGGCTCCGACTGTAGCGTCCGGAAACCGGCTGTAGTAAAAGCCGCTGTTATCGTTGAGCCACGAAACGCCGCCCTGACGATTGGGCGAGAGCGTGTCCGGTAGCAGACGGCCGGATGCAACATCCATTACTTTCCATTCAGTACGATCCGAACCAGCGATCGAGACGCCGTATGCCCACAGTCGGCCGTCATCTGTAAATGACGATCCGTTAAGGGCGGCGGTGCCGTCCGCCTTGATCTTGTTCGGATCAAAAAATATAGAGCCCGCATCGTCAATTGAGGACGTCTTAAACAGCACACTCTGATTCTGTAGCCCGTCATTCTTGCTGTAAATATAATAATTGCCGACCTTGGACGGAGCCGAATAACGTTCGTAGTTCCAGATCTCCGTCAAACGGTTTTTGATCTTTTCTCGTTCGGGAATAGTCGCAAGGTATGTGTCGGTCAGCTTGTTTTCGGCTTCGATCCACGACTGGGTCTCGGCCGAGTCGGTGTCTTCCATCCAACGGTACGGGTCGGCGACCTTAATGCCGTGATATTCATCGACCTGATCGCCGCGTCGGGGTTGGGGATAATCCAGCCTTTTCTGAGCCGGGACACCGGCGGCCAAAAAGGCAAAAACAAATAGAAATGCGATGCTTCTCTTTATCATTATGCGCAATTACTCCTGATCGAAAAGATTTTCAATCAGTATAGAACGCGATGTGTCGTATTCAAAACCTTATTGCTTAACTAGAATGCTGAGATCTGATGATCTTCGCTAACGGCGTTGCTCTCGGCTTCGGGGTTCAGAGCCACGGGTAGCCATTTCTTGCATTCATAAAGTGCCCGGTCGATCTTTTCGGCAGTTTGCGGACGTGCCAATAAATATCCCTGGCCGTAATCACAGCCCAGATTTTGGAGTAGGTGGAGTTGTGTCTCGGTCTCGATGCCTTCAGCGATGACGCGCATCTTCAGGTTTTTGGCTAAGGCAATGATCGTCTGCAGAATCTCGGAGTTTTCGCCGTTTTCACCGACCGCATACACGAAGGAACGATCGATCTTGAGTGAGTCGAACGGTAGCCGATGCAGAATGCTAAGGCTCGAGTAGCCGGTACCGAAGTCGTCGATCGATAGCTTAACGCCGAGTTGCTTGAGCCGATTGAGAACGTTGATCGTGTGATCGGCGTTTTCCATCGCGGTACTCTCTGTGATCTCAAGCTTGAGTGACGATGGGGCGATCTTGGACATTTCGAGTGCGTGCTCAACATCCGCGATCAAGTCGCCGTGCATTAGGTGCTTGCCGGAGATATTGACGCTGATGATCAAGTCTCTGTAGGACGGATTGATCTTTTGCCAATGGGCGAGTTGATCGCACGTCTGCTGAAGAATCCAGATCGTGATCGGTATTATCAATCCTGAGTCCTCGGCAATCGGGATGAATTTGTTTGGAGGTATATTGCCGAATTCACTGTGATTCCATCGCAGTAGAGCCTCAAAACCTAGCAGATCGCCGTCGTGCAGATCGACTAGAGGCTGATAGTTCATCGACAGTTCATTGCGGTCGATGGCTTCGCGAAGGTCATTTTCGTAGCGAACGCGTTCGATGAAACGGAAGCGCAATTCCTTGGTAAACACTGCGACGCCGACGTTTCGTTCTTTGGCGTAATGCATGGCAATGTCGGCATCGCGGAGAACCTCTTCCGGTGTGTTGTACTCAGCGTCGCACGGTGCGATCCCGACATTTACGCTGATCAATATGTTATTTCCGCTAAGCGAAAAGGGTTGCGAAATACTGTCATAGATACGGCGAGCCACCTTCTGGGCTTTACCAACCGTCGATACGTTTCGCAGAATTATGGCAAATTCGTCTCCGCCGATCCGGGCCACAACGTCGGTCGGAGCCAGCATTCTCACAAAACGCTTGGCTGCCACCATCAACACTTTATCCCCAAACGTGTGGCCAAGACTGTCGTTGATGTCCTTAAATCGGCTGATGTCGAGGAAAAGAACTTGAAATGTCGCAGACGGATCCTCCTTGTAGTCCCGGATCATCGTACGAAGGATGTCGCCAAGTTGTTTGCGATTTGCCAGATTGGTCAATGAATCGTGGAGTGCCGCGTGCTGAAAGTCCTTTTCGCTTTTTCGCAGGGCGACATTGGCGAGCTCTTCTTTTTCGAGCGAGAGGGCGAGTTGCGAGGCGTGACGTTCCGCTTCGCGGCGAAGATCCCGCTCAACCCACGCCTTTTCACGCTCCGCTTCCTCTGCCTGGTCGATCGCTTCGTTGACCTCACGAATGGTTTGCCTATAGCTAAGATACGCGATAGATAGGGCAACAGTGGCGATACCGCCCGTTATAATGTCGCCGAAAGTGATCAGTCTAAATATTAGGCCTGCAAGCCCGGCGCCGACGATCTGAGTCATCGAACTTGAAAAACAGTCCTTGCTCCAAGTGGTAAATACGTTGGAACCATCCTTAAGCGACTGAAACAGAGCGACCATAAATGACGATGTCGCAAACTGTACGAGTGCCAAAAAGCCTAGATAGGCGACGAGAGCAGGCGTAGATTGCAAGTCGAGATGGCCAAACGCTGCCAGATTTACGGCGTCCCACGCAAGTATGGTAAGCGCGGTCGATACCGTTGCGATCGACACATTGGTCGGGATCATGAATGGGCCAAATGGGAAACCCTTTTTACGTAAATAGAGACAATTTGCGAATGTCTCAGCCGCCGCAACTATGACAGCGGCCGGGCCGCCGTATAAGAGAAAAGTCAGAAAGATAAGGGCATCCGCAAAACTGATCGCAAACTTTGAACGCGGCAATGCGAGGCTCATTCGCGGGGCAGCAGCGACCGCGAATGCCACGACGAAAACGAATCCCCAGCTGAAAACTCCCATCGCAAGATTAGCCGAGGCTATCGAGATGGATAATATTCCTGCGAGGATAACGATTCCTTTCGCGGTTGTGTACGCCAGTTTTCGTTCCATATAAAGGAAGGCAGTGACCTTTAGAAAGCGGTGCGAGGATGTGAAGATCAAGCTCCGGTTGGGCTCACAACAAAGAGTTTAACACGTTAAACATAGAAAAAGCTAGTAAAAAAATCGCTGGGTCATTTAATGTGTATACGAGTTATACACTTAAGAATTGGATAGCTACTATACAAATCTGTAACTCGAACTGAATGAGGCACTTGCGTGGTCCTAGGCTAAATAGTGTGCACTAAGTATACACAATTATTTGGAGCCAAAGTTCCTCGATATTTTTCCGCAATACTGCTCTAAACCCCTATAATACAACAGTTTAACCGAGCGAGTAAGTACGTGCAGGAAGTGTGGCACGCGGCTTGTAATAGTGATGGATGAAAAGGGGCAATAATGCTTCAAACTAAAACTAATTTCTTGGGAGAAGAGAAAATGAAAAAGACAATCACAACGTTCGTACTTGCAGCAATCCTAATGATCGGTTCGTCGGTAGCGTTTGCCGGTGACGGCATCATCATCGCCGGTTTCAGCAACGATCCGTGTGTTCAGAATGAAAACACAGCAAGGGCCGGCAGCACCACGTCGAGCAAGGATGGAATTATCATCGCTGGTTTGACCGGGATCATCATCTTCGGCTTTACGGGAATCATCATCGCTGGCTTCGGCGAAGGCAAAGATGACGTTCCCGTCAACTGCGGCATAATTATTGCCGGATAACTTTGTTCCTTTCCCACTCGCGAGGGGGTGAATACCTCACAACTGCGGCCCGTTTCGAAAGAGACGGGCCTTTTTATTTCTTTGAGGTCGACGTTTTGGCGGGACTGAGCTTGCGGAGATTCTCGACCGCGGCCGGCAGTACCTCAAGCACATAATCGAGATCTTCGTTGGTGTTGTATTTGCCAAAGCTGAAGCGGATAGCACCGCGGGCGATCGTATCCTCGCGGCCCATAGCCTTTATGACACGCGAAGGCTCGATGGTGCCCGACGAACACGCAGACCCGGTCGATACGGCTACGCCGTGCATATCCAGATTGATAAGCAATCCCTCGCCTTCGACCCTGTCAAACGAGATATTTGCTACGGTTGGAACCCGATCAGAACCGAAGCCGTTCAACACAATATCAGGGATCGCTTCGCCGACCCGGCTTTCGAAAAGGTCCCGCATCGCTTTTATCCGGTTTCCAACCTCTAACAGTTCGGACTTGGCTATAGCACAGGCCTCGCCAAGAGCCACGATATTTGCGACCGATTCAGTTCCGGCCCTTAGTCCGCGTTCCTGCCGGCCGCCGAAATTTTGAGCTCGTATCCGTGTTCCTCGTCGAACGTAAAGTGCACCGGCACCCTTTGGAGCATATATCTTATGGGCTGAGATAGATAGTAGGTCGCAACCGATCGCCTCGACATCGATCGGGACTTTGCCCGCTGCCTGAATCGCGTCGGTATGAAACCAGATCTTTTGGCCGCTGTCTCGGATGCCGCGAACAAAATGCCCGATCTCGTCGACCGGTTGGATAGTTCCGATCTCGTTATTGGCCGTCATTACCGTTATGAGAACAGTTTCATCAGTAACGGCGTTCTTGACGTCTTCGATCCGAACCACGCCGTCGGAATAAACCGGCAACCAGGTTATGGTATAGCCCCGTTTCTCAAGTTCTTCGCAAACATTCTTGACCGTCGAATGCTCGAATGCTGAAGTGATGATGTGTTTTCCGTGCTTTTCGTTCGCCTCGGCCAGGCCTTGGATCGCCAGATTGTTGGACTCGGTCCCGCCGGAGGTCAAGATAACCTCGTTCGGCCGTGAATTGATCAACTCCGCGATCTGATGACGAGCTTTATCCACCGCGGCACGTGCCTTCTGGCCCTGAAAGTGGATGCTCGACGCATTTCCGTAAAACTCGGAAAAATATGGAAGCATTGCATCAATGACGGCCGGGTCAGCGGCGGTCGACGCACTATTGTCTAGATAAACACGACGAAACATAAGTGAATACTATCACATCCATAAATCGAAAAATCTGCATCTAAGTTAACACGGGAAAGTGAATCGACTGCGTGTGACGTAGGGAATTACGGTTAGCGACGATAATTGGTCGTAATCCGTGATCGAGTTTATGTTGCCGAAACTACTGTATTAGCGTAAATTAGATGGTAGTGGTGTGCTGGTAAAAGTATGTTTCGGCCGCCACCGTGTAGGGATTTATAAAATGGACTTTGCAACAAAAGAGATCTTCAAGCGATACGCGAGCATTTTGATCGGAAAACCGATCACGCCCGTGTTCCTCAATATTTTGGTGACGAGCGTATGCGATATGCGATGTACGCATTGTTTCTTTACGGACGAACTTGATGACCGTCCGCGCAAAAAGCTGCAGATGAAGACGGACGAGATCGCCAAGATCTCGGAGACGCTTCGTGGTAATTTGGGCGTGCTTGTGTTGGCAGGCGGTGAACCGTTTACTCGAAAAGATCTGCCTCAGATCGTCAGGGCATTTTATGAAAATAACAAGCTCGACTCGGTCTATCTGATGTCAAACGGCCAGATCCATCCGCGTATTTTTCCGGATGTCGCTCAGATAATGGACGAATGCCCGAACCTCAATGTGAGTGTAGCGTTGGGTATAGACGGGATGAAAGAAGCCCACGAAAAGATCCGTCGGAAAGAGGGAAGTTGGGACAAGGCGATACATACTGCCCGGACGCTTCAGCAGATGAAAAAGGAACAGTATCCGAGACTAGACATCCAGACTTGCACGTGCGTGATGCATTCGAACGAAGATACGATCTTCGACTGGTACGACTTTCTCAAAAACGACCTAAAGCCGGATAAGGTCAATATTAACTATATTCGTCCACCGTCAAATGATCCGATCGAACTCCAATTTGATCACAAGCGTTATCAACAGCTCTCGGATATGATCCTCGAAGATACCAAGAATGCGGCGCTCAAGAACCGTTACGGCGGCGACTCCGGCTTTTTTAAGGCAGCAGTCGACATCTATATGCACGACTTGATCGCTAAGACCAAGGAAGAGAACAAGGCTCAGTTGACCTGTTACGCCGGAAGTGCCGGAGCGGTCATTTACGACAACGGAGCTCTTTCTTCTTGCGAAAACAAAGCCGATGTGCTTAATCTGCGGGATTATGATTGGGATTTTAACGCAGCGTGGAACACAGACCTAATGGCAGAGCGTCGCCGCGAAGCTGGTAACGGCTGCTTTTGCACGCACGAATCGAATTGCTTCTATCCGTCGCTACCGTTTAATCCGAAGCATTTGGTCAAGATCAAAAAGCTCGAATCCGAAATGAAAAAGGTAGCAAAATCAGTCGGCTTCGAGGCTGCAAAAAAAGTTGCAATGAAGGCGTAATTGGATAGCGTTCAACGATGCCTCAAAGCACCCCCAAGATTCTGATCATCTCGTCTGACACCGGCGGCGGGCATCGATCTGCCGCCGCGGCGATTTCCGATGGCCTTGAGAAATTCTGGAGTGGTGATTCGTCGGTGGTCCGGGTGATCAAGGCGGTCGAAGAATCGCATAATGTCACCGGCAAACTCGTCGATCTATACAACTGGATGCTGAAGAATAAGCAGCACTGGATGAAGTATCTGTATTGGGCGGTCAACAAGATAAGGCCGGAAACCCGCGAATTTTTTCATAAGCGATGCATCGGTTACGTCCGCGATCAGTTTGAAAAATGGTGCCCGCACGTTGTAGTAAGTGTTCACCCTTTAACTCAACATATATTTGCGAGGATCCTTAAGGAACTTAATCTATCAGATCAGGTTCCGCTTGTAACTGTTGTAACTGATCCGTGTTACGGGTTTTGGAAGGGTTGGGCGTGCGAAGACGTGTCGCTATATTTAGTTGCAAACGAAGATGCTCGCGACCAGTTGCTTGATTATGGAATCGCACCGGAAAAGATCAAAGTTTCAGGAATGCCGGTGAATCCTAAGTTTCGTGAGGTCGACGAGAAAGACGCTCAGGACGCACGACGTGTATTCGGGCTCGACCCGGACAAATTTACTGTATTTGTCAATGCGGGTTGGGTCGGCGGCGGTAACATCCCACAGATCTTTCGCGAACTTGTGAGAGGTGAACTCGATGTCCAAGCGATCTTTTTGGCCGGAAAGAACGAAGAATTGCGGCTCGAGGCGGAGAAGTTGGCTAAGACCGCGAAGTTTCCGGTAAAGGTCATAGGCTACTCCGAGGATATCGAAAAGCTTATGCATTCGGCCAATGTAATGGTTTCGAAACTTGGTGGATTGACGACATTTGAGGCACTGGCTTGCCGGTTGCCGATCATTGCCGATCTAACAACGCCGCCGATGCCGCAGGAAGCGGGTACGTCGCAGTTGCTTGAGCGCCGCGGTGCCGGCATATTGCTTAAGCGGAGTTCGGACATTGTGCCGACCATCCAGAACCTGCTTTCGGACAACGGAGAGTATTCGCGGATGAAGGCGGCGACCATTGGTATGACGATGCCGAACTCAACCGATCAGATCATCAAGGAGATCAATGCCTTGCTGCCGCATCCCTTTACAACCTCAAGGGCAGCGGCTTAATGCGTATTATTCAATTCGGCAACTTGTCACAACACCCTGATTTATTTAACCTCTTGATTTGGACTCGTAGTCCATTTCAAATTGGAGATCAATAGTTTGAGCTTATTACTTGAAGGAAAACGAGCGTTCGTCTCAGGGGGAACGCGCGGAATCGGCGCCGCAATCTGTGAGGTTTTTGCCCGCGAAGGTGCAGACGTCGCATTTAATTATTACTCGAGCGATGCACTTGCGGACGAAGTGCGGGCAAAGATCGAGGCTCACGGCCGTCGGGCGCTCAGCTTCAAAGTATCGGTCACGGACCGTTACGGGATGAAGCATATTGCCCGCGAGATCAAAGAGGCGTGGGGCGCGATAAATATTCTGGTCAATAATGCAGCGGTCAACAAGGGCGATAATTTCGCCACGACCACTGATAAATCCTGGGATTGGGTTGTTGATACCAACGTAAACAGCCTTTTTTCGGTTACCAAACCATTTTATAAACAGATGATTCGCGAGCGAGCAGGTTCGATACTCAATATCACCTCGGTCGGAGCGATTCGCAGTCTGCCGACATCAGTCCACTACGCAACATCCAAGGCCGCGATGATCGGATTTACAAAATGCCTGTCGCGGGAAGCCGCAAACTTCGGCATTTCAGTCAACGCTATCGCTGCGGGCATCTTTGACACTGATCTCGGCCACACGCTGCCCGAGCGTCTGCTGCAGATGCACGATTTCTGGGTTGCAAAGGGTCGCGTCGGCCGTCCGGAAGAATTGGCTGAGTATGCGGCGTTTATGGTATCTGACCGCAACAGCTTTATGAGCGGCGAGGTCGTCATAGTCGACGGCGGGGCGATCACCTAGGGATCCCAAAAATTATCTAAACGTACGTAAACCGGAGTATTGCTCCGGTTTTTTTCATTTGTGCGATAGAATCAATATAACAAATCAACGAATCAACAAAACGGTCAGCGGGTAGCCTGCGGCCGGAGAAGAATAAGGAGCAAAGAAATGAAAAATCGTTTTTTACGCAGTCTTGGCTTGTCGGTATTAATATCGATCTTCCTGTCTGCCGGCGCCGTTGGCCAAAACCGCCAGGGACCGGATCCGGAGTTGATCGCAAAGCGACACGCGATCGAGAAAGAATTGAACGATATCGCGGTGGTCGACCGAAAGGTGATGGTGCCGATGCGTGACGGCAAGCGAATGGCGGCTGACATTTACCGGCCAAAAGATGCGTCAAAACAATACCCGATCATTTTTTCGCGAACACCGTACAATTTCAATTTCTGGGACGTCAGGCTTGGAGCTCCACGAGATATGACGTCGATCATTGACGCGATCAAGAGAGGCTACGCGTATGTTGTGATGAACGAGCGCGGCCATTTCTTCTCAGAAGGCAACTATGACATCCTCGGGCCGCCGACGACCGATGGCGACGACGCACTTACCTGGATGTCGTCGCAGCCGTGGTCTAACAAAAAGGTCGGCACGATCGGCTGTTCATCGACCGCGGAATGGCAAATGGGCGTTGCGGCCCGCGGCAATCCGGCGTTTACGACTATGATCGCACAGGGATTTGGCGCGGGCGTCGGACGTGTCGGGCCGTATTACGAACAGGGAAACTGGTATCGTGGCGGTGCCGTCCAAATGCTCTTCATTGCTTGGCTGTACGGTGAGCAGAATCAGGTTCGGCCGATGTTTCCGGCCAATACGTCGCAGGCAGACCTGATACGAGGGTCGAAATTGTTCGATCTCTCAGAGCAGGCTCCGTCGGTCGACTGGTCCAAAGCTCTTCGCCATCTGCCCGAGATGGATATCATCAAGGCGGTTGATGGGCCAAACGGAGTATTTGCCGATGAAATGCCGAACATTACAGGTGGAGCGATGATACGCCGAACGCCGAACGACGCGGCGTGGTATAAGGGCGGGCTGTTTCACGACAATATGAAGATCAACATCCCCGGATTTTGGTTTATGTCCTGGTATGACGTTTCGGTCGGCCCAAACCTAGCGACGTACAACCACGTTCGCAAGACCGCAAGCCCCGACATCGCCGATAAACAGTACGCTGTGATCGCTCCGACGCTGCATTGCAGTTATACGCGTGCGACCGAGAACACGGTGGTCGGTGAACGAAGTATGGGTGATGCTCGCCTCGATTACAGTGCATTGACGTATGGATGGTTCGATCATTTCCTAAAAGGGGAAAAGAACGACATCCTGAAAATGCCTAAGGTTCAGTATTTCACGATGGGCAGCAACAAATGGCAATCTTCCGATCAGTGGCCGCCGAAGGGTGCCGAGCCGATGAAGTTCTATCTGGCGAGTAGTGGCAAGGCAAACTCGTTAAAAGGCGACGGATCTCTCGTTGCGGCACCGCCGGCCACCGATAGTCCCGACAGCTTTGATTACGATCCGATGAATCCGGTCCCATCGTTCGGCGGGAACGTCTGCTGTACGGGAAATGCGATAACGGGCGGATCGTGGGATCAGAGCAAAATGGAAGAGCGGCAGGACATCCTGGTTTACAGTTCGGACGTACTGAAAGAAGGGATCGAACTGAGCGGGTCGATCGATCTAACGCTTTTTGTATCATCGAGCGCGAAGGACACAGATTTCACCGTCAAGTTGATAGACGTTGATGAAAATGGGAAAGCGTGGAATCTTGACGAGACGATCCAGCGAATGCGTTACCGCGACGGATACGAAAAACCGCTGGCGTGGATGGATGCCGGAAAGGTCTATAAGGTAATGTTTCAGCCGATGACGACCAGTAACTATTTTGCGCCGGGCCACCGAATCAGGATCGAGATATCGAGTAGCAATTTTCCGCGTTTTGACCGCAATATGAACACGGGCGGAAACAACTACGATGAAGTGAAAGGCGTGATCGCACGCAATTCGGTTCATCATTCCAAACAATATCCGGCTGAACTCACGATCACGGTCGTGAAGAAAAAGTAAGCTAAGGCTAGAAGTTGTTCGTGAAACGCCGGAAAGACGCGAAGGTCAGAGTTCATCTCTGATTTTCGCGTCTTTCAAATTTCTAAAGTTCGAGCTAACCCTGTTTTTCGAGCGGTTCCTTCGCCTTGTCGATAAAGACTTAGATCATATCGGCAATACGTTTATTCATCTCGCTGCTGATCAGGCTTTCTCCCGCGAGTCCTGCAAGCAGGTGGAGGTCGCGGGCTGATCTGCGTCGGAGTTCGGCCGATTGCGAGAACTGGACCATCGTCGCGTTCGTAGCCTTTTCGAAAAAAATCCGCCGAGTAACGCAGGAAATCCTCTGTTTCGACACGAACCGGTGCTCTGCTCGGCGGGGGCCATTTTAGTAAACCCGATTACCAAGTCGGGGCCGCCGAACACGTTGACATTCATTTGCAATCTTCAAATACGAAAGCGTGGTTTTCGACGGCTTCACTGCAACAGCCGTAGCAGTTTGTAACCGCTCCAATTATGATCGGGAAATCGTGAGAGAATGACCGCCTTTCCGTCCGCCGTCTGAATCAGGATGTCCAAAAACGTCCCTAATCCCAGCGACAATGTCGGTTGGAACGAAGGGTCTAAGTCGCCGTTCCCCAAACGCCGTTTTAGGTATGGATATGCTGAGTCCCACACCCCAAAAATAAACCGTCCGTCCGACTGCTGGACAACGCGAGATATTCTGGAGTCGGAGACGAAAAAAGGGGGATCACCCGGCTTTATGAGCGCCGAGACCTCACACTTGCCTCCCCACGCCCCACCGTAAATCTGATCTGGAAAACCGTTGGAAAGGAACCGAGAGGTGTTTGCCTGGTAGTAGATCCAGCCCCCGAGATTATATGAGGCCGATGACACGAGGATGTTGTCTCCGGTTTGAACCATCAGCGACTGATATTGGACGTTTGATGTCCCAGCGGAAGGTCCGTTCTCGTCGTAACAAACTGAATCAAAATTCGTCGGTGCCTCTACCGTCGGGAATCCGGGATCTGCTAATCCTCCAGTCAAGAAGCGAAAAATGCGAGGTGCATTACTCCCGCCCAAGACATAAAATGAGGACGAGGATAATCCAAAAACATAGATCTTTCCAGAGGCAGGTGCGACCGTGACGCCGGATCCCAGGGAAAAGGTGTATGGAATATAGACATTTCCTAGCGTTCCAAATGTTGAATCGGCGGAGCCGTCGGTACGGAGCCGGGTCAGGTAAGAGACAGTTCGCGTCGTCGGAAACGGGTAGCCGGGACCCGAAAATACTTTTTGGACCTGATAGAAAATCAGCGGCTTCCCGGCCGAAACATCAATGTCTATGGAGGTGCCGCTGATCACGTTCAGGCCCAATACGACATACCCGTTTCCCGCGCCGAACGTAGTGTCTAGTATTCCAGCGGCGGTGAATCGCCACACGGCGGCAAGCTTGGGGTCTGTAGTTTCGCCTGCGACGAGTATCTTCCCGTCGGACTGGACCTTGAACGCGATCGGTGTTCCGTAAACCCTTTGGACCAGGTTGAAAAGCGGCACATAGGATTTAACCGCTTCCCCGTGAAATCCAAAACTGGAATCAAGAGATCCGTTCGCGTTGTGGCGGCGGACGACAATGCGTCTACTTGAACCTTCGCCCGTGTAGCACAGCACTAGCAGCTTTCCGCCTTGCTGTTGTTCCACTGCGATCGGGTGGATATCGGCGAAAATGTTCGTCGCTACGCCGCCCGTACCAAATGTCGGATCCGGGGAGCCCGATGCCCCCAAAAGATCGACGTTGGCAAAAATGAGCAAGAGCGGTATCATTACCGCATTCGCTGAAAAGCTAGCCAAACGTTTGATAGTCATCATAATCATCTCCTCCTTTTGAACAAATCCGAAATTTCGATCTCATTGTCCATTCGCTTAACAATTCGGCTCGTCCGGTCGCGGGTCGAATCCGCTCTGGAAGGTCGGGCGGAACAACATCGTTCGGTTCGACTACCGGATCGAAAGGGTCGAAAGCAGTCTGTCGGACTCAGGGTTTATTCGAACTATGACAGACAGTTTATGATCAGGCGCGGTGGCGAATTCTTTGATGCGATGCTGTTCAATTTCCATTAGCCCCGTCCCGTTCACTCCTGTTCCAGTCTCACCTTCGCACGGCCTATGAAGACCTTTATCATCTCGGTAATACGTTTATTCATCTCGGTGCTGATCAGGCTTTCTCCCGCGAGTCCTGCAAGCAGGTGGAGGTCGCGGGCTGATCTGCGTCGGAGTTCCACAAGCTGTGAGAAATGGACGTGTGTGACGTTTTTGGCCTTTTCGAAAAAATCAGCTGAATAACGAAGGAAATTTTCGGCTTCGGTCCTGAGTGGTGACCATTCGATCCGATCGTCGCTAGCTTCAGCGAGTTCGACCGCAAATTTCTGCAGCATCTGGCCGATAACCGGGATCTCGGCCTGGATACGCCAATGTGCGACACCCTTGGCATCGGTGTGGATCTGGGTAATGCCCGGCATTAAGCTCGAAAAGTTTGTTATATCCGAGAAAAACTCACGGACGCTCTCAATGCTCGAATTTAACTCGATCACTCCGGAATAACCTGCTTTAACGGTAAACATCAAAATACTCCATTAAATACGATCGAATTAAAGAATAGCCTAGTTGTCGATCGCGTCATCCCGCGAAAGAAAGGATCCTCTGCAAAAAGTACGACGTGGCCTGAGCCCATAGATTCGTCGATGACATACGCGGTGCCGCTGAGCAGTCGCTCGGTGTTTCCTTCCCAAACAAAGCCGGATATGGTCAGAGGCTTTTTCGGGTTAGCGTCGAAGACCAGAGCGTTCGTGCCTTCCTTGGAGTAGCGAAAGAAGTAACCGCTCGCCAACAGCACGGGCATTTCGTCGCGATCCACGCCGTATGTAATGTAATTTGTACGGTCAACGGTTGCACGGAAGATGGCTCCCGGCAAAGCCTCGGGAACCTTATTGGCATTTGCAGACGGCGAAGCGATCGGCGGAAGTGACGGAGCAATGCCGTCCGTTCGGTCAGATCCTGCGATGTTCGGTGTCGGTTCAGGGGCGGGGTCAGCCGACTTTTTGTCGTCGCCCGGGCCTTTAGGCTTTTCGTCGTCGTCTTCGCTACCAACAAGCTTTGACGTAGTCAGGCCAACCTCCTTGAGAGCCGCAAAGACCGAGCCGCCGCTGATCGTTACGATCGTGCCGCCGCGGGAGGCAAACTCCTTCAGTGCCGACACTCCGCCGGAGCCGAACGAACTCATATATCGGCCGGCCGAACCCTCAGGGATGATCAGGACGTTGTAGCCCGTAAGACCGCCGCCGCGGACCGAACCGATGGTCATTGGTGTAAATTTTACGCCGTGTTTGTCTAAAGTCCACCATATCGATCCGTACGATTCCTGCGTGACGCCCTCGTCGGCAACGATCGCGATACGGGGGGCGTTGAGCGATAGCACCGCTTCGCCGCCGATACTTGTGTCGCCCTCGTCGGAGTAGCCCGAATTTACAGCGGTGACGTTAACTCCCATTTCCGCGGCAAGAGCCGCCACGGAGTTGTGGATCGAATCGGGGTTACGTGAAACGCGGATCACAAATGTCCCCGGCTTCCAATTGCGGCCGCCCGCGTTAAGTGTGCGCGTGGTCACGGCGACCTTGAAACCATTCTGCAAAAGCCGCATTACCATCGCTCCGGTCGAATCGGTCTCGTACGGAATTATGTACGCGATCCGGGCCCGTCCCGAAACGCTCCCGCGCTTGGCATTGGCAATTGTGGTGGTGTCCACAGGTGTTCCTGCAATGCTACCGGATTCTTCGGTCCAGTAGGCATCGACGCCAAAGGTCAGTGGCATCGACCAAGCGGTAATATCATAAAAGCCGTAATCTTCCTTAGGCTGGCCCTTGCCGCGCATCTGATTTCGGCGAAATCTGGCCATATTATCATCGACAAATGCTTTATCCTGCGGCGTGTCTTGTTCGAGAACGGCTTTTAGGTAAATTCTCTGCGGTTGGTCGAGGTCGATGATGTACGAGCCTGCCGGAAATGTCTTAGAGACGGCCTTTGAGTTTTTTTCGAGATAGGAATGGGCCGTGGTAGATGTGAAAGAAGACGACGCCACCTTGACCTCGACATTTGACAGACGCAACACCTCGATCAACTCAGCGGCCTTTACGCGGTCGGAAGTCGGGTCTATTACGACACGTTTCAGCTTAGAATTGGCGTTGTCCGCAAGTCCCTTGGCACGGAAAGCGTAATAGTCCTTGATCCGCTCGACCCGGTTTTTGGCGGTGGTCTCGAGCGTGGTCATTGAGGCAACAAAATGCTTGGCGATCGAGGATCGAAATGTGACGATCGTACCGTCATCTCGAGTCCAACGTAATCCCTTAAAGCCGCCACCATCGGTCTCGTACGTCATTCCGGTCGCACCGAGAAGCGATGGGTACATATCCCAGTAGCCCGGATAGAATGCGTCGAAAACATCCCGCACATAATAGTCCCAGCGATTCCCGTCGAATGCGGCGGCATTGGCGCGGCCGTACGTATCTAACCATTTGCTGTATTGCGGTTGCGGAAGATTGGGGTTGATGGGTAGAGATACCGGCGGAAAGAAATACTGCGACGGTTGGCCGTGGTGATCGACCGCGACCTGCGGATTCCATTCCATAAACGCCTTTTGCATATTACGCGATTCTTTCTGCGTAAAGGTGAGCGTGTCGCGATTTAGGTTAAATCGGTAATGATTTACACGTCCCCAGACAGACCAGGGTTCACGATGTTCGATCGCGTTGTGGTTCGGATCACCGACGGCGACCGAATTGTACCACGTGGCAAATCGCTCGTGTCCGTCGGGATTTTCGCCCGTCAGGACTAGCACAACAGTGTTCTTTAGTATATCGAGCGTCGCCGGTTCATTGGAGGCCGCAAGCTGATATATCACCTGCATAAAAGCCTCGAATGATGATGACTCGTTGCCGTGAATGGTATATGCCATCCACGCGATCGCCGGATTGCTACGGGCGATCGCGTCCGCCTCAGCGGCCGTGGTTCGCCGGGGATCGACTAGACGAGCATTGGCGGCCTTGATCTCGTCGAGACGGGCGAGATTCTCCGGCGATGAAATTGCGACCAAATGCTGCATCCGATGTTCACTGGTGGTGCCGATGTCAAATATCTTGACGCGGTCCGGTGCGGATCTTGCGATCGCGTCGATCACCTGTTCCATCTGGGCGTAAGTCGTATTATGATCGCCTACGTCGTATCTGAGGATGCTCTGCGGCCTCGGTACACCCGTGCGATACTCGCCACGAGTGTAGAAATCGAAGTTTTCGTTGAGCGGATCGGGCGTTTGGCCAATCGATGCAATGGCGAAAATAAAAATTGCGACTATGGCGATCAGAAAAGCTTTAATCTTCATCAAAGTATTTGTTGCGGAATCAGAATTTTAGGTTTATGTCATAAAAGATATTAAACCTTCGGGTGTAATGGCACAAACATATGCAAGGGAAACTACCGGTCGACGATTGTCCTAAATGCGGTGAAGCAAAACTAAAGGTGTGGCGTGATTTGACTGCCGACGAGAAAATGATCGTCGACCGACTGCCGGCCGCGAGGGCGTTCACGCCTGCCGAACGCAAACGCCATCACTTTTGTACTCGATGCTGGTTTGAACAGACCGAACCGATCTCTACCACTGCGTAATGACCAGAGTGGTTGCAAATACGTTCTATAAATCGGATTCGTTCGCTTTCTATGGGCTTGATGGTCGGCCACGTATATTGGAGATCTGAGCGAGAAAATGGCACCGCGATCTAGCTCGGTGCCATTTTGGTTTCGGATAAAAGTGAAGTTAAGGCGTCATCATTACGCCGAAGTCGAAAAATTTGGCGCCGATTCCGGCTCCGGTGTTGGCGTTACCGGAGTTCATCAGCATAAATCCATATTCGCCTTTCTTAAGGTCGCCGGCGGCGGTTACCTTAAAGATTCCATTGCCCAAGTCGTCGGCTTTGAGTCCGACGACGTATTCGTCAGAAAGGCCACCTTTCGCGCCCCACGAATTGCTCTTTGCGATGGTTACTTCGCGGTTATCGCTACGTTGATTGAAACGCACAAGCGTAAATTCGTTCGGGGTTGAAGGAATTCCGCTGGAAGTGTTCATACCGCCGCTTGAAACGTCCAGATAAAAATAAAAGACCGGAGATGTAGTTTCAAGTTGCACCTTGGCGCTTCGTCCGGGCAGATTTGTCTTCGTTTTGACTTTGCCTAGTCCAAAAGGTGTCACAGACGCTGTGAACATACCACCGGTGCGGTTTTGGCCTGAAACATTAGGGTCCAGACGGGTCATTTTACGAACGCCGTCTTTTTCCTCAAAGAGATAGATCCCGTACGTGTGTTTCGACATCGGATCGTTCGGGTCGCCGTTGGCCTCGGTCGAAGCGGCACCTGAGGGTGTCGTCGAGGTGTTAAGCGGACGGCCGCTCTTGGATTCCAGCATCGCTCCGACGATGTCGTCGCTAACGCCGGCCTGTTTGAGTTTAATAAGTGAGTCGGTCGATAGGTCAAACTTCGTCGCTGACGATTTGATCTTGCCGACAATGATCGAACTGCTCAGGCCCGCTTTGGTAAGTGATATTACCTCATCGTTGGTCATCGTTTCCTGAGCGACAACGGCGGCCGATAGCATCAGTACCAACGAGAGGCACAGAGCAAAGATGCTGAATTTACTTTTCATTGAGAATCCTCCAAAAACTTAAGAATAAAATATTGATCAAACCTTTTCCCGGCCGCTATCGGGGATCGCGGCGGCGTCCGGAACTATAATTATCCCTCGCACGAATGTCGAGATCCGGCCGGTAAACACGTACTTTAATGTAATAGCGGCTGTCGGGCGTACGTTCACTGTTAGGATAATAACCCAAACTATATATTTTGCGAAGTTCTTCGGCGATCCGTGCAAACGCTTCGTTAAGATTCGTCGTGGAAGCAACTCGTTGCAAACGCCCACCCGATCGTTCCGCGAGTTCGCTCAAAAACGCACGGGCAGCGGTATAGTCCTCTTCCTTTTCACCCTTAACGAGCGGCGATTCGACTACATACGGACGGTCATTGTCGTCGTAAAGTATTTGAGCGTCCTTACGGCGGATCTTGCGAACGTCGTCAAATGTATCGTAGCGGATGGGATAAATGAGCGTATCCATCTCATCCACATCGCGAAGTAGTCCCTTGGCGGTTGCCGTGACGCTAGTCGTGTCCACCCCGTCGGTTAATAGCACAATAGCCTTTCGGCCCGTGATATTTCTCAACTTATCATTGAGAGTCGTGTCGATCGCCGAATAAAGACTGGTGCCCGAGCCCACCTTTGTGGCCTCGATCGCATAACGTAATGCCCTACGGTTGTCGGTCGCTTCACAGAGTATCCGTACCTTTTCATCAAATGACAGGATCATCACCTTGTCGCTCGGACGTAACTGTGCGATGAACGCCTCCGCCGCCGCTTGTATTTCCGGTAATTTGAAGACGGTCGAGTAACTCATATCGAGCAATAGAGCGACCGTGAACGGTTCATCCGAATTGGAGAAATACGCGATCTCCTGCTCCTCGCCGTTTTCAAAGATCTTGAATTCTGAACGGCCAATATCCGTCACGGGACGCCCTTTTCGCGTGCTTACACGCACCGGGATAGTGACCAGATCGGTCTCGATCCGAACAACTCCGTCGTCCTTCTCAGACTTGCTCGGAATCTTGGGTTTGTCGGGCGATTCCGAACTTCGATCGCCGCGGGCAATGCTCTCAGAGTAGCCCTTGACACGGCCCGCCTGTCCGACCGTAGCGGTCGCGGCTAAAAGCGCGATCAGGATGGAGAATACAAATCGATACATCGGACGGAACTAAGTTATCGGGATACCAAGCAGGGCTGAAAGAGCGGTCTCAGTTGCCACGGCGGGATCGTCAGACGATGTCATATCCCATCTCCACGCTTTGCCGACCTTGATCATATGGGCGGTTCCATTGAATATCAGCGATTTGTTATCGATCGTGATCCGGCACGAGGTCGGCACCTTGGCCTTTTTACCGTTGACAATGGCTGTTCCGACCTGGATCTCCGACATTCCATCGAACATCTTCTTGGTCGTCGCAGCGTCCTCAGCATTGGCGTTCAGCCCGCTTTCAAATTGGTCCGCAAAGTCGTTGGCATCAGTCGGCATCTGTCGTTGGACAGCCGGCGAAAAGCTTATTACTTCGAAAAGCCCGGCCCAATCCTGAGTTTGCAATACGCGGTAGACCCTTAGTGCCGCAGCGGACGCATCGGCAACATCTGTGTTTTCGGCTTTCTGAGCATTGGCAGCTAATACGGCCGTTAGTATCACCAATATGGAGACTAGAGTTTTTTTCATAATATTTTCGATCCGGATGCTTTCGGGACTGCTGGCTCGTCGAGACATTTCTTCTAAATAATACACAACCATCGATCATCATTCAACGGATTAATCGCTAGTTTGTTGGCCCACGATATTGTCGAAAGCGGACCTTACGGCGAGTCGATTCAGAGTGAGTTGTCCGAGCAGTTCCGATGTCGAATCAAGATCCATTCTCTGCGCGATCGTCGCTAAAACCGTTTGGTTCGCGGTCGAGAGTTGTGTCGTCCGTCCGACGGTCAAACGCAATGCGTGATCGAGTTCCGACAGAAATTCGTAACCACTCAAAATATCCCGATAGTCGTCTGCAGTGAGCGATCCACCATCCGCAAGGCGTTTAAGCATATACGCGGTCGACCGATCGGTGCCCTCATCCGGCACGTTATCACGCAGTTGGAGGTATCTCATCGCGAAATAGATGTCCAACATTCCGCCGGAGCCATATTTGATATCGATCTCGGAATTGCGACGGTTGTGTGAGCGTTGAGTTTGCAATGCGTGGCGTACACGAGCAGTCTCATCTCGCAAAGTGCCGGGATCGATCAGTCCGGCTTTCGTGTGAATTATGCGGCGTGTCTCGGTCTCGACCAAGGCTCCAAGCGTCAGATCGCCCCCGACACTGCGAAGTTTGACGAACGCGAGCATTTCCCAGACCGCGGCGGTGTCACGCATATAGTTAAGAAATGACTCACTCGAGATCGCACTCATTCCTTTCGAACCATAGGGTCGAAGTCGTAGGTCCACGCGGTAAAGATTGCCGTCGCGCGTCATCGACGAAACGGCGGTGACAAAGAGTTCGGCGGCCCGGCTATAAAATTCGGAATTTGTAACTGTAGCTCCCGTTGCCGGGAGATCGTCGTAGATCAAGATCAGATCAAGGTCAGAATCATAATCTAGGCCGCGACCGCCCAGTTTGCCGAGGGCAAGCACCGCAAGATCCAAGTTATCTCCGGTAAGGGCGTATTTCGAATTTAATTCCTCACGAACTACACGAAGAGCAGCGGCAATGCTGGCCTCGGCGAGTTTTGTCTGCAAATGCTTTGCCTCGCGGACTGTGATCGATGAAAAAACATCTCTGACCGCGATGCCTATCAATAGTCGCGACCACGCTTGCCGCATAGCAGACAAGCGCGGTCCGAAGCCGGACGCACCATCTATCGCCGCCATCATTATCGACTCAAATGCCGGCTCGGCTGACGTATCATTCGGATCGGGAAGTGCCGCCGCAAGCTGCGGATTGGCGGCGATCATCGACGCAAAACGGGGTGACACGGTGGCGATCCGATCGAGTACGGACATTTCCTGTTTGGTCGCCGGCAGATCAAAATCCGATTTTTCGATCGATGCTAAAACACCTGACCGAATTCGGTCGCCGGCATTTGGTATATCTGAAATGACAGTATCACGTGCAACGTCGAGGTTGATTTCACCAAATATCTTCGAAAATACGCGGCTGACATTCGCCGAATGGCGGGCAAGTGCCTCGTCAAAATCTCCGCCGACGGCAAATGTGACCCGGCGTGCGAGCAATTCGCGCTTTTCGCCGCTGTCAGCCACAATGTGGGTCTGGATGCCGTTTTCCATCTGCAGAACGTGTTCCGTACGCCGCAAGAATTCGTAAGCCGCTGAAAGCTCGGAAAGCTCGGTGTCACTAAGGTAACCACGGTCTGCGAGGCGCGAGAGGCTGATAAGCGTATGCGGTGACCGCAGCCAGCGGTCATCACCTCCGTGGGCAAGCTGTAAGGCCTGAGCCAAAAATTCGATCTCGCGGATTCCGCCCCGTCCGAGTTTTACGTCAAATCCAAATTTACCGATATTCTGGCGATCGATCTTTTCCTTCGACAACCGCACATTTCGCAAGGCGTCTTCGACGGTTTCGCCTGATTCGAAGACCAATGGCTCGACCTCGGAGAAAAACTCGCCGAAAAGCTCGGTGTCGCCGGCGCACCCACGCGAGCGGATCAAAACTTGACGTTCCCACGGCCGGGCATCATTTCGATGGTACCGAACGATGTCAGCCACCGACATTGTCAGTGCACCAAGTGAACCGTGCGGCCGAAGTCTTAGATCAACACGGTACGCGGCTCCTTCGCCCGTCTGTTGTCCAACAAGCTTTGTCGTAAATTCAGCAAGTTTGATGAAATATTCGCGGTTGCTGACTGTTCCGCGACTACCGATGCCTGAGGTCGAGCCGTCGTTCGAGTAGATGAATAGAAGATCAATGTCAGATGAGTAGTTGAGTTCACGCGAACCGAGTTTACCGAGTGCGGCGATGCAAAAGCGTGCGGGACGCTGACGGCCTTTGGTATCGGTTTCCTGGGGGGAACCAAACCTGTTGTCCATCTCACGTCGTGCCAGCTTTAGGGCCGACTCGAGGATGGCATCCGCCAGATTCGAGATCTCTTCGGTTATCTCCGCGATCGTAGCAAGTCGGCGGATATCGCGTAAATATATCCTGAGGAGTTCGCGGCGGCGAAAACGAGCAAAAAGTACTTGTGGGTCGAGTTGCGACTGGGTCATCGAAAATCGCGCGAGCGATTCGAGCAGTTCGTCCTTACCGCGAACGCCTGAATCGCGGCGTTTTCGGCCCAGCCACCAGATATAGTCGGGGTGTTGTAGTAGCGTGGTTGCGAGCAACGGGCTAAATGCGGCAAGCGTCAGGACGTCGGACAATAAAGCTTCGTTTTTAGCAAGTTTTATCGCCACCGCCGCGTGTTTTTCTGCCAGCTGCGATATAAAACGCTCGGCAGACGCCGGGTCGGGCAGGTCCGTTATAAGATGGCGGTCGATATTCATTTTCGGAAACGATGCGGGTCGATATTGTATTTACGGATCTTGTAGCCAATGATACGTTCGGTCGAATCAAGCATTTTCGCAGCCTTGGCTACATTTCCGCGTGTTGACTTGAGCGTGTCCTTGATCAGGTCGCACTCAAACGCCTCGACCGCGGTTGTGAGCGATACATTCGTCTCGGTGCCGCTATTTTCAGCGGTCTGCAGGGTCGGAGGCAAATGGTGGCCGTGTATCACGTTTGAGTCGCAAACTATCACGGCCCGCTCGATCACGTTTTCCAGTTCTCGGACGTTGCCGGGAAAATGGTATGCCGTCAGCATATCTATTGCGGGCGTCGAAATACGCCTGATACGTTTTTGATACACGCTTTCATATTTTTCTAAAAAGTACTCGGCAAGTAGTAGGATATCCGATTTTCGTTCACGAAGCGGCGGCAGAAAGATCGTAAACATATTGAGGCTGTAAAACAGATCGTCACGAAATCTGCCATTTGCGATAAGGTCTTCGATATCCTTGCACGATGAGGTGATCAGGCGGACGTTTACGCGGATCGAATCCGCCGCACCAGGGACGTCGATCTCTCGGTCGCGCACGGCCCTAAGCAATCTGGCCTGAGTATTTAGCGATAGGTCGCCGATCTCATCTAGTACGAGCGTGCCGCCGTCTGCTTGTTCGAAAGCACCCTTTTTGTGGCCGTCCTCGCCAAAGAGTTCGCGTTCGACCTGGCTCTCGCTGCGAGCCGAGCAATTGATCCTAATAAAAGGCCTTTTGGAGCGAAAACTATTAAAATGTATGGCACTGGCGATCAACTCCTTGCCGGTACCGCCTTCACCGCGGATCAGGACCGCAGCGTTCGAACGTGCGACTTGATCAGCTTGATCTCGGATGTGGCGGATAACACTTGATGTTCCGACCAGATGGCGAAAATCATATTTCAGTCTTAATTCCTGCTTGAGTTGAGTATTTTCATCGGTGATCTTTCGGCTCTCTTCGGCGACGACCCGCTCGACTCGCATTGCCTGTGCAAGCACTGTAGCAACCGGTATCAGAAGTTTGATGGTCTCGCTTTCTGACATGTCGCGGCGATCCGGAAATCCGACCGCTAGTAGGCCAACACTCTTACCGCGAAAAATCACGGGAACCGCAACCAGCGATACTGCTCCGGTACCGAACGATAGAAAATTGAGGACTGTGTCCTCGCCAAGTGAATCGATCGCGAAAGGTGCAGCGAGGTGCAGCATTTTCCAAAGACTGCTTTTGGAAATGCGTGACTCAAGCCTGCGATAATCGGCCACACCCAGTCCGCTGGAAGCAATGATGTCGGCGATGTCGCCATCGCGGCGAAGCCTCGCCAGAAACGCGAATTTCCCCCCGAATAACCTTAGTAGATTATCCACGACCGATGCCGAACCGGCCCGCAACCCTTCGGCATCAGTTAGAGCAGTTGCCGCACGGGCAATAAATTCGAGTCGGTCAAATTTCATTTCCGACAAAATTGTAGGATATTAGTTCAAAACGTCAAAATCTAATTCACAATGCGATATCATCGAAACGTGAACACACGAATCGAGATTCAGGCGGGCGACGAGCACTATAAGGTGAGGCTCGATGATTTTTTGTTTGACCGATTTAATTGTTTGAGCAAAATGTATCTGCGCGACATCGTCAAGAATGAATTGTGTGAAGTAAACGGCCGATCAGAAAATATCGGTTACAAACTCAAGCCGAATGACCTTATCGAGATTTTCATCGACGAATCAAGAGAAACGGCGATGCGGCCGGAAAACGTGCCGGTCGATGTGCACTACGAAGATGATGATATCATCGTGGTCAACAAACCTGCCGGAATGCTCGTGCATCCGACGCACCGCGATAAAAACGGCACGTTGCTAAATGCGCTTAGTTATTATTTGAATTCGGAAATCGGCGTAACTGGGGCAAAGCACATTAGGGCAGGTTTGGTCCATAGACTCGACAAGCAGACGTCGGGACTAATGGTCGTTGCCAAAACATCGAGGGCTCATCGGATATTGGCAGAGCATTTCAAGCGAAAGATTATTGATAAGCGGTATATGGCTATGGTTGACGGAATTATGACCGACGATCACGGATGTATTTCCGCACCGATCGGTCGATTTGCCGACCTCAAGCTATGGAACATAAAAGCGGATGGAAAGGCGGCTGAAACTCGCTTTTGGGTAAAAGCACGAACTGCCACCCGAACTCTGGTCGAACTCGAACCGGTCACGGGCCGTACTAACCAACTTCGTATTCATTGTTCCTCGATCGGGCATCCGATCATCGGTGATACCGAACGTGGCGGTAGTGAGAGTGACCGCCTTTTGCTACACGCTTGGCGGCTGTCCTTTCGCCATCCGAGCGGTGGGCGACAAATAGATTTTGAATGTCCCGTCGGATTTGCCGCTAGTGATCAGTTTGCCGCCTGAAGAATGATGTCGAACGATCGCTTGGCCGTGCTTTTCGTGAAGGCGAGTGATAGCGAGTACGACTTTCCGGCCTGCAGCGTGTAACATCCCTCACCATAACCGTCCCGATATAAGCCGTCAGTATAGAGCGTGTTCGACCATATCTTGTAGCAATAACGTCCGGGCAATTTGAAAGTCCAGTAATTAGATTGTGTTTTTTTGGAACCGTCGAGAACAAACTCCCGGCGTGTGCCGCCCGCTCCAAATTCCATCACGATACGCTCCCACTTCTGACCGCCCGCCGTATTGAGTACGTCCGTCACATAAAATCGCCCAAGCGGAGCCTCGGCCCTCGCCCCATAAAGGATCTGGATACCTTTTACGTCTAGAGTGCTGAGTTGACCGTCATTATTCCAACGTGGGTTGCAATAGTTCATCACCGAA
>Ga0209476_10000050_pt1 | contig 76918 bp, 70 predicted proteins | sample KloWWTrecipitate_FD_187179 | JGI IMG/M metagenome (GOLD analysis project Ga0209476, IMG submission 187179) | Active sludge microbial communities from Klosterneuburg, Austria, studying microevolution and ecology of nitrifiers - Klosterneuburg... | ecosystem: Engineered > WWTP > Aerobic digester... | reverse complement strand
GTTCAGGGGTTTGGCTTGATGCCGGTGAACTGACACAGATCGTCGATCACGAAGAGAAGGACGCCGGATGGTTCGGCAAGCTATTTACATAATTATTCGGGGAGCGAAATGAGAGCAAAACATTTGGTGAACTTTATTGTGAGCCTGACGCTTATTTTGAGTGCGTCAGGAGCTTTCGTTAATTCGGCAACTGCTCAGGCGGTCGTCGCGGCCAGATCGAATAAAGTCGAAGAACGTCAGCTTAAGAGTAAACTGATGGCTCGCGATATGCCTTATCGTGTGATTTTACCGGCCAATTACTCAACAAAGCCCAATGAGAAGTTTCCGGTGATCTATTTACTTCACGGCCTGACCGGTAATTATAAGAACTGGATCGACAAAACCGATGTCGAGCAGTTCTCGTTCGGTTACGACTTTGTGATCGTCACGGCCGAGGGCAACAACGGATGGTACACCGACAGTGCCACGGTGCCTAACGATAAATTTGAAAGCTATATTATTAAGGAATTGATCACTGAGATCGAAAAAGACTTCAGGGTAGTCGGCGACCGCGACCATCGGATGATCGCGGGATTGTCGATGGGTGGTTACGGATCATTAAAGTTGGGGCTCAAGTACCCTGAAATGTTCTCGCTTGTCGGAAGCTTTAGCGGGGCACTCGGTGCGGCGACCTGGAGTGAAAAAACCGCAGGGTCGAATATCGGGAAGCCTCTGGAACTGATCTACGGCGCCGACGGTAGCGAGACACGCAACTCAAACGATATCTTCAAGATCGTCCGCGAATCTACCTCGGAACGCATAAAGGGCTTGCCGTTTATCTATCAGTCTTGCGGGACAGAAGATTTTCTGATCGCAAACAACCGTGAATTTCTCGCATTAATGAATGAGAAAAAAATTGCACACGAATATCGGGAGCATCCCGGAATACACGATTGGGTATTTTGGAATGACCAGGTGCGAGAGTTTTTGGCAGTAGCCGACCGTAGGCTGAGGAAATAATATGAAACGATTTGCAGTGCTGTTTTTGTTGATTTTAGGTTTAACGGCCGGAGTCTTTGCTCAGCAAAAGACAACCGTCAAAAGTGCGTCAGCCGCGAGGTTGTTGGCCGGAAAACACAAACTCGCGTTGCAGTGGATCAGTTGGGACTATTTTGGAAGTGCCGTAGTCAAGGTAAATAAGGGAGTCTATTCGGTCAAAGGCGAGCAAAAGAGCCGCGAGAATAACGATTTTGTTACGGTTGACGGGTTTATCACGTCGATTTCGGCAAAGGAATTTACGTTCGACGGAACTATTATCACCAAGATTAGCCATATCAACGGTGGGGTTGCTTGTGAGCGAAAGGGCGAGATGATCTTTCGTATTACGGGAAAACGAAAATATTGGCGTATGCAGCAAATAGATAATCCGTGTGATGTCGCCGCTGATTATGTTGACATTTTTATGCGGTAGAATGTGATTCAGCATTGTCATATTGACTTGGAATCCAAAGACGTTGTGATTGCGATCATCGCGTTACATACCGCTGATCTTTTCGCATCACGTATGAAGTTTCAGTGTTGTAATGATGAAATTAGAGGATGCTAAATTTTGCCATCGAAACTGCTCGCGAGGCCGGGCAAATCCTTCTCGAAAAATTTGATCGCGGCATCGCGGTTCATAAAAAAGGTGATATCGATCTCGTCACCGCAGCCGATCTGGCGAGCGAAGCTCTAATTATCGAACGCATCAAGTCCTATTACCCGCGGCACTCGATACTGGCCGAAGAGTCGGGTAACGCAGTGGTGATCGGCGGTGAAAATACGTGGAAATGGATCATTGACCCGCTCGACGGGACGACAAATTTCGCTCACGGATATCCGTGCTTTTGCGTAACTATCGCACTTGAGCACGACGGCGAGATCGTCATTGGCGTGACCTTCGACCCCACTCGAAATGAGCTTTTTGCTGCTGAACGCGGCGGCGGAGCTTCGCTCAATGGTAAACCGATCCGTGTGTCGAATTGCGAGGATCTCGGTGATGCTCTGATAGTCACAGGCTTTCCTTACGACATCAAACATCGAAACGATTTTGCCCGCCACTTGACGGAAATGCTCTTGTCGTCAAGAGGGGTGCGCCGTGACGGCTCGGCGGCGATAGATATGGCGTATGTGGCGTGCGGCCGATTCGACGGTTTCTGGGAAGAGGGGTTAAATCCCTGGGACGTCGCCGCCGGCGTACTCCTGATCGAAGAGGCCGGCGGGCAACTGAGCTATTACGACGGCAAGCCGTTCAGCATCTATTCGCCGCCTATTTGCGCCAGCAACGGCCTGCTACATTCGCAAATGCTGAAGGTACTTTCATAAAAGTACACGGCTCCGGGAGATACGCATCGGGAAGCGGTGTATCATTTGCCCTGCTGAAAATGGCCGATGTGAATCCATTTAGTAAATGCCACGTCGTGTTTTAAGTGCTAAAGAACACGACATCAGTCTTTCCGTCGGCATCATAGTCCTCGGCGATCGGCTTGTCGCCGACAGTTCCAAACGAAAACAACACGTATTTGCTTTTCGAACTCCAAAGCAATTTCAGGTGCCAAGTTGACAATCCAGTCGAGACGTAAATTAAACGTCGCGTATCGGCGACGTTGGCTCATTCATATATTTTTTACTAACCTCGAGTGTCCCAATTTCTATTCGAATCATTTACCGCTTTAATGACGTGTGATAACCTTTGAAATTGGTTCAAATCAAATATATATGTCATGGTTTCGCCGAGACAGTCCGAGGATAGACGGCCAAGGGGTCGACGGAGAAAGGGTAGTAAAGACCGAGGGTATTTTCGTTAAATGCCCGGAGTGCGATAGTGCGCTTTATAAGCGGGAACTTACGGAATCACACGAGGTTTGCACGCATTGTGATTACCATTTTCGGTATACCGCCGAGGGGAGACTCCGCGATCTTTTCGACGATGCTCGTTTTGAAAAGTTAGACGAGGAGGTCGCGTCAGGCGATCCGCTCGGATTTGTCGATTCCAAGCCATACACAGATCGTCTAGATCAGGCGATCGCATCATCCGGATTGCCCGAGGCGATCATATCTGCCAAGGGCCTTGCCGGTGGACACCTTGTTTACGCCGGTGCAATGGATATGTCCTTTATCGGCGGTTCGATGGGCTCGGCCGTCGGTGAGAAGATAACGCGGCTGATCGAGTACGCCGTTAGGGATCGCGGTGCGGTAATAATCTTTTCTGCTTCGGGCGGTGCCAGAATGCAGGAGGGCACTCTGAGCCTTATGCAAATGGGCAAGATCTCCGCCGCACTTGCCCGACTACACGAGGAAAGGCTGCCTTTCATCTCCGTTCTTACAGATCCGACTACCGGTGGTGTTACGGCGAGCTTTGCGATGCTCGGTGATGTCATTCTGGCGGAGCCTAAGGCTCTGATCGGCTTTGCGGGGCCGCGTGTCATTGAGCAAACGATCAGGCAGAAGCTCCCAAAGGGCTTTCAACGCAGCGAATTCCTGCTCGAACACGGTATGGTCGATATCGTCGTTGACCGCCGCGAAATGAAGGCGACGATCGTACGAATGCTGGATTTTATGATGAATCCCGCAGTGACAGGCTGAATATGCTAACTGACGTTCTTGCACAGATATTCGAACGCGACCTCGGCAAATTGCAAGCTGAGGTTCGGCAATACTCAAACGAAAAGGACCTTTGGAAGAAGAAAGGGGAAATTTCCAATTCGGCCGGCAACCTGACCTTACACCTTGTTGGCAATCTCAAGCATTTTATCGGTGCAGTTCTCGGCGGTATAGAGTATGTTCGCGACCGTGATCTTGAGTTTGCAGATGTTGACGTTTCGCGTGATGTATTGCTTGCCGCGATCGACGAAACGGCGTTGGCCGTTAATGATACACTTTCGAAATTGACACCCGCCGACCTCGAAAAACAATACCCGATCAATGTTTTCGGCCATCCGATGACGACCGAGTTTTTCGTCGTACATCTTGCTACTCATCTCGATTACCATCTCGGGCAGATCAATTACCATCGGCGGTTGATGGCATAATTAACCAAAGTGAATTTTCGCGAGTCAGAATCCTACCTACTGTCGCTCGGCAACGAGGTTTCGACAATGAAACTCGGACTCGAGAACATCATGACGCTGCTCACCGCGCTCGACAGTCCCGAATCAAAATATCTGAAAGTCCAGGTCGCCGGCACCAACGGCAAGGGCTCAGTCTGCGCATTTCTTGATTCGATTTGCGTCTCGGCGGGCATCAAAACCGGGGCATTTACCTCGCCCCATCTCATTTCGATAACCGAGCGAGTGCGTATAGACGGCATCGACATAACCGAAGTTGAATTTGCGCGGCACGCGACGGTTGTCCGTCAGACGGCTGAGATTCTGCTGGGATCAGGTGAACTCGAATATCTCCCAACCTTTTTCGAACAGATCACAGCGATCGCTCTTTTCGCGTTTGCTGAGGCAAAGTGCGAAGTCGCCATTCTCGAAACGGGCCTCGGTGGTCGACTCGATGCAACGACCGCCGCAAATGCTGAGATCGCTGCGATCACGCAGATCGATTTTGACCATCAGGAGTATCTCGGACAAACCTTGTCCGAGATCGCATCGGAGAAGGCGGCGATCATTCACGCGGAATCTGCCGTAGTTGTCGGCGGTCAGAACCACGAAGCTGGAAATCTGATCCGAAAGCGCATTGCCGATCTGGGACTCGAGGCGAGTCTCAGCGACGACGTTAGCGTTTTCAGTGACGGCCAGACCGTTCGGTTTCAAACCAAACGCGATATTTACGAAGTCGCACGCCTTGGTCTGACGGGCCGACATCAGCTCGAGAATGCCAAGGTCGCGATACTTCTGGCCGAAACTCTGAAAAGTCATTTCCCGATATCGGCGGCTGATATTGTCAGCGGGCTGATCGACGCCCGAAACCCGGGCCGACTTGAGCGGATCGGTAGATTTCTATTAGATGGAGCTCACAACCCAGCAGGAGCCGCCGCCTTAAGGGAGTATTTGAATGAGGAGTTTGCCGGGCCGATCACCATAGTCTTTGGAGCAATGCGCGAAAAAGACATCGATGCCGTCGCAAAACAACTATTTCCAAGGGCGTCGAAGCTGATCCTTACGAGCCCAAATAATTCACGATCAATGCCCCCGGGCGAACTCGCATCGCAATTTGCCGCAGGCATGCCGTTCGATGTCGTGTCAGTGACGGACGACGTTTCGGCGGCGATCGAAAGGGCGTTAGCAGTGACGCCGGATGATGGGATCATATTGATCACGGGCTCGCTCTACCTTGTTGGCGAAGCCAAGAAAATATTGAATAATTGAATCATGTATAAATTAGTCTTAATTCGTCACGGTGAGAGTCAGTGGAATAAGGAAAATCGGTTTACCGGTTGGAAAGACGTTGACCTTTCGGAAAAGGGCGTGGACGAGGCTCACGCCGCAGGCCGTCTCCTGAAAGCAGAGGGTTTTGAATTTGACGAAGCATACACCTCAGTATTAAAACGAGCGATTCGAACACTTTGGATCATTCTCGATGAGATGGACCTAATGTGGGTGCCCGAAACAAAATCGTGGCTACTCAACGAACGCCATTACGGAGCTTTGCAAGGGCTCAACAAGGCGGAGACAGCGGCTGAATATGGCGAAGAGCAAGTGCTGATCTGGCGACGTAGTTTCGACATTCCGCCGCATCCTCTCGAACTGTCGGACGAACGCTATCTTGGTAACGATCCGCGCTATCGATCGATCGGTGAGGGAAGATTCCCGAGTGCCGAGTGTCTCAAGGACACTGTGGCCCGCGTGGTCCCATACTTTCAGTCTGAGATCTTGCCAAAGATCCAGTCCGGAAAACGCCTGATAGTCGCGGCTCACGGGAATAGCCTTAGGGCTCTGGTAAAGTATCTCGATAATATTGCAGACGACGATATCGTAAACTTAAATATCCCGACCGGCGTTCCGCTTGTTTACGAACTAGATGCTGATCTAAGGCCGATCAAGAGTTACTATCTTGGCGACGCCGATGCCGTCAAGGCGGCACAAGACGCAGTCGCAAGCCAGGGCAAAGCGAAGTAATTTAGTCACGTATATTAGTGTGAGTCATTTGTTCTCGGTATCGAGATTGGTGGTTGCGGAGAAATCATTATGTTAAAACGCCTCTTTCTATTCACATCTTTGTTCGCGGTTTTCGCAGTTGCGAGTGTTCAAGGGCAGCAGTTTTCGATCAAGACCGATTATGGGTTTCTATTTGTCCAAAACGACCCGGTCCGGTCGTTCACCTTTGAGATCCGCGGCAAAGAGGTAAAGCCCCAAACCAGCGGCGAGAATCCCGCTTTTATGGTGGACGGCGTTTTAGTGCAGGTGGTTTTTGCCGATACCCAGGAGTTTGGTACGCCGGTCAAAGGGCTTTCTGATGAAAGGGTGCTCGACCTTCATCGCAAATGGGAATCGGATTATTTGTCCGGGCCATTTGAAGCACAGTTAAAGGTTAATTCCGAATTCAAGACCATTGCAGGCCAAACTGTCAATATTTGGAGTTTTGTTCGTCCGAAATATTCTGAAGAATTTGATCGTGACTGTTTCGTCACGGCGGTCGTAGGGTCGCACGTGCTTGGATTAAACTCGCCAATCGCCAAAAATGACAAGCTCGATCGTTACGTGACTTTACTTTCGGCCGTTATGTCGACGTTGCAGTTTAGTGATAAGCCATTTGATATCGACAAACTCGCTACTCCCTTTAGGGCTAAAAAGCAGATCGGTCGATAATTACTTAAGGATCCCAAAATGAAAATATTCTATCGATCATTGATGTTCGTGCTCTTGGGCACGATATTCGTTTCGGCGGCGGCGGCACAGCGTTCGACGACTAAGGTCTCGGACAACGATATTGCCGGCGGACTCAAAGAGGCTCTGTCCAAGGGCGTCGGGTCAGCGATCAAATCGCTTGGCAAAGAGGATGGCTTTCTCGGCAATGTCCGCGTTAAGATACCTCTGCCGAACTCGCTGCAAAAGATCGAAAAGGTCGTGCGTGTTGCGGGGCAGGGAAAGGCGGTTGACGAATTTGTTGCCTCGATGAATCACGCAGCCGAAAAGGCCGTTCCCGTTGCCGTCGATGTGTTTGTCGATGCGATCAAACAGATGACCTTCGACGACGCCCGCAATATCCTTTTCAGCAAACAGAGTGATTCGGCAACGCAGTTCTTTCGCAAAACCAGCGAAGAGACTCTGCGTGAAAAGTTTCGCCCGATAGTCGAGGAGTTTACCGCCAAGACCGGCGTCACTCAGAAATACAAAGCGATGATCGGCAAAGCCGGATTCGCCGCCCAGTTCCTGGGCAAAGACGCGACCGACCTCGACGCTTACGTCACCCAAAAAGCCCTCGACGGCCTCTTTCTGCTGGTGGCCGACGAAGAAAAACAGATCCGCAAAAATCCTCTGGGACGAACAACGAGCCTGCTCAAAAAGGTTTTCGGTGTCCTGCGATAACTAATATAGATGACCTGGCAAAAAGCTCTATTTATTCTCCTGATATTGGTTTGCCTTTCGCCGTGGGGTTCGCCGCCGTTGGCTTTGGCGTTGGGGCTTGTGCTGGCTTTCACGATCGGTAATCCGTTTCCGGAGTTGAGTGGTAAGCCGACCAAGTACCTTCTGCAAGCGTCGGTCGTGCTGCTCGGATTTGGGATGAATCTCGGTGAGGTCTTTAAGGCGGGCAAGGACGGCATTCTATTTACCATCGCAACGATCTTCGGAACGTTGATACTCGGTGCATTGGTCGGTAAATTTCTCGCAGTTCGTTCGAAGACATCTACGCTCATCTCGTCCGGCACTGCCATCTGCGGCGGCAGTGCCATCGCCGCTGTCGGGCCCGCGATCAACGCTGATAAAGACGAGATGTCGGTGTCGTTGGGCATCGTTTTCGTGCTTAATTCAGTCGCGTTGTTTCTGTTTCCGATCCTCGGTCACGCGTTAAACCTCTCGCAAAACCAGTTTGGTGTCTGGGCCGCCATCGCGATCCACGACACAAGTTCGGTCGTCGGTGCCGCCGGCGTGTATGGTCCTGAGGCACTCGCGATCGCCACGACCGTCAAACTCGCCCGTGCTCTATGGATCGCGCCCGTCGCTCTGATGTTCGCGTATGTTTACCGCGAAAAGGATTCGACAGCGAAGGCAAAGGTCGCGATCCCCTGGTTTATCTTTCTATTTCTCGGAGCAACCATCGTGCGGAGTTATGCACCCGTGACGATCATGGTGCCGAGCGTCTTTGACGCCCTCGTCAATCTCGCCAAAGCCGGAATGACCGTGACGCTCTTCCTGATCGGTGCGAGCCTGACCAGGGCCACGATCAAATCCGTCGGCATTCGCCCGCTTTTGCAGGGCGTTTTGCTGTGGATCGTTATCTCAGTGACCGCACTCTTCGCCGTGCTTCGCATTTTATAGCCCACATTTGCTAAAATACTCGTTTCGGCTTTACATAGGATTCTGATCTGTAATGAGTATCAAGCAGATAACCGTTCGCGGAGCTCGACAACATAATCTAAAGAACATCGACGTCGATATACCGCGCGATCAATTCGTCGTGATCACCGGACTGTCGGGTTCGGGCAAATCGTCGCTCGCCTTTGATACGATCTATGCCGAAGGGCAGCGTAGATACGTCGAATCGCTCTCGGCGTACGCCCGCCAATTCCTGGACCAACTCGAAAAGCCGGACGTTGACAGCGTGGAAGGACTCAGTCCGGCGATCTCCATCGAGCAAAAGACCGTTTCGCGAAGCCCGCGTTCGACAGTCGGCACGGTCACTGAGATCTATGACTTTCTGAGATTGTTGTTTTCGTCGATCGGCCAACCGCATTGCCACAAGTGCGATGCACCTATCACCCGCCAGTCAGTTGATCAGATCATCTTCGGCGTGAACGAACTGCCCGAAGGCGAGCGCGTGATGATACTCGCTCCGATCGTCCGCGGCCGCAAAGGCGAATTTAAGAAGGAACTAGAGAAATTTCACAAAGACGGCTTTCTGCGTGCCCGCATCGATGGCGAATTGCGTCAGCTTGATGAGGACATCGTGCTCGACAAGCGTAAAAATCACACCATCGAAGTTGTCGTTGACCGATTGTTGATGAAAAGCGGCGTGCGTGAGCGTCTGGCCGAATCGGTGAAGATCGCACTGAAACTCACGGGCGGTGCTGTCCTCGTCTCGGTCGTCGATGGTGACGAAAAGCTCTATTCGGAAAAGATGGCGTGTGTGGACTGCGGCATCAACATAGCCACGCTCGAACCGCGTTCATTCTCATTTAACTCAGCCTACGGTGCCTGCAAACGGTGCCAGGGTATCGGCACCGTACTCGAGATCGATATCGATAAGATCGTTCCGGATCAAAGCGTTGCCGCCGGAAAAGTTGATTTTCTAAGCGGCGTTGACCCATCCGGGGCGACATTTTTGCGTTCCGTACTTGCGGCAATAATCGAAAAATTCTCGGGCGGCGACAAACTCGAACCGCCGACCGGAAAAGAAAAGCCGAAAAAGTCCCGCCGCAAAAAAGCAAAGGACGGCGGCCCGGATGACAACGAACAGGTTCAGAGCCTTTTGGACATCAAATTTGCCAATTTACCGGCTGAGGTGCGTGAAGCTTTCTTTAATGGTACGAAAAAGCGTGTGACTTTTCGGCACGGCGATTACAAATTTGAGCGGGACTGGCTAGGTGCCGTGCGGGCTATGCGTGAACGCATCGCAGATCCACCGTCCGAAAAGATACGAGCCGCGCTTGAGGAACTGATCGCACCGCTGCCTTGCCCAAGCTGTAACGGACGGAGGCTACAGCCGGAAAGCCTCGCGGTCAAGGTCAACGGGCTCGGGATCGCGGATTATACCGAACTCCCGATCGCGGATGCCGTCAAGCGATTTGACGCGATCAAACTGGGCCCACGCGATGAGAAGGTGGCAGGGCTCGTATTAAAAGAGGTGTGCAATCGCGTTGCCTTTCTCGACGCGGTCGGACTCGGCTATCTTACGCTTGACCGGTCATCGGCGACGCTCTCCGGTGGCGAAGGCCAGCGAATACGGCTTGCAACGCAGATCGGCTCGCAACTGCGGGGCGTTCTATACGTTTTGGACGAGCCGAGCATCGGGCTTCACCCGCGGGACAACCGACGACTACTAGACACGCTTCATCAACTGCGCGACCTCGGCAATACCGTTTTAGTTGTCGAACACGATGAAGAAACGATCGAGCACGCAGATTACGTTATCGATCTAGGCCCGCTCGCCGGTACTCACGGCGGGGAGGTTGTCGCGACCGGAACGCCCGCGGAGATCCGGAAAAACAAGTCGTCATTGACCGGTCAATATATGAGCGGAAAGCTTTCGATCGAGGTGCCTGACGTTCGCCGCCTCGCAAACGGCAACCGCATCAAGGTCAAAGGCGCAAAGGCTTACAACTTAAAGAATATCGATGTCGAGTTTCCACTTGGACTTCTGACCGTGGTGACCGGAGTTTCAGGTTCCGGTAAATCGACGCTTGTTGAAGAGATCCTCTATCCCGCTCTGTATAAGCACGTTTACAAGTCTGCGGTCGAACCGCTCGAACACGACAGCATCGAGGGCATCGAACTGGTCGATAAGATCATAGAGATCGATCAAAAGCCGATCGGCCGTACGCCGCGTTCTAATCCGGCTACGTTTACCGGGCTGTTTACGCCGCTTCGCGAACTATATGCGATGCTACCCGAATCGAGAACGCGGGGCTACAAGGCCGGGCGGTTCTCGTTCAACGTTAAAGGCGGACGTTGCGAAGCGTGCGAAGGCGGCGGTCTGAAACGCATCGAGATGAACTTCCTGCCGGACGTTTACGTTACTTGCGACGTATGCCGCGGGCATCGATATAACCGCGAAACGCTGGCAGTCAAATTCAAAGGCCTGTCGATCGCCGATCTGCTCGACACGACGATCGAAGACGCTCTGCCACTGCTCGAAAATATACCGGCGATCCGTCAAAAACTCGAAACGCTGCTCGACGTCGGCCTCGGCTACATCAAGATCGGCCAGTCCTCGACGACACTGTCGGGCGGTGAGGCACAACGAATTAAACTTGCTAAAGAGCTGTCGAAACGTGCAACCGGCAAGACCATCTACATCCTCGACGAGCCTACCACGGGACTGCATTTCGCGGACGTTCATAAACTGCTCGATGTTCTGCAAAAGCTCGTCGATACCGGCAACACGGTCATCGTCATCGAACATAACCTTGACGTGATAAAGAGTGCAGATTACATCATCGATCTCGGCCCCGAAGGCGGCTCCGGCGGCGGTCGCGTAGTCGCCACCGGCACTCCCGAAGAGGTCGCAAAGGTCAAAAAGTCCTATACCGGTCAGGCACTGAAAACCGTATTATAAAATCTCCTTGTCGGCGGAAATACCCCAGCCCCAGATATGGCATATCTTGGTGTTACGAACAATGAGTTTTACCAGATCAACCTGAGAGCAAACGAACTAATCTCTTTCGCACTTGTGGCAGATCGCCACCGTCCCCCGCTATTTGACCGCGGATCGCGGTACGTCGATCGTGACGGAGATCATATCCTTTGACGATAGCGACTTCGGGTCAACATTAGAGCCCGACAAAGAAAGAGTGCTGACGCCTAGGGGATATGATCTTTTACCGGAAGGGACGAATGGTTTGGAAATGGCATTACGTATCTCCTCCGGCAAGGCTTTCCCGGTTATCATTCGAGCGACGACATCGACTTCGATCGCAAAGAACTCATACCCGGCGACATCCGTTCGGTTATACAGGCTGAATGTTACGGATTCTAACTTATCGTCTTTGCCACCGGCCATAAAAACAAACGATGGTCCCATACCGGACGAAGATGCCGGAGTATTCTTTCCGGAGAATTTCGTCGTCGCGTTACAAGAGTCCCCGTTGTACGGAACACGGGTCTCAAAGATCGGGTCGTCGATCAGCTTGCATACTTCCTTCATCGAGGTGGAGCCATTGTTCGCCACCTCGATGCCGCCGGTCAACTTTGAGATCTTGGAGCAGGATATCGATCCGAATATCGCAATCAACATCAGGAATATTATCGATCTATTATTTTTCATGGTATATGCTTCAGCCTAGTGGTATGAAGTCTAAATTCTTGACCTTTTTAGTTTTCCCGTCCGCGAGCTTAACGTCTGCTTCAGCTCCGTTTACTGCGGTCACGGTGGCAAATTTCCATTCTTCGGTGTCACTTTGCGGTTTTAGTATCACGTAGTCTCCGACAGCGGGGAACGGATTTGTTGCCGTGGGGTATGGGGCCACTTTGTCTAAGCCGACCGTCCCGTCGCTCCAACCGTTTTGCCAATCGATGTCAATATTGTTAGCGTTCACGTGCTTTATTATCGCGACGTGCCAACTTCCAAATGACCACTGGGCCGCAACTTTCTCGCCATCTTTCGGTTTCCAATCCTTTGGCAGGACAGGCTTCTTTGACTTTCCGAGGTCGTCAAAAGCTCGAGTCTCAATAGTTTGTTTAATGATGGCCGTGGCCGTCGGTGATACTTTTATCACTTTATCGGGAGCAACGTTCAGTTTTCCGCCGGACGCTTTTTCAACCTCAATGAGATCAGCCGTGACATTTTTTACTTCACCGCCTTCCCAATAGATCTCATAGTTGAAGGCGACGACATTGTCTCCGGGTTTGACGTCCGCTTTTTGTCCCTTCGCCGGAATGGCATAGACGTCGGCTGAGTCTGCCTTCGCGATCTTGGTGCCGGCACGGATCTCAAATTTTCCGTCTTCGATCTTTTCAATTTTGCCTTCGCTGTAAGTGATCGGTCCTGATTTGAACAGCACCGTTTCACCAACCTGGGGTGTTCCGCCGCCGCCAAGCTTAGATGTTATTCCGCAACCGGATAGTAGGGCGATTGCTACGATCAATAGTGTTAATTTCATTTTGTCTCCTTGTGATTACTGTGTCAGAAGTGGAATTCGCGTCATTCGCGGCAGGGTATAGATCTCTTCTTGCCGATATTCCTTTCTATCCAGCAACTTGTGCGAGCGGACAAGATACCCGGCCTCATTGCGGATCTGATTAGAAACGCCAACGCTGCTCCAGGGCAGATTGGGCCCGTCGCGATACAGGCGAATTCGGCGAACAGCCTCGATCCTGTCAACCGCTTTGTATCCGCTCGGCGAGCTATGCATCGGCTCGCCATTATAAGATCCGTCAAAATAGATCGCTCGGAAGACTCCGACGACATTGAACGAAACAGAATTAGGAGCGTGCCATTCCCAGTCCGGATCCGGTGCGAGCCGGAGGCTTTCGTATTCGCCGATGATCGAATTGCCGTTATTGAATTCACTTATTTGAGCAGTTTGAAATGCCTGGTTTATCTCGGCGATGGTCGGATTGGATTTGCCCTCGTAGGTGTTCGAAGATGTAAACGACCTCCAAAAACGATACCGTCCGCCCACAACGTCATACGCAGCGTAGCCCTCAACGATGAGGAATTCGCCCGGAGTATCGGTTCGCACTTTCGCCTTGAAGTTTCTCGTCCACGTATATTTTTTATATGTCGAGCTCCAAGCTACCGTGCCAGGCGCGCCAAATGTGATCGAAACTGTCTTTGGACCCATCAGATCTTTCTTTAATTGCGCGACCGACGGTTGACCCATCGACGCCAAAGCACCTAAACTCATCATCAACACTACGAGCAAGGGAGCCACGATAATAAATTTTCTTTTCTGCATTGATCTCCTTAATTTTTCCTCAAAATTCGCAATTTGCTGTTAACAGGTATAAGTCTGCTGGGGAGGAGTTGTCCTTTGGAATTCGTTAGGTTTTTATTAGGTTTACCAAATGTCCCGTAAATATCAGCATTTTTACGAATTTGACGAGTTTCGGCTCTACGTGGAACGGCCTTCTCTTGTAAGAAATGGAGTTCCAGTTTCCATTCCGCCGAAGGCTCTGGAGGTTCTCAGTCTACTGGTCAGTAGCGGGGGCGAGGTCGTTTCGCGAGCTGAAATACTGGAAAGCGTCTGGAGCGACACCTTTGTAGAAGAAAGCAATATCAATTACACGATCTCGCTCCTCCGAAAGATCTTGGGTTCGAACGACCACATCGCGACCGTACCGAAGCGCGGCTACAGGTTTAACACGCCGGCAATTCTGGTAAAAGATGATGAGCAGTTGATAACGGATCGATCGACAAGCGAAAACGCGGTGCCAACTCCATTGCCGGCGCCGATCGCTCCTCGAAAACGCAGTTCGATCGTTTGGCCCCTGGCGATCGGGTCGGTACTGATCATTATGGTGCTCGTCCTTGTCCTTTATAAAGGACAGAATGTCGCTCGAGATGTGGGGGGCGATGACGCGAAAGGTGAGATAAAATTTCAGAAGCTGACGGACACCGGCGACGTCGCGTACCTTGTGATCTCGCCAAACGGTGAATATTCCGCTCACGCCCGCTCGTCCGACCTTTACCTTAAAGACCTTAGATCCGGTGGGGAGATCAGGGTCGAGACGGGAGATCAGGGAAAGATCGGCTGCCTCCAGTTTTCTGCCGATAACGCGAATATTTTCTTCGGATCATATCTGGAAAATGCCTCTGGCAAGATATCTCAGGTTCCGCGAATGGGCGGATCGGCAAAGCTCGTCGCTGAAAATGTTTGGAGCGGTTTCAGCCTGTCGCCGGACGGCAATTTCTTAGCGTTCACGCGAAAGTTTCCCGCGGAGAACCGCACAGTTGTAATAGTTAAAGATCTTTTGAACGGATCTGAGATCGCGTTGGCTGAGCGAACGCTGCCGGAACAGTATTACTGGAATAACTACCCCGCTTGGTCGCCCGACGGCAAAAAGCTTGCCCTCGTCGTCGACACATACACGGAGCACTTCGTCCGCATAACCATCATCGATATCGCTAGCGGCAGCGAGGAACAGATCAGTGTGCCGTCATTTAGGAATGTCGAGCAGATAGTGTGGGCACGTGACCAACGATCTTTTATCGCCGCAGCGAGTGCCGGCGAGAGCTTCCAACTTTGGCGTATCGCCACGCCGTCAGGGGAGGTTAGTGCGATCACGAATGACCTCGACTCATATCTCGGCATATCGACGACGCTCGATGGCACGCAATTGGTGGCGCGTCGGCGAACGTATTACTCGAACATCTGGGTGGCATCTCAGGAGAATCTCGACGACCTTCGCCAGTTGACTGTCGGCAGTTCCAAAAACGACGGCTTAAAAGGTCTGTCGTGGCTCGACGACGACCGGATCGTCTATTCCTCCAACGCCGAAGGCCTTCGCGACTGGAATCTGTGGACGGTTCACTATAAGGACAGATCCAGACGGCAGATCACATTCGATAAGACTGTTCAGAACGATTTCCCATCGGCCTCAGGGCTCAGCGACGTTACCTATTTCAGTTCGAATCGTAATGATGACACTCAGATCTGGCAGGTCAATGCGGCGGGCGAAAATCTGAAACAAGTAACCGACGCAGCCACCGAGGCGGCATTCTTTCCGCAGGTGACTTCCGACGAAAAGGCGATGTATTTCCTGCGGAAAAAGATAGGTTCAACGGTGATCGCAAAACGCGATCTGGCCGACGGCCGTGACGTCGCACTGTCATCCACGCCGATATACGCGCCCGACAACTTTCTCGCCCTGTCGCCCGACGATCGCAATCTTGCATTTCAGATATTGGCGAATAAAAACGATCCGGAACTGAGAGCCGGCAAGATAAAGATCGGTGTGATCGATACTTCAGATACGTCGCTGGTCAAGACCTTCGTGTTGCCGGTGGCGAGCGAGTTTTTCACCTGGCGACTCGGCGAAAACGCTTTCGATTACGTCGTTCATACGCCCGAAGGTGCTCGAATTATGAGGCAGAAGCTAGATCCCAAAGCGGAACCGGTTGTTGTCCTTAAACTTCCCAAGGACGATATCTTCGGCTTGGCTTGGTCTCGCGATGGTCAAAAACTCGCTATTTCGCGCGGCCAACTGCTTCGTGATGTGGTTCTGCTGACAAATTTTGCTTCACACTAGCCGCGGCGTTGATAAAACTTCGGACGAAGCCCTGCAAACGTCAGACGAAGCGAGTTAAAACGCAGCCGAAGGCCTTTTCATCGATCGCGAAGCCCTGATCCCCAAGATCGAACGCCAAAGCAACAAATCCGCAGGCCAACGTTCAGCTACCGACGCCCGGATTTCCACTTGCTAAAGGGCACTTATGGTGTATTATTGGGGAAAAGCTTTAACTTGTCCCCTAAATCACTAAAATTAACCGACCGGGAGTCGACCCTAAGGAGATATAAAAATATCTATGGAATACGCGTTTGACGGTATCAGCGACAAATTCCTTTTTCGCCGCAAGATGGCCGACGCCGATGCATTCGACGCGAGCTTTGCCTCCGTCGATAGCGCCGTCGCCGAACACATCGCTGCCCGCGCCGATATTGAAGCCGAGGTCCGCGACTGCCAGATCATCGTCCGCACCCTCGACGGCATCGCCCGCAACGTCTACGCCACCAACCCCGGCAGACTAGCCGCCTGGCTCGCCGCCTCCCACGTAGAAAAAGCGCCCAAGAAAAAAGACCCTCCGGCACCCCCAACGCCGTAGTTCCTGTCAGAACCGCAAGCCCCCCCCCCGCCTGAGGAGGGGTGACCGAATGTCGGGGTGGTGGAAGCAGCGACCGGGTTCTTAACACTTAACAAAATCGGCGGAGCCTAAACCACTCCGCCAGCTTTGCAAAATTATGAACGACACAATGCAACGAAAACGCACCTCCGGCTACATCATCGAAAACGTCTTCGCCGACGCGTTGACGTTCGTGGAAATCCGCCACCTACGTCAAAACACCGGCGAAGAAGAAACGCTGACACCTTAAGATTTTTTTCCGCGGGGATTTAGTATAATTAACTATTTATTAATTATTGTGGTGTAATACTAGCATAGCGACCAATTTGGATACCGCGAGAGAGTCAGCGAATGCCCAAACAAAAGACGATCAATAAAACCTTAACTTTTTCCGGGCTCAAGCTTGAGCAGGCAATATTTGAAGTGCGTTCGTACAATCGAGGGCACCTTCCTGCTGTGGTCGCCGACTTTTGGGATACGGTAGAAAAGACGCTTGAGGTTTCTATCGTGTACGGATTTCAGGAAGCGGCATCTGTTGCGAGACTGGGAAAATCATTGGAACTGAGTGTAGCCTCAGACAGATTTAGCGTTATACAGTTCTTTCCTTCAAAAGATCTAAAAGAATATTTCCATACGGCAGCGAAAGTCTTTTCCGCATATATTGACCATCTCAGAACGGAGAATATTGCAAGAGTAGGCTTTCGTCTAATTTATTCGATGGATTTTGACGATCCAATGTCGGTCGCAAAGCAGTTTTTACAGTTGCCGTATGTTTCGGTTCCTGACGGGCTAACCCTAGCTGAGAGCGGTAGGCCGGTAATTCCGACTTACTCAGTTGGGTACAATGATGGGCAGAAGGCAATGGTCTACAGGCTGATGGGAAATACCGGGAAGCTATCAGTCGACTTGCCGCCTATTTTGGCTCATACAAGTGACTACCCTGAAACTATTGAAAAAATCTATAATCAGTTTGTATTTGATGTTGACGTATTTACTTCAGCGCCTTTGCTTACGGGCGAGCTTATCGTAATTGAATGGTTAGAACAGGCATACGACGCGGTTCGAACTGACGGCGTCAAGTTCTTTGGTAAATAATCATGTATAGCGACAACCTAACAACAATAGAAGTCGGCGATCAGACGGATCACATATTTCGGAGAACGTATTACTCGGATCAAAGATTAGATAAAATGGTAAGCAAGACCGAGGCCACCATCACAAGTGGGGTTCGTGTTATACCGACAGCCTTTGCGGTCGAACAAACCGGCGGAGCTTTGATAGGTGTACCCATCAACGTGAATAATGTGCACCGTAAAGACTTTGAGGGAACTTCGTTGACGGATGCGCCAGTCGAGCGGGCCTCCATCTATTTCAAGCGGGAACCAATTTCAAACGAATTACGTCGTGCAATTTACCTGCTCGACCAAGGACGAACATTGATCGCAGAAGCGAAAGGCCTGCTTTTGGATGGGCGGGTGCTCGAATCCGATGAGAAGGTTATGGGGTTTCGGGAATACTTGCCCGAGCTCTTCTGCCTTCGTACGGTCAGCGACAGTTTTGGAGCGGTGATTAACGCCACCCAGAACGCTTTTGCCAATAGGAAAGGTATGCCCCTAAATGCGACAGACTTGGGGGCCGTAGATGAACTGTTAAAATCCCTCGTCCGTGAACCCGCCATGACCTTCGAGGGAGCAGTGGCCCAAATCATGACCTTCGAAGAATCAGGGTTCGTTGTCGAGTCCCCCACGCTCGGTGGATTTCTCGATCTAGTGGAAGCATTTCAGGCCGAATTCGCACACTCTAATGATAAAGCTTAAGGCCTACGTAGAAACTGCTATTCTTGCAGATGTCCTCATAAAGACTGGAAGCGAATCCGATGCGGCAAAGGATGCCCTGAGGCGATACAAACACACGTTACTGCCGGTTTACGCAATAAAAGAATTTAAGGCTGGACCGCTGGCCTACGTAAGCTATCTCAACACCAAGTTGCTCGACTGCGGGTCGTATCCCGCAACACTCATGGCTCTTTCACGGGTAGTTAAGCAGCCCAATCGTGTTGCCACCTGTCTGCGACTTCTTAGCGAGCTTCACAATGAAATAGTGAATCAACCGCAGACTCCTGGTCTCGTGACTCAATACGGTTCGCTTGCTGAAGCCGATAAACGTATCTACGCTTCACTTGTTTATGAATCGAAGGTTCTGGTTTTGAAGGCTTGGCTAAGGTGTAGCACTTTGACGACCGAAATTGTCGATGATCTCGTCTGCTATGAACGTGTGGCTCCGAAAGTTCGGAGAAATGGACGATATAATCTTCAACCAACAACGTGCAAAACCGAAGATTGCTGTATGACTTCCAAACTTCGTGACCGCTCGATTGAACTAAACAAACTCGTAACCACCATCAAGAAAGAGCCAGCGAAACGCGAGAACCCTCCGCGTCAGAGAGTGCTCCATGACCTAGCAGTGCGCAAAAATTTTAAGATGAAGGACAAGGACTGTAAGAATCTAGGTGACGCTGTCTTCGCACTTTTCTGTCCGGCTGATGCTGATATCCTGACAACGAACATTTCGGACCATCGACCTCTCGCTGAGGCACTTGGAAAAACTGCCGTTTCGCCGAAGGACGTCGTTTCTTCTAAGCCTTAATTCCTCGATCTTGCCTTCTTCGGGCGAGATACGGTAGCTCTTGGCGGCGGTTGTTTTGCGGGGGACGAGCAGTGAATATGAGAAATGAGAATGGAAGGTCGTTGATGCGGCCTTTTTTTATTTGGGGTCGGGGTCTTGGTCGAGGTAGAAGAGGGTGCGAATCCAGGTGGCTTCGGCGGGGTCGGTTTTGTCGAGTTCGTCGGCGGTTGTCTCTGCCGCGTCCTGTATCTCAAGCAGGGCGAATTCGAGGTCGTTGCGGGAATCGACCAGCTTGACGGTTGATGCGTACTGGGCGGCGAGGGTAGATTCATCGCGGATGGCAACATCTTGGCTTTCCTTATTTGGTACCTCGGACGGCGTTTTTATCGGGTTCGGCGTAATTCCATTTTGTCATTTCCTTTTCGACGAACGGGCGGAGCGGTACGGCGTACTGATAGATCTTCGAGAGGTTTGTTTTACGTGTGATCTTGACGACGTCGAGATCGTTGGAGCCCGTTGCGGTGTTTCGTTTGTCGTACCAATTGTAGATCTTGAGGGCTTCGTCAAAATTTCCTTTTGAGAGTTCGTTGTCAAACAATAGCCGGACACCTTTGCTGCCGTTGAGGAGAGCAAACGTCGGGTTTTTGATCAGCGACAGCCCTTCGCCATCGCGAACGTCGATAAATTGCCACCCTAAGTCTTTGTGCTTATCAAGTGCGGCATCGGCCGGCAACGGCCAGACGCTGTACTCCGCGTCGATCTTGAGAGCTTCGTAGGTGAGCGGAATATTTGACTTGCCGTACAACGCCTTGCGAAATGGTGTCTCGGCGAGTTGAGCATTAGGGTAGATGTTTTCGGTGACGTGGGCGTCGTATAGAAAGTATTTACTGCCGGCCTTATTGAGCATCAGCACGTGAGGTTGTTTTCGCTTTTTACCAAATTCTCTAGCCTTAGCGAGCGAATCAAAACCGTCCTTCGGGCCGATCGCTTCGCCTTTGAAGATCACGTTCAATACAGGGACTGACGCATTTAGCGATGGATTGATCATCTTCTGGCCCGAGAGATCATATTTGAAGATGTTCGCTACGATGTTCGATTCATTGCGCAGGGTCGCAGCCATTTCGAGGTCCTGTTCTGCTCCTTTGCGTCCGACCTGTCCGCCGATCTGCCCGATCAAATAGGCACGAAACGCATATGCCTTGTAGCTACGCGGATTTTTCTTGATCGCCATATCGGCGTCGGCGAGAGACTTGAGACGATTGTCGTCGATCGTTTTGCCAATGTCCGTATATGCCACGTTCGGCCCGATCCATTTGTTATTCCAGGTAAAGAGCTTACCGCGTTCGATGTAGAGTAAGTCGTTGTCAGGAGTCTTCGCTATGGCCGCGGTTAAGCGTTCGATCTCCGGACTGCTTTGCGCCCGAAGCTGAATAGATTGTAATGCGATCAGAGATGTAACCGCCAAGATCAACGCTAATAATGATTTCATTTTTTGTGTTCGAAACTATTGAACTTATGCAAAATAATAGCAATTGTGAGCAAACTTTGTCGTTGCAAATACTCGGAGTAGTCTTCGGCATGTGGCCAGTTTAATATTGTGCGAAAGTAACGATCGGTGCTCGCCGGCTTGTGACTGAATCGATAATTTCGTTAACCGTGAGTTTCGCAATTGAAAAAATGCAGAGTGGAATATTTATGTCCAATCGGCCACGGTAACTAACGAGGAATAGATTTCTCATTGAAAGAGCGGACGAATAATTTGCAACGGCGACCTCCTATGACGTAACACGCCAACTTCGAACTTCGATACTGAAATAACGTCGGTCGCTGTCCATAAATATATCACACGGGATCATTACAACTCTCGCATCGGCGGACGGACCGGTCTCGATCCAAGCAGAAGTCGATCAAGTTTTGATATACTGACCGAAACCGTATTGTCAGGTTATTACAAAAAATGAGTAAAATTACACAAGAACAAGTTTTAGAATCGTTAAAGCAGATCATCGACCCGGATCTGCTAAAGGATATCGTGACGCTCGGATTTATCCGGGACCTTCAGGTCAGCGGCGGTGACGTATCGTTTACGATAATGCTGACAACGCCCGCGTGTCCCGTAAAGGAACAGATGGAATCCGAAGCGACGAGGATCGTTTCAGGCCTCGACGGCGTTGACAACGTCAAAGTCAAGATGGACGCCGAGGTACCGCAGGGACGCGGCATTGCGAATAACGTCGCTATTCCCGGTGTCAAAAACATTATTGCGGTCTCGTCGGGCAAAGGCGGAGTAGGGAAGTCGACGGTTGCGGTCAATATGGCGATCGCACTCGCGATGAATGGTGCGAAGGTCGGCATTATGGACGCAGACGTCTATGGCCCCAATGTGCCGATGATGCTTGGGTCAGGATACGACCAGCCCGAGGTTGAGAATGGCAAACTTCGGCCGATCGTCGCTCACGGTATAAAAATGATCTCGATGGCCGTTCTCGTGCCTAGAGATAAGCCCATGATCCTCCGCGGGCCGATGTTACACGGGGTCGTCCGCCAGTTTCTATCGGATGTAAATTGGGGCGAGCTTGATTACCTGATCGTCGATATGCCGCCGGGAACGGGCGATATCCAGCTTTCGCTTGCACAGTTGGTGCCGGTACAGGGAGCCGTACTCGTCACCACACCGCAGGACGTATCGATCTCAGATGTGCGGCGTGCGGTTAAAATGTTTGAGACCGTTAATGTGCCGGTCCTGGGCGTTATCGAGAATATGTCGTACTTCATTGCCCCGGACACGGGTAACAAATACGAGATCTTTGGGAAAGGCGGCGGGCAGAAGATCTGTGACGAATACGGACTCAATCTCTTGGGCGAAGTTCCCTTGGGTATGGAAGTCCGCGAAGGCGGAGATAGTGGAGTTCCGGTCGTAGTGTCATTTCCTGATTCACCACAGGCGGCCGCATTCCGAAAGGTTGCCGAAGAGGTCGCCCGTCAGGTGTCGATCGAAGCGATGAAGCCGGAGTTAGTGATTATGTCGCGGGCTCAGTAAAACCAAACACTAAACAACATCGAAGCCGGTATTCCGAAAGGAATACCGGCTTTTTTTGACGTTCAAGACGAGCAAACTTGCAGTGGCTCCGGACGAAAAAGACGTGAGCACAAAAATGTTGATTAAATATAAACAATGTTATACAATTACGGGCGAGCGTCTCTCCGACGTTTTGCCATAGCAACTGAGTCTGACAAAGCCGGCGCCGATTCCTTGTTATGTGCGGCATTAAAAACAAGCTCTATGTATCCGAGGGTACCGGAGACCGACGTCTGATTGACACAACCTTTCTCTAATTCTGGGTTTTTGAATCTCGAATCATCACTTGTGTCAGTACGTCAGAAAATCCTCGTCGATCGGGGAATTCGCATATATGAAGAGATCCTACCTAATACTTGTCACCGTTATCATCGGCCTTTCGGTCTGGTCCTTTCTTCCGTCCAAAACGTCGGGTCAAAAGTACAAACTGCGAATGTCGGAAAACCCGGTTCCCGGACGTTATATTGTCGTTCTTAACGACGAGGCTATAGGCGAAGACGCGGTCGCTCCCGTAGTAGAGGCTGAGGCAAATTACTTAGCCTATGTCTATGGCGGCAAGGTGGGCGGGGTCTACTCCAGTGCTCTACGCGGCTACGCAGCGGAGATGTCGGACGAGCAAGCATCCGCATTGAGTCAAGACGATCGAGTTGCGTTCGTCGAGCAGGACGGTGTGATCTCGGTTTCGTCGACCCAGTTTAACGCCGGTTGGAATCTGGATCGTGCGGACCAGAGAAGTATGCCGTTGAGCACGACCTATGATTACACGTCGAGTGGAATTGGCGTTCATGCCTACATCCTGGATACCGGGATTCGATGGACACATTCAGAGTTTGAGGGTCGGGCAAACGCCGTTTACGATAATATCAATGACGGCCAGAACGGTAACGACTGCAACGGACACGGAACACACGTCGCGGGGACGATCGGAAGCTCGACGTACGGAGTGGCCAAGAATGTGACGTTGCATTCCGTCCGGGTACTGCCGTGCACGGGCAACGGGCAAATCTCCAATCTATTATTAGGGATCGACTGGGTCACTGCTAACCACGCAAGCCCTGCAGTCGCGAACATAAGCATCACGGCCGCCGGCAGCTCATCAGCCCTTGAGAACGGGCTCACTAATTCGATCGCATCGGGTGTAACTTATGCGGTGGCGGCAGGTAATAGTGCCTTTGATGCGTGCAGTTTCACGCCGGCGAGGACGCCCAACGCTCTCACGGTCGGTGCGACCGACGCGACCGATACACGTGCGGCGTATTCAAACAATGGAGCCTGTGTCGACGTATTTGCTCCCGGCACTGCTATATTGTCGCTCGGTATCGCTAGCGACACCGCGACAGCCACCCTCGGCGGGACGTCAATGGCGTCGCCGATGGTCGCAGGGGTCGCCGCATTGTATCTGCAGTCAAACCCCGCCGCAAGCCCAGCTACGGTCTCACAGGCGATCAAGAGCACCGCAACGAGCGGTGTACTGACATTGAACGACACAGTCTCGCCCAATCTATTACTATACTCATTGCTAAATTCGGGTCCGCCCCCGACACCGACACCGACTCCATCGCCCACGCCAACTCCGTCGCCCGCGCCGTCGGCTGTACGGGTGAGGAAACGAGTTGTGAACGACAGCGGAACGTCGTCGATCACGGAGTTCCCTTATTCCGCAACGAATCTGGCGGCATCGAGTTTTGTGCTCGCGAGCAACACTGATTACGTCGACGCGAACGTTCAGACCAACGGCTCATCAACTTCGATCCAGGTATCTGAAGTCCCGGTTTTGGGTTGGCAGCTTGTCTCAATAGAGTGTGCTGAGGAGTCGGTCGGTGGAACTTCGATCCCCGACACAACGGTTGATCTGGCCAATCATATGGCAAATATCATTGCCCAGTCGGGCGAGTCGATCACTTGCACATTCACGAGTGGGCCACAAGCACCAACCGCATCGAACGTATCAGTAAGTGGACGAATATTGTCAGCCGATGGTATCGGTGCGAGAGGGGTCGCACTCTCGATCTTCGATTCCAATGGCAGATCAGTAAGTAATGCTCGCACAAACGCTTTCGGGTATTTTACGTTAGTCGATCTACCAGCCTCGCAGTCGTATGTGTTGGTCGTGTATTCGAACAAGCGGTACACCTTTGCAAACAGTACAAGGTTACTTACGTTAAACGACAACGTGTCTGATATTGAATTTATCGCCGACAACTAGCGATATTCATAAGTATTGGCCCCAAGCCACAGAAAATAAGAGGAAGTGCCGGAGTCGATCCCGCACTTCCTCTTTCTTATTTCGATCGCACGCAGCAACTGTCCCTCGCCACCTACGGTATGTCGTCGCAGGATACGGATTACGGGTCGAGGTGGTCGCCTCCCCCAATTCATTAGCGTCATCCGAATCCAATCTATTTTTCGTCCGAACGTTTACGGCCATCTCCGAGGCAGTTTTGCATTTGTGCGCAATTTTTACTAACTTTTGCAAAAATTAGTTGATCTTCCGTTCCATTTTAAGGAAATAGATCGGCATTGGATATATCGTGTTCTCAGACGCAATCAATATTCACTGATGTCTGGCACAAACTGGTAATTTTATTGGATCTTAAGCCATTTCAGGATCGTTATCTGGCAATGAAAGTAAATCGAGAACAAACACTTTTCGCCAACGCAAATGGAAAACGAATTCCGACTTGTGAAAAAGTTTCTTGACATTCCGTTAAGAAGCTTGTTTAGTAAGTATATACGCTCTTGATGCAACTATTCCGATGGGCACGTGCAAGTTTCTGGTCGTCTGCCTTCGGAAATTATGGAATTTGTCTTATATTAACCATTTCTTGCAATTTCAAAAGGTGGATGACGGTGATTGGCAATTCTTGTTCCATTAGAGGAGCAGTATTAAGGATAAAACAAATGAATATATTACTCTCAACGCGATCGAATAATAAGTTTAGATTGTATGCAACTCAGTCACTAGTGATACTCGTGATGATAATGGCCTCGTTTTATGGAAATACCTGGGCTCAGGCCCAGCCTGGGGCTCAGAATGCCGAAACCGTTCCCGTGAATTCGCTTGTTATACCAATGGACAACGTGAATCAGGGCAACGCTAGCGGTACGACGTTTAATCTTCGTGCATACGGTCTTGCAAATAACCTTCTCCAGAATAATATTCCGCTCAAGTGGGCGATCAAGTACAACAAGGGAAAAGACGATATTGATCTCTCGGCGGTCGTAACAAGGATCGCCGGGCCGAATGGTGTCGCGAATGGCACTGTAAATTTTTCCGGTGGGCCGTTTATCGTCCCGCCCGAGTTCAGGACACTTGCGGAGCCGCTGATCACGGCGTTTAATAACTCGATAAGTCCTGATTCAAACGACGTGACGGTCTATCGAGTCACTACTGCGACGGTGACGGATATTCGCTACACTATCACCCATAAGCCGCTGGTGGCGATCGGACCCGATGGCGGTAATTTCGGAACCGGCGTGTATCAAAGTTTGCTGACCGCTGCACTGATCCCGAATTACACGTCGGTAACAGACGCTTCGATGCAGCCCACATCATGCTACACTCTGGCTGCCCAAGCACACTCGGTCGTGACGACGTGGGTCAGTAGCTACAGCGGATTTGTCCAGAACGGAGGAAACCTGCTGCTCGAATGTGCATCGATCAATACCTTTGAGAACAATGTCGCAAACGGTCATTATCAGACCACGAATGGATATTCTGTCTTTGGGACGAACGATAATCCTCGTTCTGATGTTTCCGGTACGCTCATTTATCCGAACGGATATATGCCCTTCAATCAGTTCGTCGGAGCCCTGAACGGAAACCAGGACGGTGCTGTAACCGATTTCTCGTTGGCGAGCGGTTCGGCGTATCAGAACGGTACTTTGATCGCGGCCCGTCACGACAATGGTAGCGGCTCCAATCGAACGGCAAATGTCGCAACCGTATCAAAGGTCGGCAATGTCGGACGCGAAGGCGGAAATGTCTTTGCACTCGGTGGTCACGATTACGATCGAGGCACCGCAACCGATCTTAACAACATCAACGGAAAGCGTATGATCCTAAACACGCTCTTCGTGCCTGTCACGCGGCCCTGTTCGCAACTCGCTCAGCCTCAGGTCGAGGGTTATAAATCCGTTAGAATGAAAACTGACGTGGCACCGGTAGGACTGAGCCAGAATGATATCGTTACTTGGGAGGTCACCTACATTAATCGAAGCCTGGCTCCGGCAGTGAATTTCCAGATCACGGACGCGATCTCGAATCTTATGGCGTATCAGGCGGGATCGTTAGTGGTGACGGCGGCCGGTGCGTCGACCAACGCAACGGCGAATCCGTTATTTAACGGTGTCGGAAACACCAATATGTTGGCATCGGGAGCTCAACTCGCGTACAACGGTCGAATCACGATCACATTTGATGCGAAGATGCTACTGCCCGCCGCCGTTATCGAGAATCAGACGATCGGGACGGGCTCTAATGTCCCGACTTTGGGTATCAAGTCTGACAGCATCGATAATAATGACCCTCCGGTGGTTTATAGCGGTGCGGGCGGCAATGTGACCGCTCCGGTTGGTAGCTTCGTTCAAGATCCGTTCCAAACGAACTCTACCATAGATCCGACCGTGATCAACTACATTGTGCCGACGGCGGCTGGCGTCACAATAAGTGGACGCGTGATGACGTCACAATTGATGGGAGTTAGAAATGCTGTCGTGATCCTAAGTGACCCGGAAGGTAACGTTCGAATGACAAGAACTTCGGCTTTCGGTTACTACAGCTTTAGTGATGTTGAGGTGGGAATGTCTTACGTCATTTCTGTTGCCTCAAAACAGTCAGTGTATACCCCCAGAGTGGTATTGCTGGAGGATGCTGTAGACGGCCTTGATTTTATTGCGGGACCGTAGGGCCGGTTAAATTGACTAACTTGTTGCCCCCGCCTGACCCAGGCGGGGGCTTTTTTGAGATGGCTACCCGAGTTGCCGCTCGAAACAGTTAGCGGCGTCGGAATCAGATTTTAACGTCAATATATTCGGACTATTTCATATTGATAAGCTAGGCAGAGTGTTTAATTTCTGGTACGTCTATCAGCATCAATAAATAAATGTTTGAAATGCAAATGTCGTAATTGATACTTGTCATATGAAGTGGAAATCGGTAATATTGATTTTAATGTAAGGATTCGGTCTGTCGAATCGTCATTATTAAAAGAAGGAGTTATTCATTTTTATGTCAGCAGTTGCAGCACCAAGTTGTGATTTGAACGTATCGGAGGCCGCATCCGTCGAAATCAAAAAGTTTCTGGCTTCGGAAGACGATCTACCGGAAACGGCCGGGCTTAGGGTTCGCGTCGTGCCAGGTGGATGTTCCGGATTCCAGTACAGCCTTAATATTGAGGAAGAATCACGTACAGGTGATTTTGTACTTGAGAAATACGGCATCAAACTCTTCGTTGATATGTTTTCGGCACAGTATCTCGATGGTGTTGTCGTTGATTACACGTCGAATATGATGGGGGCTGGATTCACATTCGAAAATCCGAATGCGTCCGGCGGTTGCGGTTGCGGTACCTCATTCTCGGCCTAGTTTGCCAATCGCGAAACAGTTCTAAACGACGGCCGGAATTATTTTCCGGCCGTTTTTCCTTTTATCTGGAATGCCGCCGCGATTGCGTGTGTCTTGAACTATCACAGGACAACTGAAGGGACACTGAGGGCGAAGTGGAGAACAGCGGGGTTTGTCGATCAACTGATCGGCAGGCCCCGTTTTGCTTGCGTTTGCAATATGGGTGCTGATGAGCGACAATATTGCACAGCTTTGGTAGAACGAATAATCGACAAGTAGCTTGGTAATATATTTGAGCGGTGCATTTTTGGTGCAACGCGACTATTTGTCGTTTATATAGGTTAGGTGGCCAGATCGGCGCCGTCCACACTGTCCTCGTTCTCGATCTAATTAAACGGAGAAATAATTGATGAATTTTAAGAAGACGCTCCTCGTAGCGGTATGCACGTTGCTTGCCGTGACTGCATTTGACGGAACCGTAGCGGCACAGCAGCGGGATCGAGTCGTTAAGACAACATCCAGCCAACCGACCAACCAACCGCCGGTTTACACGCCGAATCCGCAAGACAGTTCGAGAACGACTTCTTCATCACGCCCAACCCTTACTAATCAAATCGTTGTTGTCGGTCAACCCGCTGCTGAAAAGCCATTGGTCAAGAAGACCGCTATGGCGACGTCGACTTCAGGCTTTGCGGCAGGCAAGACGGCGTACGGTTCGGGAGTCAGTGCCAAGATAATGGCGGGCATCCAGGCCCGATACGGCATTCCTTACCTATACGGTTCGACCGGACCTAATCGATATGATTGCTCGGGCTTTGTCTGGAGCGTATTTACGGAAGCCGGGGTTCCGTTTACACGTGCGAGTGCTCGTAGCTTATGGGCAAGTTCGGTCGAGGTATATGGCGATGATCGTTTCAAATTCGGAACGCTCGTATTCTTGAATGGATTGGGTCATATGGGGATCGTCGCGGATGAGAATGGTTTCTATCACGCTTCGTCGAGCAAAGGGATCACGTACTCACCGTTTAAGGGATACTGGTCGAGCCGCATCGTAGGCTTTCGTAAGCTGATGCCGCAAAGCTCGTCTGCCGATATGTCGGATCGGTAATTTCCTAATAAATATCAGAAACGGGCCGGGCATCATATGATGCCCGGCCCGTTTGTTTGTGTGAAAAGCCGATCAAACGATAAAGCCGGGCCGGGAATGCAGATCCTTGCGTTCGTAAACAACGGCGACCTTGTCGACCGCAACGTATGCGACTTCTGCGGATTCGTCCCGCAAATATAGCACTCCGCCTTTGACGTCGATCACCTCTCCGCGAAACGTAGCACTCGCTCCGCAGGCGACATCAACGCTTTTACCCATTAAGCTTCGCAATAACTCTTCCATTTAGTAAAACCCTCCAGATCAACTGATAATATTGATGGCCCGAAGTATGGGTTTGGAGCCCAGCACAACCGGCGTCTCGAAAAATGTTATGATCGGCGTCCTGACATTGCCCATCTGCTTTGAACATTCTGTTGGCCAACATCACTTGTGACCTGAGCACCACGCATTTGATAGGCAAGAGCGGCAGCAATCACGGCCAGATCCTTGTCTGATTCGGATATCTCTGCCGGTTTGCGGCGTTCGGTGAATCTTGGAATAAAGCCGGTATCCAGATTGCCGGCGATAAACTCCTCATCTTCCATTAAGGCACGGAAAAACGGAAGAGTTGTTTTGATCCCGCCGACCTCATATTCCATTAGAGCACGCCGCATCCGGTCGATAGCCTCGTGTCGCGTCCGTCCGTGGACTGCGAGTTTTGAGATCATCGGGTCGTAATAGATCGACACATCGGCACCCTCATAAACACCACCGTCATCACGAACGCCGGGGCCGTGCGGCAGTCGAAGTCGTTCGATCCGGCCAGGCGACGGCATAAAATTCGTTTCCGGGTCTTCTGCATAGACGCGACATTCAATAGCGTGACCGCGGATCGAAACGTCATCTTGGGTAAACGAAAGCTTTTCGCCCCAGGCGACATTGATCTGTTCGCGTACGAGATCAAAGCCGGTTACCAACTCAGTCACCGGGTGTTCGACCTGCAGACGCGTATTCATTTCAAGGAAGTAAAAAGACTTGTCGAGGTCCGACACAAGGAATTCGACCGTTCCCGCACCCACGTAATTTACTGCCTTTGAGACTTTGATAGCACATTCACCCATTGCCTTTCGCAACTCTGCTGAGTTAATAGGTGACGGTGCTTCCTCAACGACCTTTTGGTGCCGCCTTTGTATAGAGCATTCGCGTTCGCCAAGATATACGTGATTTCCGTGCGTATCCGAAAATACTTGGATCTCAATATGGCGCGGACGGACTACCGCCTTTTCAACATAGACCGCATCATCGCCGAATCCAGCGAGTGCTTCAGATTGTGCACCTTCGAGCGCGGATTTCAGCTCAGACTCGTTAAAAACAAGCCTCATTCCTTTGCCGCCGCCGCCGGCTGATGCCTTTAGCATTACCGGATAGCCAATCGCGGCCGCAGTAGTTTTTGCTTCTTCAAATGAAGCAAGCGGTTCGGTTGTTCCGGGAACGATCGGCACGTCGGCCCCGATCGCGATCTTGCGGGCAGACATTTTGCCACCCAGTCCTTCCATCGCCTCGGGCGGCGGGCCAATAAACGTTATCCCGGCCTTAGTCACTTCACGGACAAACTCCGCATTTTCGGACATAAAGCCATATCCCGGATGGATCGCCTCGGCTCCCGCCCGTATGGCAACTTCGATGATCTTCTCCGCGCTAAGGTAACTCTGTGCTGATGCTGGTGGCCCAATATTGTAGGCTTCGTCCGCCATTCGCACGTGCAGAGCGTCCTTGTCGGCATCCGAATATACCGCAATGGTTCCGATCTTCATTTCCCGGCAAGTTCGAATGACGCGGCACGCGATCTCACCCCGATTTGCTATTAAGATCTTCTTAAACATTTATTCAATTACTGAATTGCCTTGATTTTTGGGGTCGTACCGGATCCCAACCTTTGCTCCCGGCGCGTATTTGATGCGCTCTTTTTGCTGATCCTCGGTCAGATTATCCGAAGATTCAAAATCAACGCCATTAAGCGTGTAAGAGTAGAGAGCGACCTCGAACCCATTGCTATCGACAAATGTATCAATGATGACACCGTCGGTGATACGGCCGTAGGCAAGGAGCTCCCGTCGCCACTCATCCGGCGTTATTCGCTTTTTCCTGAGTACCTTATCGAGAAAGCCCATTATTATTCCATTTCCAAAGGCGGTTTATTATACTTCGCTCGAAGCTTGTTTATTGCCGCTAATACCGTGGGCCTCTGGATGATCCGTGCCTCGATCGGCCGTTTTCCGGGAATATCAAGCATTATCAATCCGAGTAAAATGGTCAGAATGCCTTGGCCCGGAATGCCTGGAAGCGACAGCACGATTCCCAATAGAATCAAAAACACCCCAAATATGTTCTTAAGAATTACTGCTCCCCATCTTACGAGCCACGGACTACCGGGTAAAAAGTCGCGCTCGTAGTGAGCCGCAAAATAACGAGGAGGAATCTTTACCATCACGATGCCGATCGCCGCAAAACTTAGGGTGAGTGAGACCAAAAAGAGTGATACACCCAGCAATACATTGCCAAGCGTAATTGATGCCCAAAAACCGTTGAACCAATCACTCATTTTCGCTCTGGCGGACCCTCTAGTTTTCGGAATTCGAGCCAGATATAATACATACGGTGGATCAGGGTCCATACCGAACCCACGGCCAAAACCCAAAGCACCTGAGGCATTCGATTGGCAAAATAGGCCGTCGATTCCCAATTCCAAGTCGAAAGTGAACCGATGATGAACAATACGACACGCTCCGGGCGCTGAAGAAACCCGACATTCGCCTTGACTCCGAGCCCCTCGCTGCGTGCCGTCGTATAGCTTACCATTACGGAAGCCATCAATCCGACACCTGCGAGAAAAACGTTTAGCAGAGAGTGTTGCGGTGAATTGCCGGCATAAAAGATCATTATCCCGACGAAAACGACCATATCTGAAAGCCGGTCGAGAGATGAATCAAGAAAACTGCCAAACTTGGTCACGCGGCCCGATAGACGTGCGACGTTACCATCCAACATATCAAAGAGATTGGCAACGATCAGCACGATACCTGCCCAAAAGAACTCGCCTAGACCAAAGAGAACTCCGCATCCAATATTGATCGTGACTCCGATCGTCGTGAGGATATTCGGCGAAATTCCGGCCGAAGCAAGAGCTCGGACCATCGCGTTGATGATCCGCATTGCTCCTCGTCCTATTCCGGCTCCCAGCATATGGTTATGTTTGCTCTCGGACTATTTCTCCTGATCGTGGATCGTTGTAAGTCGGCTGATCTCGAAGTTTCGCCAGCCAGTCGGCGTTTTGACCTTTATCTCGTCACCTTCTTCTTTGCCCATCAAAGCTTGTCCAATCGGTGATACGGTCGAGATCAACCCTTTCTCCGGAGCACTTTCCTCGGAAGTGACGAGCCGATACGTAACTTTTTCTTCTTTTTCCAGATCAAAAAGTACCACGGTCGAGCCATAAGCAATGCTGTCCCTCGGGATCTTTGATATGTCGATCGAATCGACCTCCATCAATCGCTGCTGCAGCATACTGATCCGAGCCTGCACCATAGACTGGCGTTCCTTTGCCGCCTTGTACTCGGCGTTCTCGCTCAGATCTCCAAATTCGCGAGCGTGCTGAATCATCTTTGGCAGCTTAAAATGCAGGTCGTGTTCCAAAGCATCCAATTCTGCCCGCAATTTCTTTTTGATCTCTTGCATCTGACTTAACCTCAAAAATTCAAATATCCCTATCGAATCACACCGCTAAAGGTCCGTTTCGCGCGGTGCGGCAAACGAGATGCCGATGTCGCGAGCAGATCTGACCAACTGTCCGTCAATTGCAACCGTCTTGATCGCCATACAGGCATCGGAGATCGGCACGGTGACGACCGTTCCCGCCTGCCAAGCTACCATCTTTCCGGTCTCACCGCTTGCCAGTGCCCGCACCGCACACGCTCCAAAATTGGTGCCGAGCATTCGGTCGAACGCATTGGGGCTCCCGCCACGCTGCAGATGGCCCAGGACCACGCATCGGGATTCCTTGCCGGTCAACTCTTGTACGCGGTGACGAACATAGTTACCAATACCGCCCAATCTCAGTTCATTCGAATCGGAGTACATCTCACCTTTTCCGACCTCTTTTGCGCCTTCGGCAACCACAATATTTGTGAATCGCGAGCCACTTGCTTCACGCTCTAACACCTTTCGCACCACCGAATCGAACGAAAACGGGATCTCGGGGATTAAAATGATGTCAGCACTGCCGGCAAGCCCGGCGTGCAGTGCGATCCAGCCGGTATTTCGCCCCATAACTTCCAAAATCATCACGCGATCGTGGGACGCGGCGGTCGTGTGCAATCGGTCGAGAGCCTCGGTTGCAATATCGATCGCGGTCATAAATCCGAAAGTGAGTTCGGTTGCTGCGAGGTCATTGTCGATCGTTTTTGGCACACCGATTACCGGAAAGCCGCGTTTATGAAATTGTTCGGCGATGGCAAGCGTCCCTTCGCCGCCCAGCACAATCAAGGCCTCGATCTCAAGGATATCAAGATTCGCCAAGGCTTCACCGATAGGAAGTTCAGGGAAGATGATCTTTCCATCAACGATCTTCATAAAACTGCCGCGGTTTCGCGTGCCTAGTATTGTGCCGCCGCGAGGAAGGATGCCGCTGACGCTTTTAGTCGTCAGGCTCATAGTTCGCGGTTCACCGAGAATGCCTTCAAAGCTATCCTCGATGCCGATCACCTTCATTCCATATTCGCCGATCGCGGTTCTCACGACCGCACGAATCACTGCGTTCAAACCCGGGGCATCGCCGCCGCCGGTTAAAATTCCAATCTGCTTATACATAAAAAAACTAGTTCCTAAAGCAAACAATAAGTTTACTTCAGGAACTTATTATTTCGAAATTTGGTTAACGGATTCGGTTATGACCTCATGACCGATGCGGTCTCGGTCAGCTTTGCGGCCTGTGACATTGACTCGATTGCTTTTAAGATCTGCGGATCCGTCTCGAGCAATACCTGAACGCCCGCCTCGGTCGAATAATTGGCCGTTGCCAATTCTTCGCGGATACGCGTGCGGCAGTAATCCAATTGGCTATTAAGATTCTCTGAGGTCAGTCCATTGGCCTTTTCATTTGAGGTGAACCCGCGAAAAGCATCAAGCAACCGGTCATTGACGGCAAATTCGCCGGCAGCAACATTAGCCCGAAAATTCTGACGTTCGGTCCGATAGGTCTCTAGCCCGCTGATCTTGCCCGCGACCAGTTGTCGCACAAAAAAGAATGCAGCCTCGTTAATACGGGCTTTTAACGGATTACCGATCGCCGCCGGAATCCGAACGTCCGGTTCGATTCCGCGTCCGCCATAGAGAACACGACCATCCGGCATATTGACCGGGCTACCCGCAGGTTTGGGGGCAACGTCAGATTGGTCCTGATCAGGTGAATCCGCCAGATGCGTGTAATAGTCGTAGATCGAGCCGCTCGAATAATCGCGTTGTAGCGAACGGCCGTACGGAGTGTAATATCGTGCCGTCGTTAGCGTTAAGCCCGTGCCGAATGGCAAGCGAAACACTCTCTGCACGAGTCCTTTCCCGAAACTGTCACTACCAATCACCAAGCCCCGCCCGTAATCCTGCACTGCTCCCGCAACGATCTCTGCCGCCGACGCAGACCCGCCATTGATCATAACGACTAGTGGCAAAGTCTCGTATCCGACATCGTAGGTCTTTAATTCTCTAGTCGCAGCACCGCGGGCGGCCTTTACTGAAACAACGGTCTTACCGCTTGGTACAAATTTACTTACGACCTGAACCGCTTGTTCGAGAATTCCGCCAGGGTTGCCTCTGAGGTCAAGGATGAGACTTTTCATTCCCTGTTTCTTTAGTTCGGCGATCGATTGCTTTAATTCCTCAGCCGTTGTTTCCTGAAAACCACCAGTCAATCCGACGTAGCCGACAGAATCGGGCAACATAAAATAGTTTCTGATCGAGGGAAGCGGAACTCCGCCGCGAACGATCTCGAGGTCGATCGGATTTGCAGATGAAACGCGTTCGATCCGAATCTTAACCGGAGTACCTTTCTCGCCTCGGACATTTTTGGAAACCTCGCCGCTCGACCACTCTTTCGCATCCTTTCCCTCGACGCTCACAAATCGGTCGCCATAGCGAAGACCGGCCTTTTCCGCCGGAGTCCCGGGGACTACGGACTGGACGTAAACGCCGTCACGATGCTGCAGGATCGAAACACCGATACCATAGAATTGCGAAGATTGTTCTTCCGAAAGTTTTCGAAATTCGTCCCGTGTAAAGTAGGATGAATGCGGATCAAGCGTCCAAAGCATTCCCTGTATTGCACCGTCTGAGATCTTGTCACTATCGATCTTCCCGGCAAAATTTGAATTTACTACATCAAACGCTTCGGAATATTCTGATGTGATACGCTCGGGCGTGATCGCCGAATCAGCAGAGGTGATCGATGGCATACGGCCGAGCAGGCCGCCGATAATCGAACCGGCCACGATCAAGATGACTGCAATTAAAGGAAATTTCTTATCCATTGTTCTGCTATCGCAAAAAAACAAATTATACCATAGCGGACACTTAGCAAATCACAACGGGTAGGTGCCTGAACCGTGAATTTACATTTAACTGTCTACCAACTAACATAAAGTCTTTATTACGATGAAGCCAGACGTATCCATAGTTGTACCCGCATTCGACGAACAAGACCGACTTGGGGCGTCAATTGAGAGAATTCTCCAATATTTGAGTGCCGACGATGCTCAGCGAACCGAGTTGATCGTCGTCGACGACGGTTCGACCGACCGAACATCCGAGATCGCAGAGTTGGCGGCGGCAAGTTTTCCATTGATCACGACGAGAGTGATACGTTATAAGGAAAACCGCGGCAAAGGCTACGCAGTTAAGACGGGACTGCTCGCGGCGAACGCGGATATCGCGGTTTTCAGTGATGCGGACCTTTCAACGCCGATCGACGAGATCGATAAACTTGTAGCACCGATTCGATCAGGCGAATGTGACGTGACGTTTGGTTCGCGTGCTATTGATCGTAGCCTTATTGGAACTCATCAGCCCTGGCGACGTGAACAGGGCGGCCGCGTAATGAATCTGATCATCAAGAAAATGTCAGGCTTGAAGTTTTTCGATACCCAATGCGGCTTTAAGGCTTTTAATATGCGGAAATTTCGTCCGCTGCTCGATTTGATGACGATCGACCGTTTTGGTTTTGACGTCGAATTTCTTTACGTCGCCCAGTATCACGGACTAAGACTAGCGGAAATACCGGTGCGTTGGAACGACGTAGCCGGTTCCAAGGTCAGTGTCTTTCGCGATACGCGGCGGATGTTCAGCGAACTCAATCAGATCCGGCGAAATGCAAAAAGGGGAGCGTATGACCTGAAATGACTGCAAAGTTAAATGTAAATATTGATCACGTCGCAACGATTCGCGAAGCCCGCAAAACCATCGAGCCCAGTGTTGTCGCTGCAGCCGTAATTTGTGAACAAGCAGGTGCAAACGGCATCACGGTTCATCTCCGTGGTGATCGCCGCCACATTCAAGGTCGCGACATTGAGCTTTTGCGCGATGTTGTAACCACCTATTTGAATCTGGAAATGACCTCCACCGATGAAATGGTCGAAATTGCAGTCCGAACTAAACCGGATGCGGTGTCGTTAGTTCCGGAAAACCCAAATGAGATCACTACCGAAGGCGGGTTAAACGTTGTAGGTAATTTCGAAGTCATCCAAAAGGCGATCAGTTCATTAAAGGCGGCAGGTATATTTGTTAGTATCTTTATCGACCCGGTTACTGAACAGATTGATGCCGCACATCGGGCAGGAGCACAGCAGGTCGAGTTGTGTACGGCGGAGTATGCGGAATTGACTTTAAGTGCCCGAGCGGTTCACGGTGAAGGTAAACTGCGTGCCGCGACCGAGATAGAACGCATCAGGCACGCATCCGAATTTGCCGAAACGCTCGGGATAATCGTCGCTGCCGGCCACGGCCTAACGTGTCGAAATATCGGCGAACTTGCCGCAATCCCGCAGATTACCGAATTTAACATTGGTCATTCCATCATTTCGCGTGCGGTATTTGTCGGCCTTGACCAGGCTGTCCGCGAAATGATCGACGCCATTCATATCGGTAGCTAGTTGTGGTTGTGAGAATCTCACTTACTGATAGATTCAACGAACTTTGTGCGAGGGCAGGGATGTGCCGTATCTGTCCCGACTTGGCTGACAAAACTGCGGTTCTGAGTGAACTCAACGGATCACTGATGCCTCGGGTACTATTTTTGGCTGAGGCTCCCGGACGGCAGGGTGCGGACCGGACGCGTCGCCCATTCTATGGCGACAAATCAGGGGCGAATCTCCAAATATTGCTGGACTCGATCGGGCTATCGCGTGACGAAATATTTATTACTAATTCCGTCTTATGTAGCCCGCGTTCGACGACCGATGCTAATCGCAAGCCGACGATAGCCGAGATCAGGAATTGTTCGTCGTTCCTTCGCCGCCAGATCGAGATCATCGATCCGTCGGTGGTGGCGACCCTCGGCAGCGTCGCTCTCGAAGCCCTAAAGGCAATTGAAAGTCACGCACTAAAGCTGAAAACGAACGCAGGCACGGTCAATGACTGGAATGGGCGTAAACTCGTACCGCTTTATCATCCGAGCCCACAAGTCATAGCGATGCAGCGTGGTTTAGGGCTGCAACTGGAGCATTTTCAGGCGCTAAGGTTGGTCGGAGAATAGCATTTGCACAAACGATTTCGTCAAACAATAGAGCAGTCTTACAATTATGGAACCGAAAGATATTAGCGACTACCAGAGTATCCAATCTGAGGGTGCAGGTTATTTCGAGCAGGAACGCGGACTAATCTGTGTTTGGGGGCGAGAATCGGTGCAGTTTCTCGATGGGCTGATCTCAAACGATATGAAAACCCTCGGGGACGGTGCACAAATGTTAGCTGCCTTTCCAAATGCCCAGGGTCGTCTGCTTGCGGTAGTCCGAGTGCTACGACAAGGTGACCGGTTCTTTTTTGAAACTGAGGCCGCCACCCGGGAAAAGGTTTTCCAGAATTTGTTTAGATTCACATTTGCCGGGGATTTCTATGTTGAGGACGTTTCGGATCAATATCGTTTCTTTGAACTTTTCGGCGATGCCTCCGAAACTGTTCGATCAAACAGCCACTTTGTGTTTGCGTCGGAAAGATCGTCGTGTCACGTTGTTGACGTTGCGACATTGGGTCAGTTCACAAATGCCTTGACGGCAATGAAGGCGGTCGAGATCTCTGCGGCATTAAATGAAACACTTAGGATTGAGAATGGAATCCCTAAATTTGGAATAGATATGGACGAAAATACGATCGTTCCGGAACTGGGACTGGATGGTCTTATTTCGTACAACAAAGGCTGCTACATCGGTCAGGAGATCATTGCAAGGATCTATTTCCGGGGTCACGTGGCCAAACGTCTCTCGGGCCTCGTTCTGGACAGTATTGCAGATGCAATATTTACGCAGGATGCCGACCTCGAACTTACATCCACTGACGGTAAGAATGCCGGTCGTATCAAATCACTGACGTATTCTCCAAAGATTGGCAAAACGATCGCTCTGGCATTTATTCGCTATGATTACCTCGAGCCGGGAACTGAACTGGTCGCCGGGGGCATCGCCGCGACCGTTACCGCTTTGCCTTTTTGATATAAGGGTCGTCTCGCCAGAGACAGAGAGTCAATAACTCCTCGTTCACTGTGGTAAAATCGTTCATATCATATATGGACGACATTGACATTGATCTGCCCAACGCAAAACTTGCGTACACCATCATTCAGTCACTTCTCGAAGGCCACGAAGCCCTCGGCGATTTACTCGTTGTGATGGCCCACGCTCTGGACGAAGATACCCTAAAAGCACTTGCAAATACCGGCGAGTGGCATAAATATCTCGAGTCAAAGCGTGCACTTGAAACAACGCACCTACAAATCGAGAAACTTACCGAAGAACTGAAAAGGCTGGAAAATGTTTGATCTTATCATTATCGGGGCCGGTCCTGCGGGCATCACTGCGGCGTACGAGGCTAAACGGAACGGACTGTCTCACCTCGTTATTGAGAAAGGCCTGATCGGTAACACGATCTATAATTATCCGGTGGGATTGACAGTATTTTCGACAACAAACGAACTCGAGATCGGCGAAGGCCGGATCGATCCCGCACGTGAAAAGCCGACCCGCGAGGAACTCCTATCGTATTACGTTCGCATCGTCTTAGACAACGAACTTAATGTTCAGACAGAGGAATCTGTAACCAAAGTGGATGTCGTCAACGATCACTTTAAGGTGTCGACCGACAAGGGCGAGTATCTCGCATGCAACGTTCTATTTGCAATTGGCTCAATGGATTACCCTCATCGTCTTAACGTAAAAGGCGAAGACCTGCCCAAAGTGCATTTGCAGTTTCGCGAAACTTATCCGTGGGTTAGAAAGCGTGCAATGATAGTCGGCGGAGGGAATTCCGCCGGAGAGGCGGCTTTGTTCCTTGCTCAGGAAGGTGCTGAAACCACGCTTGCGATCTTTCGGAAGGATTGGGAGAACACTGATCCGAAGCAAGGCTGCATCAAGTATTGGGTTAAACAGCCACTCGAGAAAGAACTTCAACATAAATGCCTTAACTTATTCTTTTTAGGTAAGGTTATCGAGATTCGCGAAGGCGAAGTGGAACTTGAATCGGAGGACGGCGAACGAGTAATTCTTCCAAACGATGTTGTCTTTGTCCTCATCGGCTCGGATGCAGATCTAACGATGCTCAGGAACCTTGGGGTCGAGACGATCTCCGGGAAATACGGCGAAGTTCCGGTATATAATGAGGAGACATTCGAGACGAATGTCCCCGGAATTTATGTTGCTGGACATTTCACCAATCAACGCCATATCAAGGGAGCGATCGACGCCGCGAAACAGTTGATACCGAAACTTGCCTCGCGAATTCAATCAGTAGCGAAATGACGATCGCACGTGCACGCGAAATCCTAAAACACCAGTTCGGTTACGATTCATTTCGGATGAATCAGGAGCCGGCGATCGAGGCTGTCCTTCGCCGCGATGATTGCGTGGTGCTGATGCCGACCGGTGGTGGTAAATCGCTCTGCTATCAGATTCCGGCGTTGATCCTCGATGGTTTGACGATTGTGATCTCGCCATTGATCGCCCTGATGAAAGATCAGGTCGACGCACTACGGAATAACGGCATCGCGGCCGCATACCTTAATTCGACGCAAACGGCCAAGGAACAGGTCGAAGTTTTCAAGGACGTCCGAAGCGGCCGTCTACGGATGCTCTACGTTGCACCGGAGCGACTACTGCAGAGCGGAGACCAGTTCATTGATTTTCTTAAGTCGATCACCGTATCGCTGTTTGCGATCGATGAGGCACACTGTATCTCTAGTTGGGGGCACGATTTCCGACCCGAGTATATGCAGCTTGGGCGGCTAAAGTCGAGCTTTCCCGATATTCCTATAATCGCTTTGACGGCCACGGCGGATAAGCTCGTCCGCCGGGATATTGTCGAGCGGCTTAATATTTTGCGGGCCGAAGTGTTTGTCTCGAGTTTTAACCGGCCCAATATTTTCTACGCGGTTGAGCCGAAACGTAATTCCTACAGCCAGCTACTGGTTTATCTCGACAAACGACGAGACGACAGCGGGATCATATATTGCCTAAGCCGGGCGTCCGTCGATGCTCTCGCTGCGGACCTGTGTGATGAGGGTTACTCGGCGTTGCCGTATCACGCCGGATTGGGAAAGGAGACTCGCGATGAGAATCAGAGCAAGTTTCTTTCTGATGAAACGAAGATAGTTGTGGCGACGATCGCCTTTGGAATGGGAATTGATAAATCGAATGTGCGTTTTGTCGTGCATATGGACCTGCCTAAGAATATCGAAAGCTATTATCAGGAAACCGGCCGTGCTGGCCGCGACGGTCTTCAGAGTGACGCTTTGCTGTTTTTCAGTTGGGGCGATGTGATCAAACTCAAGGGATTTGCGGCGGTCGAGGGCAATCCGGAACAATCTGCGATAATGCTACGAAAGCTTGATACGATGGGCAAGTTCGGCGATATCACGACGTGCCGGCGAAAATTCCTGCTCAACTATTTTTCAGAGGAAACTACGGATGTTTGCGGCAATTGCGATAATTGTAATACGACATTTGAACGGTTCGACGGTACCATCATCGCCCAGAAAGCATTGAGTGCGGTCGTTCGTACGGGGCAGCACTTTGGTGTCAGCTATTTGATCGATCTGCTGCGGGGCTCGCGGGCAAAGACGATCCGTGACGAGCATAAAAATCTGAAGACATATGGAATCGGTTCTGAAATATCAAAGGAGAATTGGTACGACTATTTCAAAGATCTGATATCTCAGGGCTATCTGTCACAGACCGAAGGTCAATATCCGGTGATCGTCCTTACCGACAAGAGCGATGCGATATTGCGCGGAAATGAAACGGTCGAGTTGATAAAGGTCAAAGCTCGCGAAGATAAGGGTTCGTCATTAGTCGGCAGCATCGAATACGAATATCTCAACGACCTTTTTGACGACCTTAAGCGTGTAAGGTCAGTGCTCGCTCGCGGCGAAAATGTGCCGCCATACGTGATCTTTTCGGACGCGACTTTGATCGAAATGGCGACATTTTTGCCGTTGAACCTGTACGATCTACGGAAAATGTCCGGCATTGGCGATCTCAAGCTTGCCAAATACGGCAATGACTTTCTACACGAGATCAGAGACTACTGTCGTCGAAATGCTTTCGAAACACGGATCGATCTTAAATCACCGAAGCGTGAACGCCGGCAACGGACGAAGCGAGGGTCGCGTGGAGACGATACGTATACGGTGTCGCTGAAAACATTCCAACGATGCGGTTCCATTAAGGAAACCGCCGTTGCCCGGGGCCTCGCCATCAGTACGATCGAAGGACACCTGGTTCGTTTTATCGAAACCGGCGACATCAAGATCGAGGAGTTGGTCGTTGCGAATAAGATCGATACGATCTGCAAAGCACTTATCGAAACCTCGTCAAATGGCGCGATCGGTCCGGCAAAACAGTTGTTGGGCGATGACTACTCTTATGCTGAGATCCGAGCGGTGGCGGCCGAGCTTTGCCGGAAAAAATAAGAACGGCGAAGACTCTTTCGGAGCCTTCGCCGCAAATTGTGACAGCAGAGATTTCTATTGCTTATCCGCTTTGGTTGCCCTTACCATAACGCGTTGATTTTGGAATTTCTCTGCGATATTTGCCGGATTGATCTCATAGCTTGTTACGCCAAACGTTTCATCAGCATTTCCGCCGACCGTCTGCGTCCACTTGTAAGGCAATTGAACTCCGCCGACTGAGCGATAGTCTGAGAACTTAACACTATAATCAGCCATCGCCGTATCCGGGCCTTCCATTCGCCGTGTAAACACCATTGTGTCTTTTGGTGCCTCGCCGGAGTTTCGGGCTTCGGTTCTAAATTTCATCACCTGCGGCATTTGGTGTCCCGTGTAGTTCATCATCACCGGCAGGTTCGAGGATTTGCTGAGGAATATCTTGAACGAGGTGCCGCCAAATTCGGCTATGACAATGTTGCACGCCGTGCCGTCAAGGTCTGACTCGCCTCCGAAGGTATAGTTGACGTCCATACCCTGCGGCGCAGTCATAAGCAGGCTGAGCGTCAGACGCAGCATCTCATTTTGTCGCATCCCACCGTGGAGTCCGCCATTGGTCTCTCTGTCGAACACAACGCTTTTACCATCGCCGACCCAATTGATGTTTTCTCCGGCGTCGGCACGCCGAACGATTATCGCCTTGCCGTCCGTTGTGGGGAATTCCGCAGTTCCACTTTCCTTCGCGATCGCGATCTTCTTACCGGCCTCGGTTCCATTGATCTCCTCGACGGTGCCGTCCGGCTTTTTAATAATGATCCGTCTGAAGTTGTCGCCGGTATCTCCGCCGTCCATTGCGACGACCTTATCTGCCTCGGCACCCGTCAATTCCTCGACCGTTCCATCATCTTTCTTGATAATTATTTGCCGTTCGCCGCCGGTACCATTTGCATCAACGGTAACGTTTATTTTATCTTTCGAACCGCTGACCACCACGACATCGAGTTGTTTCGTCATTTGAACTTCGCCGACCGTATTGCCGTCGTGCTTGCCGAGCTTCATCATTCTCATGAGCTTATCCGGCAATTGCAATGCGATCTCGGACTCGCCTTCTTCGCTCCGGGCAAAGCCATCGACGCTGAATGTCTTTGTCGTTTTGCCTACGATCAGCATACTTTGCACGGCGGTGATGGCATTTTCGCCGCCGATGGCGATCCGGGCCTTTCGAACCAACTCAAGAGCTTTCTCGTCCGACTTGAATTTTGCACCAACCTTTTCGATCAATACCCCTAATCCCACAAAAAATACTGAAACACATAAGATCGTGATGATAAACCTTTTCATAACTTGCCTCCTGAACCGTTGAGTATAGGCGAACGAAATCAAACCGAATAATACTTCATTTTGGAGAAAGCACGTAATTGCGTCTTCGATGCTCGTTCGACATTTTGAATCATATCGATATCGCTGGCTCGGGTGATTAAGACAAAGCAAAGAAATTGTTAAGGATGTAAAATGAGCGTAAAGTGTATTGTTTGTGAATTGCCGTTAGTTGCATAATGCCCTTAGGGTTTGTAGGCCGTGATTTGCCGCCGTCATCGCATCCCAGATCAATATGAAGCGTTCTTGGAGCAATCTGGTTCTTTTTGTGTGCCTCACCGGCCTATTGGTGGTGATCGGCGGATTGCAGTATCGATGGTTGAGCCGGATAAATGAATCAGATGGCGAAAAAGCTCGGAAACGCGTTTCTGAACAGGCCGAACGATTCGCGGCTGACTTTAATCGTGAGATACAGGGCTCTTATTTTAATTTTCAGACCGACGCCGCGACTTGGCGAACGGGCGATTGGGCTCAGTTCAATGAGCGCTACGACTTTTGGCGCGAAAAGGCTTCGTACCCCGACCTGATCCGGGATTTTTATTTCTTTGCTAACAATGAGCAGGATGCGCCCATTCGTTATGATCGGCAGTCGCGTTCCTTCGTTCCGGCGGAACTTACCGATGAACTCCGGAAGTTACGGGCAGAGTTTGGCGACGATTCTAATTTCAAACCTGTTCTCAGCGATGTATTTTCATTCGTTTTGCCCATCCACGACGTCGGTCCGACGTCGGAACGGATAATGATTCGCACGACGGGCCCGGCGGCTAAGCCTGCAATGAAGATGACGCCGAAATTCGGATATCTATTGATCAGGCTTGATCCGTCGACGGTTAAGGAAAAACTGCTTACTGATCTGGCCGCTAAGTATTTCGGCGATGGTGAGTTTAACGCTGCCGTGGTCGATGCGTCTGGAAACAATGTCTTTCGAAGCCTAAACGGGGATGCCGTCGATGCTGAGGTGCCGCTGATCGACCTTTCGCCCAAGAATTTTATCTTTTTTGCCAATCGCGACCTTGCTCGGTCTATTGAGGCTGAAAAGCGGCCGAACGTTGTGATGAGTTCAAGGATAGAGACCCATTCGATGACTCAGGAGCCGCAGTCAATGTCCGGCGATCGTTCGATCAAGATCGAGGTTAATCAGGATGCCGAGCGCAGCACATCAATTTTTACCGCAACGGCCTCAGCACAAGATCCCGCGGCCGGGCCGTGGCGTCTCCGTGTTCAACATTCGTCGGGTTCGCTCGCAACATTTCTGACCGATACTTTTCGACGAAATATGGCCGTTGGATTTGGCTTATTATTCCTGCTTGCCGCGGCCGTGATCGCCATTATTGTTTCGGCGTGGCGTGCCAAACTGCTGGCACAACGTCAAGTCGAGTTTGTTTCCAGCGTTTCACACGAATTTCGAACTCCGTTGGCGGTCATATCTTCGGCGGGCGAGAATCTGGCTGATGGCGTGACCAACGATTCGGAGCAAGTGTCACGGTACGGTTATCTTATCAAGTCCGAGAGCCGAAAACTATCGACAATGGTCGAACAGATACTGGAGTTTGCCGGTGCGAACTCAGGGCGTCAAAAATACAATTTCACGGACGTGTCTATTGACAATTTGATAGCCGAAGCTATCGCCGAATGTCAGCCGATGCTCGACGAACAGGGAATCGCGGTATGGGCGGATGTCGCCACATCGCTGCCCTCCGTGATGGGCGACACGAATGCACTTGCCGGAGCAATTCAAAATCTGATCGTAAACGCGGTCAAGTACGGCAACAGAGAACGGTGGGTCGGGGTCTCTGCCGAAAGCGTCGGCGGAATGGTTAGGATCTCAATCGAGGATAAAGGGCTAGGGATGTCGAAATCCGATCTGCGGCAGGCGTTCCAACCATTTTTCAGGTCGAGACAGGTCGTAGACGCACAGATCCACGGAAACGGCCTTGGGCTCAGTTTGGTAAAGCAGATAGCCGAGGCACACGGCGGACGCGTTGCGGCAACCAGCGAATTAGGAAAGGGAAGCAGGTTTACGATCGAATTACCGTTTTCCTAAGTTTCGGACGTGATCATCAAGTGCAGAAGTATTGCATCATTTATGAAGATACTCCTTGTCGAAGACGAACCCGGATTGATTTTGACGCTCACTGACCGATTGGTGAGCGAGGGGTTTGACGTCACTTCGGCCGCCGACGGCAAGGCCGGATTTGAAACCGCAATTGCCGGAAAATTCGACCTGATGATCCTCGACGTAATGTTGCCGAAGAAAAATGGGTACGACGTCGCCCGCGACCTTCGGCAAAAGGGCGTGGAAACTCCTATCCTGATGCTCACGGCTAAAGGCGAGACCATCGATAAAGTACTCGGGCTCAAGCTCGGAGCCGATGATTACTTGACCAAACCTTTCGAGGTGATCGAGTTGCTGGCGCGAATTGAGGCTCTTTTACGAAGGTCACCCAATCAGACAAACGGCACGACCGCAGACGTATTTCGTTTCGGTACGGTTACGATCGATTTTAAGCGTGCCGAGGTGTCGAAGGGCAAAGCTCGGGTTGACCTGTCCGCGATGGAATTCAAACTACTGCATTATTTGATCGAAAATCGTGGTAACGTTCATTCGCGAGATCATCTCCTGGACGCGGTATGGGGCTACGACGCGATGCCGACCACCCGCACGGTCGACGTTCATATAGCCTGGCTACGTCAAAAACTAGAGGAAAACCCGCGCCACCCGCACTATATCCAGACAGTTCACGGTCTCGGCTATAAGTTCGCGGCGTGAGGTATCACGTACAGGATGACCGCCGCAAAATGGATGATGCTGCCCGCGAGTATGAAGATGTGGAATATGGCGTGGTGATGCTTGATACTCTTCCAAGGGAAAAAGATAACACCAAGCGAGTAAGCAACGCCGCCAGCAATGGTTAAAACGACAGGCATTACCCCCAGAATCTGCCATAGTGGCTGCACTGCAAAGACTCCGAGCCAACCCATAGCCAAGTAGGATATTACGTTCAAAGCCGGCCAACGGTCACGGATGATTAGCTTGATCACAATTCCGATCACGGCAAAGGCCCAAACCGCCAGGAAAAGATTTCGCCCAAAATCATCAACGGCGATCACAAGTCCAAACGGCGTATAGCTTCCTGCGATAAGCAAGTAAATACAGCAATGGTCAACGATCTGCAGATTTTTTTTAGCGCGGTATGAGGTTACGCTATGATAAACGGTTGAGGCACCATAGAGGACGACCAGTGATATGCCGTAAACAACGCTTCCGAAAATTACGATCGGATCTCCGTGGATCCAAGAGAGTGCCACTAGAGCGAAAAAACCCAGCAGACTCAACAAAAAGCCGACTCCGTGAGTCAGCGTGTTCGCAAACTCTTCGACCGGAAGTTGGAAAAGATGGGTTTTAATTCGCTTCGTCATCCTACTTCAAAGATGATATCAGACAATTACTCGTTTGAATGTAAGACTTTTGTCGCGGCGGACTAAAATTCGGAGTCTGCTGCCGATCGGTGCCGCCGTGCTACACCGGTGCGATACGCGGCTTCCTCTACACGTGCCGCTACCGCCTCGCCAACGCGACGGTCAAACACAGACGGAATAATATAGTCCGGATGCAATTCATCTGGCCCGATGATCTCCGCGATGGCGTGTGCTGCCGCTAGTTTCATATCTTCGTTGATGCGCGATGCACGGCAATTCAACGCCCCGCGAAAGATGCCCGGAAAACACAGAACATTGTTGATCTGATTCGGATAATCCGAACGGCCGGTTGCCATTACGGCGACAAGCCCTACGGCATCTTCCGGCATTATTTCGGGGGTCGGATTGGCCATCGCAAAAACGATCGGGTCCTTGGCCATCTCGGCCAGATCGCTCTCGTCAATGACGCCTGGGGCCGACAGTCCTAAAAAGACGTCTGCACCTTTGATCACTTCGTGGATCGTACCTTTCTCATTTTCCGGATTAGTATTTCGGGCATACCAGTCCTTAACCCAATTCATATTTTCTTTTCGACCATTGTAAATGGCTCCGGTCGTGTCACAGCCAATTATATTCTTGACACCGGCCGCCATCACGATCTTAGAGCACGCGACGCCAGCGGCGCCGATTCCATTAACGACGACCTTGACGTCTTCCATCTTTTTGCCCACGATCTTTAATGCATTTATGAGAGCGGCAAGCACGACGACAGCAGTCCCGTGCTGGTCGTCGTGAAAGACCGGAATATCCAACTCCTCTTTAAGGCGATCCTCGATCTCAAAGCACCTTGGGGCTGAAATGTCCTCCAGGTTTATTCCGCCAAATGCAACAGAGATATTCTTGATGGTCTCGATGATCTCGTGAGGGTCTTTCGTATTCAAGCAGATCGGGAACGCATCGACGCCGCCAAACTCCTTAAAGAGCTGGCATTTGCCTTCCATTACAGGCATTGCGGCAGCCGGCCCAATGTCGCCGAGGCCGAGTACGGCAGTGCCGTCCGAAACAACCGCGACCGTATTCTTTTTGATCGTGAGATTGTAGACCTTTTCCGGATCCTTTTCGATCGCCTGGCATACGCGGGCAACGCCGGGCGTATAGGCCATCGAGAGGTCGGAACGCGTCTTTAACTGCATCTTAGATGTGATCTCGATCTTGCCGCCAAGATGCATAAGGAACGTACGGTCAGATACGTGAACGACCTCGACGCCGTCGATAACGCGGGCCGAATCAACTATTTCGTTAGAATGTGCTTCGCTTGCGGCATTTACAGTGATATCCCGGATCAAGAAGTCCTTTCCGACGCTGACAATGTCGATGCCCTCGATATCTCCGCCGGCGTGTCCGATAGCGGTAGTTATCTCGCCGAGCTTTCCCGGACGGTTTTGGATGCGAACTCGGAGGGTAAGACTGTAACTTGCGTTTGGTGTTGGTGTGTGGCTCATATGATGCGTTTGGGTCTCCGTTCCAAAGTGAAACGGAAACGTTAGACTGCGAATTGAAAAGTATGACGAAAAACTCGTTCGAGGGCAAACTAGCGGTGGGCAATGAAAGGGTTGGGGACGGGATAATTGTGCTTGCTAAGTGATCGGCCTGATATGGGTCCGGTAAATGCCTAATATCTCGACGTGGTCTGCCGGCCGGCGTATACTCTCGTCCTCCCCACCAAACCCTGCTGAACGAAGTTCGATGTCCGAGCCCTTTCGATAGTATTTGCGAAGGAAGGTCGTAGTGCCGTCCACAACTGCGACTACGATAGTTCCGTCGCGAACGAATTTACGAAGTTCGATCAGAGCAATATCGTCTTCCTTAATACCGGAAGCCTCAAGTGAGCGGTCAAGGACACGATATGCCCGTATACGCGATGCCGTTTGATATCCGAGCATAAACTCCGGCAAGACCACAGGCCGCTTTTCCCACGGTTCACGATGACCTTCGAAGGGTGCCTCCAACCAATCGATCTGGACTCCTCCTGACGGGACTTGGTTACGATCTGACGCTCCGACCTCGATCGAAAAATGGCCGTCCGACCGTTCACGGGATAGAAGCCCCTGGGATTCAAGTTCGGATATTATTCGGACGATTCCGGACCGCGATCTCAAGCCGAAATTTCGTGCGATCAAGGCATATGATGGCCGATAACCGTGCGAATCAATAAATCCTTTGATGAAGTCGAGGACCTCCCGCTGTCGACGCGTCCGAGCCTGCATACCGTGAATTGTAACATCGACGATGCGACATTTATTATCGGAAGGCACTGCTCCCAAACAAAAGCTGACTCGTGAATGTTATAATCAGCATTCGGACGGAGGTTTTTGACGATATTAATATAGTTCACGGCTTTACTCGCGGCCTCAAGCATAATCAATTAAAACGTATCGAAAAGCTCGGTACCCGTCGGATCGCGCCTGATGCGATCGTTTCACCCGAACTCGCGCGGCAAATGTCGGAGATATCGCACGAAACCGGTCGGCAGGTTGGAGTTCTCATCAATCGAAAAGGACAGATCGAATATGTAATGGTTGGTACTGCAAAGGGGATCGAATTACCTGATTTTGGACGTGCCCGAGTGTCGGAAGACCGTTTCCGAGGTCTGCGATGCGTACATACACATTTGCTTGGCGAAAAACTTACGCAGGACGATCTCACAGACTTGGCACTTCTACGGTTAGATCTGATGTCGATAATCCAGGTCGAACGAAAGGGCGGACTGCCTGGTTTGGTCTACTCGGCTCACCTTGTGCCGACGAACGCTGAGAATCTTGAGGCTGAGGCTCAATCGCTACCTTACGAATTTCTCGAACCGAATATCCCGTCACTACTCGATACGGATTTCATCTCTCTGATCAACTCACTCGAGGATGAAATGGCCCGAATACGGTTAACCGCGCGGACACGCCAAACTGGCCGCGATCGAGCGATCCTTGTTGGGGTGACTACCGGAGACGTCGAATTAGCGGAGGAGTCGATCGCCGAATTGAATGAACTTGCCGCTTCCGCCGATGTCGTGATCCTCGATACGATCATTCAGCGCCGCCCGCGGATCGACCCGAAAACCGTTCTCGGAAAAGGCAAGTTGGACGAACTTCTGATTCGATCGATGCGACTCGGGGCAGATATTTTGGTTTTTGACACCGAGCTTTCACCGGCACAGGTACGTAGCCTGAGTGATGCAACCGAATTGAAGGTAATAGACCGACCACAGCTAATTTTGGACATTTTTGCGCAGCGTGCACAGAGTCGTGAGGGCAAGCTACAGGTGGAATTGGCGCAGTTGAAATACCTTCTGCCTCGGTTGGTCATCGGGCAAAACTCGGCATTTTCGAGGTTAGCGGGCGGTATCGGCGGCCGCGGACCGGGCGAGACTAAGCTCGAAACTGACCGAAGGCGTGTTCGCGACCGTATCGCTCAATTGGAAAGACAGGTTGATAACCTCGGCCATCAGCGGCAAGAAAGACGTAAAAGGCGGGTACAGAAACATCTGCCGATCATCTCGCTCGTGGGATATACTAACGCAGGTAAATCGACGTTGCTCAACAGCCTGACCCAGAGCTCCGTATTTGCTGAACAAAAGATGTTCGCGACACTTGATCCGACATCAAGACGCCTGAGGCTTCCTTATGATCAGGAAGTTATCATAAATGATACCGTCGGTTTTATTCGGGATCTGCCCGAGGCATTGGTCTCAGCGTTTCGGGCAACGCTCGAAGAGATTTCGGACAGCGATCTATTGATACACGTGGTCGACGCGTCAAATCCGAGAGTACGTCAGCAGATCGATTCAGTCGGAAAGATACTGAACGATCTCGACTACAACGAGATACCACAACTTATCGTCTCGAATAAGTCAGATCTGCTGCCGGAGCAAGAGATCGAACGACTGGCAAGACAGATCGAACTTGAAAGTGGTAAACATAGCGTGGCAATTTCAGCTATTCGTCGTGAAACATTGCGGCCAATGGTCGAGGCCATCGGTGACATAATTTCGGTACCGCGGCCCCAATACGGTGAACCGGTTAGTGAGGAATCCGGCATTCCGGAACCGATCGGGGTCGAAGCATAGAACGATAATGAGTAAGCGGATCCAGGATATGAAAACGCCGTTCGCACGGCGCCGTGAAAAGGTCGTCGCACTTTTAGCGAAGCCGTTCGGCCGACTTTCTGCGGATCAGCAGTTCTGGGCCGGCTTTGTAGGTCTATGTCTATTTACAACGCTTTTGATTCACAACCCGCTTTGGCGAGCGTCAAGTGAGCAGGCTTACAAAGAAGGCGAGATCGCACGCGAGAGTATCATCGCACCGGCCGATGTTTTCTTCGCCGACGTAGAAGAGTCCGAAAGGTTACGGATCGAAGCCAGGAATGCCGTTAAACCGATCTTTCGGTACGAGTCAAATAAATCAGATCAGGCAGTACAAAGGTTCTTGTCCTCGTGGGAGAAGTTGCAAAGGCACGGAGACGAACCGGTAAAGACTAAACCCTCAAACTCTGATGCTAAATCAGAAACACATTGGTCAGGTGCGGGAGGCCCGGAGGTCGGGAAAACTCTAGCTGCGAGAACGTATAGCCGAAACGAGATCGAAGCTGTTCAAAGTGCGCTGAAAGAATCCTCCGAGGGATATATTTTCGATGACTCCGACAGACAGTATTTTCAAAGCGAGGTCTTTGTTTTTGATCGGGCCAAGCCAAATCAGCAGTCGACCGTAAAAATGCCGGAAAGTAATTGGACCCCACTGTCCGCCGCCCGCGAAAAGCTCAAGACAAGGCTAACGTCGATCAAAAGTTTGGCACCTAAAGAGGTCGACGCCTTTTATATAGCGGCGGAGATCCTGGTAGAGCCAAGCGTGGCATATGACAGCGTCGCTACTGAAACCGCTCGAAACAGCGCGGCCGACAGCGTCGAGCCGAAGACAATTTCATTAAAGCGTGGTCAAAAGATCGTTGACGAGGGCGACATAATTACCCAGCCGATGCTGTCTAAGATCGCCGCGATCCGGAATTACGCAACTTCTACACGACAGCTAAATCGATTTGTTGGAGTTCTGATCTTGATATCCGGACTATTTTGGGTCGCGTGGAAGTTTATTCAGAACCGGGGAATCGTGCCGCGTCTTGCCCTTTCACCGCGAAAGACTTTTGCATTACTTGGATTTGTGGTTCTTGTTCAAACTGCATTGATGGCAGTTTTCTTTCGCCTCGTCGATTTTACGGCCATACAGAACATCAAGGCTCCGCTAAATGACCCGATGATATGGGCGTTCGCGGTGCCGTTTGCAACCGGCAGTCTTTTGATGACACTTTTGGCCGATCGGCCAACGGCACTCTTCACCGGACTTATGACTGCCATGATCGCGGGATTCCTTGCCCCGCGAGGGCTGGAATTTGCAGTTTACGCAGCACTTGCATCCTCGGTGGCAGTATATGGGATCGGACGATATCGAAGCCGCCAAACCGTTACGATAGCGGGAGCGCTCGTCGGTGCTGTAAGCGTCGGGCTTGCGTTGGCACTGATCGCGTTTAGCCAACAGCCTATCGTATTGAATACCATCCTCTTAGCCGCCGCCTGTGCCCTGGCCAGCGGTATAATGACGGCAGCAGTCACTGCCGTTTTATTACCGATATGCGAAACGTCGTTCGGCATTTTGACCGATGTAAAGTTACTGGAATTATCGAATGCGGACCTGCCGGTGCTCGGCCAGTTAGCGATGCGTGCTCCGGGGACTAATCAGCATTCGCACGCCGTCGGACAGCTTTCCGAAGAAGCCTGCCGTGTGGTGGGCGGAAATGGACTACTGGCACGCATCGGTGCCCTCTACCATGATATCGGAAAGACCGCGGCTCCTGAACATTTTGTCGAAAATCAACTCGCTAAGAACCCGCACGACCGGTTGAAGCCAACACAGAGTGCCAAGATCATAATCAGTCACGTCACCTATGGAATGAAGCTCGGCAAGGAAATGGGGCTTCCTCAGCGGATCATCGACTTCATTCCGCAACATCACGGAACACGTACCCTGCATTACTTTCTGAAAAAGGCACAAGCGGAGGCGCACGACGATGCTGATATATCCGAAAACGACTTTAGATATCCCGGCCCAAAACCGCAGTTCAAAGAGGCGGCAATAATGATGATCGCAGATTCGTGCGAGGCCGGAGCACGGAGTTTGGCTGAGCCGACACCGGAAAATATCAGATTTATCGTGACCAAGATCATTGATGCCATCCTGCAGGACGATCAACTCGACGAATGCGATCTGACATTGAGGGAACTGACACAGATACGAGAATCAATGATAAGGTCACTTGTGGCGATCTATCATTCGCGGGTTGATTATCCCGGTTATGTGCCGCCAAATTCGGGCCAGTTCAAATTTCCACAGGCTGAGATCGATAGTGAGGAGCGGGGATTCAAATACGCGAATCCGGCAGATATTCCGGTTAGCCTCGGCGGCGAGATCGAAGATGAAGCGATCGACAGGACTGTTGAACCTGCTTAGAACAGTCCTACCAAAGTGCTCTGATCGGTACTGATGTAGTCGATTCGTTTACTCGCCAAATTTATTCCGTAACTTTTCAAAGGTGGAGGTAAGTGCCTCGGGTATAGTGCGCGTCTGTCCGATTGCGGTCATAAAGTTGACGTCCCCGACCCAACGCGGGAGAACGTGCATATGATAGTGTTCGGCAACGCCGGCACCGGCGGCTTTACCGAGATTCATACCGAGATTTACTCCATCAGGCCGATAGACAGATTTTATGGCGGTGACGGATCGATTTACGAGATCCATCATTTCATTTGTTGAACATCTTTCCGCGATGTCCGGACCGTCAAGGTGAGCGTAGGGAACGACCATCAAATGGCCTGACGTATACGGGTATATATTGAGGATGACAAAATTAAACTCGGCCCGATGAAGAATAAAATTATCGTCATCACTGGCCGAGTTGTGAAGAATACCGCAAAAGGCACAGCCCTCTAAAATTGGGACCGTGCCTTTTGTTATATAATCATATCGCCACGGACTCCAGAGTACATCCACGACTTAACTCCCTAAACTATGCTTTGTTGATAAGTTCTTTAAGGTCCTTGCCCGGTTTGAAGTATGCGACACGTTTTGCCGGAATCTCTACCGCCGCTCCGGTCTTAGGATTTCGGCCTTTTCGTGAATTACGCTGTCTAACCCGAAAACTACCAAACCCGCGAAGCTCGATCTTTTCGCCCCGATTCAGGCTTCCAGTTATGCTGTCGAAGATGATCTCGACTAACTGTTCGGCATCCTTTTTGGTCATATCCGCCTCGCGAGCGACGCGTTCTACCAGATCAGCTTTTGTCATTTTCTATAGCTCTCCAGAGTGTTATTGCCAAATACCCTTGAACTAGGCCTTCTGCGAGTCTGAATCTTCGACTTCGGCAGGTGGTGCGTCAACTTCGGCGACCGTTTCTTCGACCGCCGTATCAACCGCCGCTTCCGAATCCACCGCTGCCGATACGTCCGACGGAGTCTCAACTGATGTTTCCTCGGCAGTTGACTCTTCCTCGGTCGATTCTATCGCAACCGACGTTTCCTCAGCAGTTTCATCTGCGGCAGATACTTCAGCAACTGCTTCTTCGACGGCGGGTTCATCTTCCGCAGAGGCGGCGGCAAGTTCTTCTGCAACCTGAGCTTCTGCTTCGCGTGCCGCAAACTCTTCGGCCTTCGCCTTTTTGGCGGCTACCTTGGCAGCCTTTTTCTCTTCAGGCGTTTCTTCAACCTTAGCCTCAGTAGATGCGTCAGCCTCGCCGCCGAATCTCAAATTGGCAAGTTCGCCGAGCGATGCCATTCCACCCTTTGCTTCGGTCGAGTACATTCTGGAATCAACGACCGGTTCATCTTCCTTGCCGACCGCACGTGCCGAAAGTCCGATCTTCTGGTCTGCCTGCTCGATTCGGAGGATCTTGAAATCCATTTCCTGACCGAGTTGAGCTACGTCTTCCGCACGCTCGACACGGTCGTCAGAGAGTTCAGAAATGTGGCAGAGTCCTTCGAGGCCTTCGCCAAGTTCAACAAAGATTCCGAAATTCGTGAAGCGTGAAACCTTGCCGCGGACCGTATCACCGGGGCGGTGAGTTGCGACAAAGCCTTCCCACGCACTGGGCGTAAGATCCTTCATCGAAAGTGAGAGCCGCTGGCCCTGCTTGTCAATGCTGGTAACGATCGCGTCAACTTCCTGGTCCTTCTTCAGTACGTCTTTCGGGTGTTTGATCTTCTTGGCCCACGTAATGTCCGAAACGTGAACGAGTCCGTCAATACCTTCCTCGAGTTCGACAAATGCTCCGAAATCAGTGATGTTGCGTACGCGTCCGTGGATCTTAGTGCCGATCGGATAGCGAATGTCCACGGTTGCCCAAGGATTCTCTTGGAACTGTTTCATTCCAAGGCTGATGCGACGCTCGACCGTGTCAACACCCAAAACCTGAACCTCAACCTCATCGTTACGATTAAACATCCGCTTCGGACTTTGAGCCCGACGCGACCAGGATATTTCGGAAACGTGCACTAGGCCTTCGACGCCGGCTTCTAGTTCTACAAAAACACCATAGTCGGTGACCGACGAAACTTTACCCGTAACCTTTGTGTTAACAGGGTATACCTCGATAACCGTTGACCACGGATCGGGCAGGAGTTGCTTGTAACCAAGCGAGATCTTTTCTTTCTCACGGTCAAGCTTCAATACCTTGACCTGAATGTGGTCGCCGACCTTGAACAGGTCACCGGGGTGATGCAAACGTCCCCACGACATATCTGTTACGTGAAGTAGGCCGTCGATGCCGCCGATGTCGACAAACGCACCATATTCGGTAAGGTTCTTGATCGTGCCTTCGATCACATACCCGATATCGATACGGGCTAGAGTCTCTCCTTTCTGCACTCCAACGACTTCGTCGGTGAGTACCTTACGCGAAAGAACGACGTTATTTCGGCGTCGGCTAAACTTGATGATCTTTGCTTCGATCTCCTGACCCTTGTACTGGTCAAGACTGTGGATCGGACGCGAGTCGATCTGCGATCCGGGGAGGAACGCTTCGATGCCGCCGAGGTCCACCCTCAGGCCGCCTTTGGTTTTGTCGAGGACAATTCCGGTTACAGTAGCTTCTTCGTTAAAAGCCCTTTCAACAACGTCCCACGCCTTGCGTGCGAGAGCATCGTGCCGTGATAATTGCGGCGGACCGTCGCCCGAATGCATGCTTCGAAGCACGACCTCGACCGAATCTCCAACGCTGACGGTCAAATTGCCGTCTTCGCCGGTGAAATCTTCGACCGGAGCGATACCCTCTGACTTATAGCCAAAATCGATCAGAATCCCTCGATCAGAAATACCAACGACCTTACCTTCAACCAGTTCGCCCGGATGGAAGATCGTCTGTTCCTGTTCGAATTGCTCTAGGATCGCACCGAAATCGATGTCCCCCGCATTCTGAACGTCATCCGTCGCCGGAGCGGCGGGTTCGGCTGAGGCGGTAATATCCGCCGGTGTTGTTGAAGCTGCTGTTTGATCCACAACTGAAGTCTCTGCAGCGGTCGTTTCTTCAGTTCCTGTTGTAACCTCGTTTGTCATTTACGCGTTTCTTACTTCCTTATTGTTTGGATACCGTACCTGCTCGTGCAGTCCGGCAATTTTTTTCTCAGATCACCAAATTGGTGTGACGGGGCAAATGCTTGCCGGTCGCACCCTAAACCCAATTATCTACCAATCGTCCCATCGTTCGCATTCTACATTTTGGAATGCATCGGAGGGCAATGACGATAGTAGTAAATTCAGCTCCTTCCGTGTGACTTGGTAAAACTAAAATATATAATTCAAGTCGTCAAATTGTCAAGGGTAATTCGCCGAAAATCGTTGCAAAATCGATATTTAGACGTGCGGTCACGTTGCATTTGGCCTTCTTAAAATGCTTGACAACCGTGATGTCTAGTTTCTGACGATGAGATCACTTACGTTGCCGACCCCGCTGGTTCTCTCCATTTCTTCCTTTGCGATTCCAGAGGTCGTGTTGATGCCGGCAAGCCGCAGCCTGAATTCGTCCGGATTGGTAGTTCCTCGAAGGGCTTCGTCCAGCGTGATAAGGCCGGACTGGTATAGGTAAAATAGCGACTGGTCAAACGTCTGCATCCCGTACTGTGATGTGCCCGCCGCGATCGCATCGCGAATGCTTTGGGTTTTGTCGTCGTGAAGAATATAGTCTCGGATCAACGGCGTGGACATAAGGACCTCGACGGCAGGAATACGACTATTGCCTTTGGCGGACTTCATCAGCCGCTGCGAGACTACTGCCTTTAGGAGTCCCGCGAGTTGGATCCTTATGGACTTTTGCTGATACGGCGGGAAAGCCGTAATTATTCGGGATAGCGTTTCGGACGCATCGAGTGTGTGCAGCGTAGAAAGTACGAGATGACCCGTTTCCGCCGCTACGAGTGCGGTTTCGATAGTCTCGAGATCACGCATTTCACCGACCAAGATCACGTCAGGGTCCTGACGCAGACTACCACGGAGTGCCTCGGCGAAATTTCGCGTGTCTACGTCAACCTCGCGTTGGGTCACGAAAGACTCTTTATTCTTGTGTAAAAATTCGATCGGATCTTCGATCGTAACGATATGGCAGTTCCGCTTTTGATTGATATAGTCAACGATCGCGGCCAGTGTTGTTGATTTTCCTGAACCGGTAGTACCTGTCACAAGCACCAACCCTCTGGTCTCGTCGGCGATCTTATTCAGGATCGGCGGCATCCCTAGTTCGGCAAATCCACGTATCGAATCGGATATGACCCGGGCAACGATGCCGATCGAATTTCGCTGTTGAAAGATATTTACGCGAAATCGGCCAAGCCCCGATACACCGTAACCGATGTCGACTTCGTAAGCCTCTTTGAAATGTTGCTTTTGACGATTCGACATCATCGAGAACGCCATTTCAAGCGTTTCATCTTGTGTTAGCCGACTGACACCGGTCAACGGTTTTAGTTCGCCGGTGACCCGTATCACCGGAAACGAACCCGCACGCAAATGGAGATCAGAGGCGCCGAAGCTCATAGCCATTCGCAGTAGATCATCTATTCGGGTTGACATAATTAATGAACCTAGAAAATCAGGCGAATGCGGAATAGAAAATGTACAGAAAGCACTATACGCGCCAAGACGGTTCAGAATAGATTTTAACTCTTGCGAATCAGCGAGGTCAACGTATTTTTTTATCGAGGTGAACTATCACCTAACGGCCGCAAAAAGAACGATCTTAGCGATGTCGTCGGCAGCATATAGCTCGGATGTATGTGGACACCGGTATTTGTTCGAACGCATAAATGCGATCGAGGTCGGGAATTTGTCTTCGGCGATGTGATCCATTAAGTGCGTTCCATCGAGCGAATCGTCTTCCAGTTGTAGAGAAACGTGTACCGAATGATTTTGTGAACAGTGGTCACATCGGACGTAAACATCGTATTTGGTCATACCCGCAGTCTACCGAATTACCGGCGACACTGCTATCTTGCACGTTTGCGGAGCGAATTCAATGGCATTTTGTCTAACCGGAAACAAAACGTATGATTATCCGTAGTAAGAATTAAGATTCTACAACAATTTTAGGAGCAAGCAGATGATCAAAGGTTTGATGAGTATAGTCGTCGTTTTTATCATTATCGTTATCGGTAACACCGTGATCGTTGCCCAGTCAAATATGAAGACACCGGTAGCAAAAAAAGTCCCAAAGGTTTTGAAGATCCACGGTTACGAGATCACCGATAATTATGCGTGGCTCCGAGATCGCAACGACAAAAAGGACCCTGCGATAATTGAGCACCTCAATGCCGAAAATACATACACCGAGGCATATATGGGACCGCACAAGGGTCTTACCGACACTCTTTACAAGGAAATGCTCGGCCGTATCAAACAAAACGATCTGAGCGTGCCGTACAAACTTGGCAATTTTTGGTACTTCAACAGGGTCGAGGAGGGAAAGCAATATCCAACCTACCTTCGCAGCAAGACTCGCGATGGTGCGAACCCTGAAACCCTTATCGACCAAAACAAAATGGCGGAGGGCCTCAAATACTTTGCGATCTCGAACTTCGAACCGAGTGACGATGGCAATTTACTTGCATTCGCGACCGATACGACGGGATATCGTCAATACACGCTACAGATCAAGGATCTCCGAACGGGCCAAATGCTTCCGGACAAGATAGAACGTGTTACCAGCATCGAGTGGTCGCCGGATGGCAAATATCTCCTTGTTGGACAGGAAGATGCGGTCTCAAAGCGGTCCGACAAGGTTTGGCGTCATTCCGTCGGAACGAACAATAATGAGCTGATCTTTGAAGAAAAGGACGTGTACTTTAACGTCGGGGTGAGTCGGTCGCGTGATAGGCAAATGTACTTCATTGCCTCTTTTGCCAAAACGTCGACTGAATATCGATACCTTTCTGCCAATGCGGTCGCAGACGGCAAGTTTAGTGTTTTGTCACCTCGCCGTGAGGGCCACGAATATAGTGCGGATTTTAATAACGGTGAATTTTATATTCGCACAAATAAGAACGCCGAAAACTTCAAAGTAGTTCACACACCTCTGTTAGAGCCGGGCGAAAAGAATTGGAAAGACTTTATTCCGCACGATCCGGCAGTAAAGATCGAAGGCATAAGTTTCTTTAAGGACTATTCGGTCGTTTCAGAACTCGAAAATGGACTCGAATATCTCCGCGTAATGGATATGCGAAGCAAGCGGGCGTCCTTTCGGATACCGACGGATGAAAGCGTCTACACGATGGATCTCGGGTTTAATCCGGAATATAACACGTCAGTCGTACGTTATGGTTATTCGTCAATGATAACGCCGCAATCAACCTTTGAATTCGATTTGAATACAAGACAATCAGTATTGATAAAACAGCAAGAGATCCCTAGCGGTTATGACAAATCACAATACGAAACTGTACGCGTGTGGGCAGTAGCACGCGACGGCGTCAAGGTTCCTGTGTCGATCGTTTGGAAAAAGGGAACGAAACTCGACGGTAAGGCCCCGATGCTGCTATACGCGTATGGGTCTTATGGAGCGTCGATGACACCGAACTTTTCAACCGCAAGGTTAAGTCTGGTCGATCGAGGAATGGTTTACGCGATCGCTCACATTCGAGGTGGATCAGAACTCGGCGAAAAATGGCGGCAAGATGGTCGTATGTTTAAGAAAATAAATACGTTCAACGATTTCGTCGATTCCGCCAAGTGGCTTATCAGCGAAAAATACACATCGGCCGACCGACTCGTGATACAGGGCGGTTCGGCGGGCGGATTGTTGATGGGTGCGGTAATGAACCAATCGCCGAAGACATTCAAGGCAGCGATCGTTCAGGTGCCGTTTGTCGACGTGATGAATACGATGATCGATGAAACACTACCCTTGACCACCGAGGAATGGGTCGAATGGGGAAATCCTCGCGACGACAAGAAGGCGTGGGACTATATGTATTCTTATTCGCCATACGACAACGTCAAAAAGCAAGCGTATCCGAATATGCTTATCGAAATATCGCTTAACGACAGCCAGGTCCCATATTGGGAAGGTGCAAAATTTGCGGCGAAGGTAAGGGAGATGAAAACCGATAAAAATATCGTATTGCTGAAAACAAATATGGGAGCGGGACACGGCGGATCATCCGGCAGATACGACCGTTTGAAGGAAGTCGCATTCGACTATGCGTATGCTCTTACTCAAGTCGGGATCACGAAGTAAGACAATAACTAATTTGATCGTATTTGCGGTGCCGAGAAATTCGGCACCGCTTTTTTTGCATTTTGACGATTCTGCCAGTCAATGTGACCGATGCGGTGGGGGGAATTGACCTAATGCTGGAAACCGGGATTGGGAAAACAAGGCATTTCGACCGGTATCGGCTACGGCACGAGTATTGCACCACGGGCAACGCCGGAGCGAGCAAAGTTTCAGCGAAAAAAATCATTGTCAAACGTCGATGCTTTGAGTTAATATTGGTTAGGCAAACATTAAACAATGTTTTCTGTGTGCCTTATCCTACCGGTCAGACCTTCTACAGCAACTCGGTCCATCTAATGGAAAAACGATCCTCAACCTTTATCATTTTGACGGTGCTAATCGGGGCAATGGCTCTCGTATGTGTCGGCGTGGCAGGTTCTAAGCTGAATCCGTCACGTATAGATATTGCACTTATTACGCTTGTCGGAGTATCGATTGCGGTCGGTACATTCCTCAAGGCTCATATTGAGCGCTATGACCTTCAGATCGTGATCGGAAATGCCACGGTCCTGGCCGTCTTGTATCTCTACGGCGGTGAGATCGGCGTTATTGCGGCCACAATTCATTTCTCGGCGGTTGCGATGATTTCCACCGGTCGTTCTAACTCCGTCGCGATTACTGGCCGCGTGGTTTCGGCGTCGATAGGCATCGCCGCATCGACGGCGGCAGCACAGGCTGTCGGTTCTATGTTTGGATCTGTCGACCTGGTTGCACAGCGGTCGGATATGACAAGTTTCGTTTGGTTTGTATCGGTTGCGACCGTCGCGATGTACGTGACGTCTGCACTCCTCAATTTTGCGGTCGTTCAATTTGGCCATACGTCCGATTCGCGATGGAGCTTTGAAAAGTACCTACTCGATTCGCTATTGATCTTTGGTTTGGTCGGTATCGCCGGCGGTTTGTTGATCTCGGGTATTCTGCAGACCAATACCTACGCGGTTTCAGGTGTTATAGCATTCTTCGCGTTTGCGATCTATATGTATCGACGATATATGTCGAATATTGATTCGACCGCCGAACGTTTTCGGTCAAATGAACGGGCACGAGCCGAATCAGCCGAAGGTAAGGTCGAATCACTCGAAAGATACGTTGGTGAACTTGAGACGATGACCCAGTACTTACAGGAAAGTCACGAGAATTTTCGCCACGCTGCTTATCACGACGAACTTACGGGTTTACCAAACAGAAACTACTTTATCGATCGTCTGAAATTGACGCTTCAGGAGAGCAAAGACAATACAGAGGCTAACTTTGCCATCCTTCTGCTTGATCTTAATCGGTTTAAGACCATCAATGACAGTCTCGGTCATTCAATGGGCGATCGTTTGATACGGAGCGTCGCAAAACGTCTGGAGCAGATTATCCGCGAACAAGATATGGTGGCGCGTTTCAGCGGGGACAAATTCGGCATAATTTTGAGCGATCTAACGCTTCGCGATGAGGCGATGGCATTTGCGGATAGGTTGAATAAACGCGTAGCTGAGCCTTATACGCTGGAAGGCCGTCAGGTTTTCACCAATGTTAAGATCGGTATCGCCTTTGGGAATTCGCGGTACGCCGAGGCGGAAGACATCCTTAGGGACGCCGATATCGCGATGTACTACGCCAAGGACAATAACGAAAATCACGTGATATTCGACCAGAAGATGCATATCCGGGCAGTTACCCGAATGCAACTCGAAACGGACCTTAGATACGCTATTGAACGCAAAGAGTTTGAACTCCATTACCAACCGATCATTGGACTTGAAAATGCGGATCTTGTCGGCTTCGAGGCCTTGGTCAGATGGAATCACCCGACACGCGGACTCGTGCCGCCTAATGAATTTATTCCGATCAGCGAACATACCGGGTTGATCGTGCCGATGACGATCCAGATTCTCCAATCGGCGTGTAACCAGGTCGCACGTTGGCAAGCTCAAAATCCCGCCGGACCGCCTCTAAGTGTTGCAGTCAATCTTTCCGGCAAGCATTTTGCTCACCCCAATTTAGTCGATCAGATCAGTGCTGTCTTAGCCGAAACGCGGATCTCGCCGGCGTCGCTAAAGCTCGAGCTTACCGAAAGTGCTGTCATGGAAAATGCTGAAACGGCGATACTGATGTTAAAGCAGATCAAAAAGACCGGTGTTCAGATCAGTATTGATGATTTTGGGACCGGTTACTCGAGTCTTAGCTACCTACACAGATTTCCTATCGACCTTCTCAAGGTTGACCGTTCATTTGTAAGTGCAATGGAAGATAATTCCGAAAACGGTGAGATCGTCCGAACCGTTATCGCATTGGCGAAAGCTCTAAACTTAAAGGTCGTTGCCGAGGGCATCGAGAGCATACATCAATTCCATCAACTGCGAATACTCGGGTGCGAATTTGGTCAAGGTTATTTGTTTTCAAAGCCGCTTCCGGTTGCTGAGATTGAAAAGCTTTTGCAAGAACGGTCGCGTTGGACCAATATTTTACCTTCACACTCAACGCCGCTATTTCAGACTACGCCACAAGACATTAACCAACTACGCATCGCCTAAGCTCCTTGGGGGAATCAATCGACGAAAATATTCGGATCCGAACCGAGCGGAAATGCCGTCTCATAGGCCGAGGCCAGATTCAATAGCACATCTTCGGACCAAAAATTTCCGACCAGCTGCAATCCGATCGGCAGGCCCGCTTGCGACAGACCGCACGGAACACTTATCGCCGGCACACCGGCGAGGTTTGCGGAAACCGTATATATATCGCTCAGATACATCGCCAAAGGATCGTCGGATCGTTCACCGATCTTAAACGCGGTCGATGGTGAAGTTGGCGTCAGAATTGCGTCACAGGTGGTAAAAGCGTTTTCGTAATCCTGTTTGACCAGGTTGCGAACCTTTTGGGCTTTTGAATAATAGGCATCATAATATCCGCTCGAAAGTACGTACGTCCCGAGCATAATACGCCGCTTGACCTCCGGGCCGAATCCGGCTTCGCGAGTCTTGAAATACATTTCCCGCAAGCCTGGGGCATTGTCGGCACGAAATCCATAACGGGCACCATCGTATCGGGCCAAGTTAGATGACGCTTCGGCCGTCGCAATAATATAGTAAACAGCGATTCCGTATCGTGCGTGTGGCAATTCGACTTCGACCACTTTAGCTCCAAGTGAACGAAAGTTCTCGATTGCGGAATCTACCGACGTTCGAACTTCGTCATCCAACCCATCACCAAAAAGTGCCCGCGGAATTCCGATGGTTTTGCCCGCAACATCTGCACCGAGTGCAAATCTATAGTCTGGTACCTCGACATCGGCAGATGTGGCGTCAAGTGGGTCACGGCCGGCTATCGCCCCTAGTACATCCGCAATATCCGCGGAAGTTTGACCAAAGATGCCAATGTTGTCCAGCGAAGATGCAAAGGCAACTAGACCGTAGCGTGATATACGACCGTAAGTAGGTTTTAGGCCGACAATACCGCAAAGGGCGGCCGGTTGACGAACAGAACCACCAGTCTCAGAACCAAGTGAGGCACGCACGACACCGGAGGCGACCGCTACCGCCGAACCGCCCGAACTTCCGCCCGGCACCCGCTCGATGTCCCACGGGTTACGTACGGCGCCAAAGGCCGAAGACTCATTTGACGAGCCCATTGCAAACTCGTCCATATTGGTCTTCCCGATGATTACCGCCCCGGCTTTGTTAAGTCTCTCGATGACCGTAGCATCATACTGAGCCTTATAATTTTCCAATATGTGCGAACCACACGACGTCCGTATCCCCTTGGTGCATATATTGTCCTTGACTGCTACGGCAAGCCCGGCGAGAGGTGTCGCCCCGCGGTCGTCGATCGCGATGGCCTGTCGGAGTGAATGCTCGTGTTCGATTGACAGAAACGAGTTGAGTTGCGGATTTAGTTTTTCCGCGTTAGCCAAGACACTCTCAATTTTCGAAACTACTGACATAAGATTTATTTAGATACGTTTTCGACAAGCCATTTGTCCCCGGCGCGGGTCAATTCCACGTTGATCTGCTTTTGCACATTTTGATCGTCGGTATGCCAAAACAACAAGACCTGCACAATTGCTTTTCCGGCGTCAGCCGACCTGCATTCGCCGACGCGAAACGCTTTCGGATAATTATCGGTGAGCGTAAAGACGTCGGTTTTACTTTCGACCGAATTGGTCAACCGTTGGTAGTATTCCGGAGTCAAGAAATCCTTTCGCATCGTTAGATTTTCAGGCGAAGGGGTTAAATCATTACCGAAGTGGAACGAATAGAATCGTTTTACGCTCTCCCTTGCAACTGTGCAATCTGACGTTTCAAGGGTCGGGATACTGCAGCCCGCATTTATAAGACAGATCACGGCCAAAATTGACACGATCATTGTCCTACTTATAGAAAATATACGGTCTGCGATCATCTACAACACCTTTGGCACTTGAAAATGGCCCGAGACGGCGGACGGGGCTTCGGCAAGAGCGGCCTCCTGACCAAGCGATCCGGTAGGAATGTCCGCTCGGATGGTTTCCGTTGTTGCCCCCTCAAGCGTCAGTCCGCCCAACATCGGCTCGACCGAATCTGTATCAAGCTCGTTGAGCTGCTCAATGTACTTAACGATATCTGACATTTGCGGCGTGTAGATCGCCACTTCTTCGTCAGATATCTCTAGATGTGCTAGTTTTGCAATCTTTCGTACGTCCATAATTTATTTATCAAGATCCTGAACTCTCTTTTCGTTGCCGGGCCAGATACACGGCCGCAGTTTTTAGAAACGACTCTCTCAGACCTGGGTCGCCGATCGCTTCGGCGGCCGATCGCAGCCGTGGGTCGATCTCGGCGGCAGAATCAATTTCGTCAGATGCCGCAGTTCGCTCGCGAACAGCCGCTACCGCTGAAGCATCGATAACAAATTCTATGAAGCGAACACTTCCGTCGCCGAGAGCCGAGTTAAGCCTGCCGACCATCTGCGGTGAAAGGTCTTCGAGATGCCGCTGCCACGTTTTATCTTCGACCCCGATAACGAGTCGATGTCCCGCGAACCCAATGGGTGCGGTGCGCTCCCTGATCAGTTCACCGCATATGCGACGCCACGCTGCAAGGACGATGACTCCCCGAACGGACGGATCAACATCGATCTGTTCCAAAACTGCGGGCAATGCGCCAAATAACTGCTCCATTTGCGAATATCCGTCAATAAACTATCATTTTAGACGAGATTGAACACAAATGCGAAAACTAGACGTATCATGATCGAATTACCCGAATTGATCCTCGCCTCAGGAAGCCCGAGGCGAACTGAAATACTAACATCTGTTGGCTGGAAATTTATTAAGCACCCAGCGGATATTGATGAGACGGAGCTTGCGGGCGAACTGCCGCAAGACTATGTTCGCCGCCTGGCGATCGAAAAAGCTGAGGTCGTGGCCGCCGAATATCCTGGGTCGATCGTACTTGGGGCGGATACCACAGTTGTCATTCACGGTCAGATCATCGGAAAGCCCGTCGATATGGCAGATGCCCGGCGAATGCTGTCGATGTTAGCCGGTAATTGGCACGAGGTGCTTACCGGGGTGGCAATTTGTGAAAGCGGTGAAACTCGTTCGGCGGTGGACTCGACAAGGGTAAAGTTTGCACCAATGACGGATAGTGAAGTCGAGTTTTTGGCAACCATGGGCGAACCGATGGACAAGGCCGGAGCATATGCTGTTCAGGCTCAGGCAGCGTTATTTATCGAGGCGATCGACGGCGATTATTGGAACGTCGTCGGTCTGCCGGTCAAAACCGTATATGATCTGGTAATGAAAAAGCCCGGCAACTGACCGGGCTTTAAGGTTAGAGCAATCTATCGATCGCCCTCGAGATCGGACCTGTCAAATCGTATTTAGGGTCAATGCCGCCGAAGGGTTCGGTCGTCGAGTCGCCGTTTTTGTTTAAGATCACAAATGACGGGACTTGTTCGATCTTAAAACTTTTAGTCGTGAGCAGTCCGTCCGAGTCACGAAGTACGTTCATCGTCAGTTTACGATCGGCGGCAAATTTAGCAACAGTCTCGTTACTGGCAAAATTTTTTGACCGAGGATTTGTCGAATCTGTGACAACGAAATAGAAAACTACATTCTTGCCCGCGTACCGCTTCGCTAATGAATTGGTATATTCCGCCTGTTTATCCGAAAGCGGTAGCCAACTTGCCCCGATCGCCAAAACCACGATCTTGCCGCCTTGCGATTCGACATCGACGCGGGTGCCATCTAGTTTCGTGAGTACCGTCTGACCGAGCGTGCTTAACGCGAAAGCCATCGTAATTGCCGTAATTGTGATGAAACCTCTTAGTGTATTCATACTTTTATAAGAACCAAATAATGCGTTCTCACAGTTGTTGGATGCAAGTTTGATACCAAACTACTGCTTTCGATTAAGAAGAACGTTGTCGAGCAATCGCACTCGGCCAATTTCGACGGCAACCGCGATCAGTGTCTCGCTATCCCCAATCTTTTCAACTGGTTGCAGGGAATCACGGTCAACGATGGCGACATAGTCTAACCGGGCAAGCGATTCGGTTGCGATTCTCCTACTTACAATTTGAGCTAGTGATGACGCATTTCGTTCGCCCTTTTTGAATGCGACTTTTGCTTCGCGGAGTGCCTCGATAATGATAACTGCCCTTTGCCGTTCTTCCGGGAGCAGGAGTTCATTGCGGGACGACATCGCAAGACCTGACGATTCCCGCACGGTCGGGATTACGATGATCTCGGTCTCAAATCCAAGGTCTCGCGAAAGCCGTTTTATCACTGCGACTTGTTGAGCGTCCTTTTGGCCAAAAAACGCCATATCAGGCCGAACGGTGTTGAATAGGATCGTCACAACAGTTGAAACTCCGCGAAAATGGCCAGGCCGCGAAGTTCCTTCAAGGGAGTCCGTCAATCCCTCGACGGTTACGTAAGTCGAAAATCCGGCTGGATAGATCTCGTGAAGTTCCGGAGCAAATATGTAATCAACTTCAAATTCGGCGAGCAATGCTGCGTCGGCCGTAAGGTCGCGCGGATACCGTTCTAGATCACCCGGATCGGTAAATTGGGTCGGGTTTACAAATATCGAAACGATCACCACATCTGCGGCGGCCCGTGCTTCGCGTACAAGTGTGAGATGTCCTTCGTGCAGTGCCCCCATCGTGGGCACAAACGCCACTGTCTTAGACTCACGTCTGAGCATTCGGGCGATCGAGAACATTCGTTGACGACGATTGATGATCTCCATTCGGATCCTATTTACCTTTCAGTTCGGACAGTGTTTCTTCGGTCAGCCCATACGATTCCGCATCGGCGGGATACGCACCGGATTTTACGTCCTTCGTCCAGTTCTGTATTGCCTCGGTCATTACGTTGCGTACATTTGCATATTGACGCACAAATCTCGGTTGCCTGCCGAAAGTCATTCCGACGAGATCGTGAAGAACGAGCACCTGGATATCGCAATCGAGTCCGGCACCGATCCCGATCGTCGAGATCTTGAGTTCATTCGTCATCATTTTGGCCACCTCACGAGGAACGAGTTCCAGAACGATCGCAAATGCTCCAGCCTCTTCGAGCATTTTGGCATCCTCGATCAATCTCTTGGCCTGTTCTGCCGTACGGCCCTGCACTCGGTATCCGCCCATTTTATAAACTGATTGTGGGGTCAAGCCAATGTGAGCAACGACCGGTATCTCCTCGTTGACTAGTCGCTGGACGAGTTCGACGCGGTTTCGCCCGCCCTCGAGTTTAACGGCCTCGGCCCCGCCATATTTCATTAGACGTAGAGCATTCTTTACACTTTCGTCTTCGTTAACGTGGTAGGTCCCAAACGGCATATCGGCGATCACCATCGCGCGTTCAGTTCCGCGTTTCACCGCGATACAGGCCGAAGTGATCTCATCAAGCGAGACCGGAATAGTGTTGCCATAACCGTGTATCACGTTTCCCATACTGTCGCCGACCAGGATCATATCGACGCCTGCCTCATCGACGATCCGGGCAGTCGGATAATCATACGCGGTGAGGCAAACTAATTTTTCGCCATTTTCTTTGGCGGCTCTGATAGCGGGTAAGTAAACTTTTCCTTCTTTGTCCGGTTGAAGATATGCCATAAAGTTGGTACAAGTCTAGCTTTTCGTTGAGGTTAAGTCTAATGTTTCGCGGCAAGTTCGCGGGCGATTGCGTGGTTCGGATTCCAGCGCGTAACTGCACTATTGTCGTCGACCGTCGAAAGCAATGCCGCGATATCACGTTTTGAGACCGGGTGTACAAAACTAGGTGATATTTCGGCAAGCGGACAGAGTACAAATTTTCGCAAATGCAGGCGCGGATGCGGAACAGTTAGAAACGGGGTGTCCACCTGCAAATTACCGTATGTAAGAATGTCGAGGTCTATTGTTCTAGACGACTTAACGGATTTGTCTTTGCGATCGAGCAGATACTCGATCCGCAGGAGTCTGGCCATCATTTGGGTGGGGCTGATCCCGGAGACGCGCACCTCGGCGACCATATTCAAAAACTGTTGGTCAGTATCAAGATCGATAGGTTCTGTCTCGAAGATGGACGAGAGTCTCTGAACGACAAAGCTCGCCTCGATTAGACAACGTACGGCCATCAGAAGGTTTCCGGCCCGGTCGCCAAGATTAGATCCTAGACCCAAATAAGCGATAGTCGTTGTTTTATCCAAATAGCTCATCGAAAACAATAGATAGACGAATCTTAGTTCGAAGTCAACAAGGCAGCGGATCTGTTAGCCAAAGCTTAACCGACACCGCCTTTGTCCGGTAAAAGCTACCTTGCAAAAGGCGGTTTATGCCCAATCGTTTGGTGCGATTTTGGCTATTAATTGATGATCTCCCGCAAAGCTACTAAGCCGCAAGTAACAGTTTACTCGACATAATAGATCTTGGTCTGACAGCTAAAGGTGCTTATATCTTTTTCGAGCATCTTTTTAGTGTTTTCGAGCCTTTTCTCGCGGTCTTCGATAAAGTCGATCTGTTCGGAAAAGCCTTTGAGGCTGCCCTTAAGGAACAGCAATTGGATAGGGTTAATTGCTACGAGTGCCTTGTCAGTGAGAGTGATCAAATAGGGGATGTGATTGCACAGCGGGCTCTTGCCGGTTGCGGGAGACGCATCTTTACTCTTTTTGAGGTTCAGATATGTATCCACCCTCGTTGACAGTTCTTTTTCGATGGGTGTGTAGGCTGCGAGAGCGGGATTATAGATCGCACTCATCGTCGGAGCCGTTGCACGAGCAGCATTAATGATCGGGACGAGATCGTTATAATGCTTTTTCGGCGCGGGATCATTTGGGGACATATAGATCGCTGACTGGTAATCCGCGAGAGCTTCGTCGTATTTTCCCCATTCTACATAGATATCGCCGCGCCGCAGATAATCGCCAGAACTTCTATCAGTGAAACTGATGATCTTGGTCATATCTGCCACGCCCAGTGCGTAATCTTTAAGCTTTACATACAGCCTCGAACGGTCATAGTAACCGGCCGGAAGATTCGGCTCCAATCTGATGGTCTGAGAATAGTCAGCTATCGCTTCATTATTTTTATTTAGGTATTCGTAAACCTCGCCGCGTTCTGCATATACCCATGGAAATTTTGGATCTGCCTTTATCGACGTAGAAAAACAAGCAATAGCTGCGTCAGCGTTATTTTCTTTCACATATATACGTCCGAGACGGTAATTAACCTGTGCGTCATTTGGAGTTAGCTTTAGCACCGCAAGGAAATCAGATTTTGCCGGCGCAAATTGAAGGTCCATCATGTAATGCAAACCTCTCTGTTTATACGCGTCGGAATTAGTCGGGTCGAGCTCGATCGCCTTACTATAATCGGCCATCGCGGTCAGAATGCTGTACGCCGGATTTTCGAGAAACGACATCCCGCGTTTGTAATAGTAAGCGGAGGTTTTCGGGCTGAGTTTGATCGCCTGGTTATAATCCGCACGCGCAAGTTCGGTCTTGGTCTGAGCCAAATATATATCGCCGCGAAGTGCGAAAGCTTCTGAGTTCTTTTTATCCTTTGTGATAAGTCCGTTGAGTTCGCTGAGGATCGTGTCGTAATCTTTTTTATCTATCGCGGCTTTTGTTCGGCTCTTAAGATCTGTCACAGGCGGAGGCGAGACTGTCGTTGTTCCCGTTTTTTCGGCGACGCATTTCCAGATCATCTGCCGCGTCAGTATGTCTCCGCCGAGGCCCTCGATAGTGTTCTCGGCGTCGCTAGCTTTGACCGCGAGATCTGATGTTTTTTCGAAGGCTCCCGATTGGACCATGTCAGCCATTGCGTTAGCTTCGGCGGACGCGAGATCATAAAGAGCATCGTAATCCGCGAGCGCTTTGCATATCGAATTGTCGGCGGCGGCACGAAAATATGCGTTGCGGTTGTTTTTCTTGTTATCGAATTTCAGGGCGTTCTCGTACGCATCCGCCTTATCGCCCGCCTCTTCAAGTAGCGGTGCGAGACGTTCGAATTCTTTCGCGTGGGCCTGAAATTCCGTCTCATCATCGACGATAGGCGGTTGCCGAACGCCGATTTTTGGTTGCTGGACGCCGGTGACGAGTTTGAGATGCGTGTCAGCAAAATTGTAGGCAGGCGACAGTTCCAGTGTTTTACGGTAGTCGGCGGCAGCTTTGGCATTCTCGCCCATAAGCCTGTAAGTCTCAGCTCGTGCGAAATAATCGTCCATCGAACCCGGCCGAGCCTTGATAGCTTTGGTAGAAATTTCGATCGCGAGTTCGAAGTCTTTCTTAGCTGCCTCACTCTTTCCGCGATCTCTCTCGATCATCGCCCGGACATCCAGGGCACGCACTTCGATCGGATCTTTCTTTAGCGAGGCCGCAGCATCGATCAGGGCTTTATCGAGATCCCTTTTGTAATAGTACGCAAGCGCCCGATAACCTCGGATATAGGCGTTGGTGTCGTCGGCTTTGAGGGACTCGTTAAATATTTTGATCGCATCGTCGTATTTACGCTCCTCCATCAACTGCGTAACTTTAAATATGTCCCACGCGGATGATCCTTCTTTGATCGTCCCGAGATAATCGCCAAGGTCGGACAAGTCGAACATATCGGTCGGAGTAGGTTTAGGCGTCGGCGTCGGAGCCTTGGTTTGTGCCGGCGAGTTCACGATAACGATAATAGACAAGAAAAGGGCGAATAATGTTGTCGAGAATTTCATTTTTATATCATCAGGACTGTCCATTAATATTTAATTGATTGACTTGTGTATGTCAACGAGGATCTTATGATGTCGTATTCTGGTTCTCGCCGTTTGAAAGCTCCCGTTATTTACATTTCGGGCGTCCGATGTTTCAATTGAATTGTTAATTAATGCCAGCAGTATTATCAGCAACATTCGGGCGGAGATGAGCGGCTTCGTCGTTACACAAGTCCCCCGCGACAAAACCTGATGCCGAGAAGAAAATTTCGTCACACCCAGCGTTTTGACTCCCCAAGCGACCAGTCGTTTCAAGAGTACTTACTAAATCAACCCGCACAGACGACCACTCGTACAGAACTTCTGCGGTTGATCCGCGGCGGGGAAGACACCTATCTCGAACTCAAGGTCAAGCTCTCGAACAGCGAGAAGATCGCGCAGGGCATCGTCGCACTTGCCAATACTGACGGCGGAACGATCATATTCGGTGTCAACGACCAACTACGGATCGAGGGTGTGTCGAATCCGGAATGGGTGCAGGCAGAATTGACCCGGATCTGCCGCGAAGAGATCGTGCCATCGCTCGTGCCGCTGATCGATACGCTGGCATTTGACAGCGGAAAGCGGATCGTTGCTCTTGACATCGACGGTAAGCGAAAGCCGTACCGCACTCGCGATGGGCGGTTTTATATGCGGTTTGGTGCCGAAAAACGTGAGGTTACACGTGACGAACTGTCGAACTGGCTCGACGAACTGCGTCCGGTAGGGTTCGAGAATATTCCTCTGCAAACCGTGACCGAAGACGATTTTGACGATGGATTGCTGTGGAGTTTTGCCAGCGGATTCGACGATACCGCACCAAACATTAACCTTTATCAAACCAGCGATTTTTTGCGCAAGGACCTTTTGCTTGCGGTCGGCAACGCTGACGAGTTTTTTCCGACCGTGGCGGCCGTTCTGCTGTTTGGCAAGAATGACCGCGTGCCTGAACTCCTGCCGCGCTCGAATGTGACGGTCGCCCGATTCTCCGGCGACAACGCAACGGCACAACTTATCGAGGCGGTTGAACTCAAGGGTAATATGCATTCGCAATATGAAGCGATCATCGAGTTCATCAAACGATATACTGATCTCGCCAAAGAGCGGCCAAAACGCAAACTCGAACTGGTGACCGAATCGGTCGTTAAGGCACGCTCACACTATCACTACTATTCAGTTTCCGAGGCAGTGATAAATGCTCTGATACACCGGGATCTCGCATTGCGTGAGATCAGGACACGGATAAATATTTACGACAATTCGATCGAGTTTATCAATCCACGCCGGACCAATGGCTTCTCGCCGCCGGCATCGCGGGCCATCCGATACGGAATTACCCAGCGACTTAATCCACAGATCGCGGCGATATTTACCCGACGTGAGTACGGCATAAACGCCCCACACGGCGGTCTGCCGATGATCCTGCGACAGTCAACGCGTTTTTCGGGTCGCAAACCCGAGATCTATCTGGCAAACGACGAATTTAAGCTAAAAATACTCGCCGCGTGATACGACCGATGACCGAATCAGATCGGCCGGAGCAACCGGCAGAAAATGTTACGATCACAAATCTAGTGGCGGCACTGATCTCTTTGGCGGCGGCCGTCGTCTATTGCGTTTCAAATCCTAATCCGCAGAACTATTACGATTATACTTTTCGCGTCGCCGGACAATTGTTGATGGGCAGGACAGGTTTTAGCGAACCGCGACCGTCCTGGCTCAACGAATTTGTCCCTTTTGAGGGTTTCTATTATTCCGTTTTTCCGCTCGGTGCGGTGATCTCGATGATGCCCGCAGCTTTGGTCAAAAATATTGGGTTGATCGCCGATTCGCCGGGCCGGATAATAGCCTCGATCCACGCGGCCGTGATCTGTTTTTTGCTGCTAAAGATCGCATCTCATTACGACGTTTCACGTACGCGTCAGATCCTTTTGACGATGGCGATCCTTTTCGGAACGTTTATGTGGACCAATCTGACATTTGCCGGAGCGTGGCAACTCGCTCTGGGATTTGCGATGGTCGGACAACTTGGGGCGATCTACTTCACGGTCTTTGACCGCCGCCCGTTGCTCGCAGGTTTCTTGTTTGCACTCGCATTCGGCAACAGGACGGAAAACCTGCTCACGGCACCCGTGTTTATGTACCTGTTGCTGCGACAGGATGTAAACCGCGGAGTCGCAGAGACGCAGAGAGGGAATCGGGTCAGTAAAGCTAAAGACGTTTTAGATCCTGACGTTTCGTTAACCGATCTTAAACCTCCATCTCGCGGCATTGGCCACCCTTTCGTGAAAACACTTGCGAAGTTTTGCGCGATCCCGTTCGTGTTGGGTGTGGCGACGCTTGTCTATAACTATGTGCGGTTTCATTCGTTTACAGATTTTGGCTACGCACGGATCCCGGGAGTTTTGCGCGAACCTTGGTACGATCACGGGATCTTCTCTACATATTATCTCTCGCGTCAGGCTTGGGAAATGCTTTTCAAGCTGTGGAATGTAAAGAGCACATTTCCATATCTCGTGCCCGACGGATTTAGCAGTTCGATACTTTTCAGCAGTCCGTTTCTACTGCTTGCACTTCGATTCGGGTCGCGTGATCGTTGGCTAAAGTATGCATCGTGGGCGGCGGTGATAATACTCACATTCTTGCTCTGGATCCACGGCAACTCGGGCGGCTGGCAGTTCGGATATCGGTACGCGATGATATTGCTGCCGTGGCTATTCCTGATAATGCTCGAATCTATGCCGAAACGCGTGTCGCCCGGTGAATGGGTGCTCTTCGTTACATCGTTCGTGATGAATATATACGCCACGTGGCTATTTCACTGGACTGATTATCTGAAACCCTAAACACTTAATGCTACTCGACCTTTCACCGCTGCGGGCATCTCGCGATTATCGACTGCTGTTTACCGGCCAGTTGGTGTCGTTTTTTGGCTCGATGATGACGTTTATCGTCGTGCCGTGGCAGATGTATCAATTGACCGGGTCGTCCGCGATGGTCGGGTATATCTACCTCGCAGAATTTGTGCCGATGGTCATACTCGCCTTTGTCGGCGGTGCGATGGCGGATTTTTTCGACAAACGCAAACTGCTCCGCGTCACCGAGATCGGCCAAACCACAGTGACCGCGATCCTTCTGGTAAATGCACTTTTGCCACAACCGCAGGTGTGGGTGCTGTTCGTAGCTGTTGCACTGCACGCGGGCCTCGCGGCTATACAGCGACCGGCATTTGAATCGTTTATTCAGAAAGTAATTCCGGTCGAGATGATGTCTGCCGTGATGGCACTCAACTCGATCCGCTACAGTTTAGGTGCCATTGTCAGTCCGGCACTTGCCGGCATTATCGCGACGCAATTTAGCTCGTCGATCGCCTACGCATTCGACCTACTCACGTTTATCGCGTCGCTTATCGCAGTGTTTATGATCCGAGCGGTGCCGCCGCCGGCGAACGCCGAAAAACCGAGTTTTCAATCGATCAAGCGTGCGTGGAAATATGCGTTCAGTCGCCAGGAACTGGTCGGAACGTATTTCATCGACATTGCGGCAATGTTCTTTGCGATGCCGCAGGCACTTTATCCGGCGCTTGCTGTCATATACGGCGAGAAATATGTCGGATTTTTCCCCGCGGCGATCGCTGGCGGGGCACTCGTCGCAAGCCTCACTTCCGGTTGGACGCGAAATATCAACCGTCACGGCCTGTTGGTGACAATAGCTGCCGTGTTGTGGGGCGTGGCTATTATGTTCTTCGGCCTGGTTGACAGCATCGTGCCGGCATTGTTGTTCCTCGCGGCCGCCGGTTTCTTTGATATGATCTCCGGCATATTTCGCGGATCCATATGGAACCAAACTATTCCCAACTACCTCCGCGGCCGCCTTGCCAGTATCGAAATGATGAGCTATCTCACCGGCCCGATGCTCGGTAGTGCTAAAATGGGTATCGTCGCGGAAAAGTTCGGTGTTAAGTCGGCGATCGTCAGCGGCGGCATACTATGTGTGGTCGCCGTATTGGGTGCGGCGGTGTTCCTGCCGAAATTCGCCACCTACGACGGCCGAGAAGGCGTCAAGCATCGCGAACTCGAAGAAGCCCAACGAGCGGAAATGTCCGACAAACTTTAGTTTGACGACACCGCCGTTGACAGGAGAACGCATTTGGCCTTCAATGACCTCGCTGCAAGATCATCAAACTAAAGTTTGATGGACATATTTTGACGACACCGCGGTTGACAGTAGAATGCATTTGGCCTTCAATGACCTCGCTGCAAGATCATCAAACTAAAGTTTGATGGACATATTTTGACGACACCGCCGTTGACAGTAGAATGCATTTGGCCTTCAATGACCTCGCTACAAGATCATCAAACTAAAGTTTGATGGACATATTTTGACGACACCGCGGTTGACAGGAGAATGCATTTGGCCTTCAATGACCTCGCTGCAAGATCATCAAACTAAAGTTTGATGGACATATATTATGGCAATCTTACGTAAACGACAGATCGAGAATCTCGAACAAATGAATGGCGAACAGCTCGACGCATTTCTTAACGCGATGCCTGCCGGGCAGGAATCGATGAGCGAATTGCTCGATTACGTCGAAGACGAACTCTACGACAAAGAGTGCGATCACACACTGCGTTACTCGATGCGTTATATGATGGAGCGCGGACTCAATTTTCCGAAGATCACCAACTGGCTCAACGAGAATGGCGGCTACTGTGACTGCGAAGTAATGAAGCAGGTCGCACCGTACTGGCGAGCCAAGTTTGGCGATGACTGATGCTATGAAGTGTTGACCTCGCGGGAGTCGAGTTTTTGTGTAAACTCGAATTCTGACAAAAGAATAACAACCCGCGAGATCAACAATGGCAGTATACATTGGGGTTGACTTTCATCCATATGA